>Ga0209542_10020526_pt1 | contig 10455 bp, 11 predicted proteins | sample RifCSPhighO2_01_FD_184028 | JGI IMG/M metagenome (GOLD analysis project Ga0209542, IMG submission 184028) | Soil microbial communities from Rifle, Colorado - Rifle CSP2_plank highO2_0.1 (SPAdes) (version 2) | ecosystem: Environmental > Terrestrial > Deep subsurface > Rock core/Sediment ...
CTCCCCTCAAAGAGATATTTCGAACGCATTGCCGAGCCGGTCGCAACCTTCAAGAATCAAGGAATGAGCGCTCCCTTCTATCAGGCATTTCCGAGCGGTATTGCCTCGTTCGCGTATCTTTACGAGTTCGTCACGAACGCTCTCGGTTTGAATGTCCTCGTCAAGGATCGTTCGCCTCTTAACATCCCACTTGCACTCTCGCCCGGGCTCCTGGCGGACGCAGAAGCGACGCACGACATCCTCGATAATTGGACGCCGCCATCAGGCCTCAAAGTCTCTGCTATCGCAGGGTGGGGTCAGCTCACGGTCTACAGCTACGAATACTCCGAGTATGTCGGGCACAAGTTCTGTTTCAATGTCTTCCAAGGTTTCCGTTGCAAGGCCGAACCTTCCTTCCTCCACACTCCCCGGCTCACGGAAGACGGCGACGGCACGGTCGTCTCCCCGAGCGCCGTGGGTGATGTGGCCAACACCTTATATTTCGACTCTAAGGAGTTTGAACGTGACACAAATAAGAAGATTTTGCATAGAGCGATGACTTCATCTGTCGATATCCAGGATTCGATTTTGAGTATTATAAAAAATAAAGAGATTGTCGGAAGTTATATAAAGACTAAAAAACCTGTAGCTGCAAAAGGACCACTCACGATCATCAGTGCTTATTCGCCAGTAAATGTGCTCGTCACCAATGCGGCAGGCGAAGAGACGGGGATTATTCCGTTGCCAGAGATTGAAGGCATCTACTTTGCCTCACAAGACATACCCGGCAGTGCTGTCGTAACCTCCGGCGAGGAGAAGTTCGTCTATCTGCCTGCGGGCTCGGCTTACTCCATCACGGCAACAGGATACGCGAGTGGCCCAGCGACCATCGAAATAAGTCAAATTGACGCTCTTGGCGAGACGACGGCCACGACCGCCATCGCCGACATTCCCGTGACGGCGAGTACCACCATTTCGCTCTCTGTTGATGCTGTTGGCGCTCCCTCGGCTACCGTGATTGATTTCGACGACGATGACGTAACCGACATAACCATCACTTCAACGATGGGCACGACGACCTCATTCGCCGCCGTTGTCGACCCCTTGGACTACGTCGCTTACATGCGACGCGTAACGGCTGGCATGGCGCTTAATAAACCGATTGCTAATGAATTGCGAGCGAAGCTCGCTACTATCGAGCGTACTCTTGAGGGCCGCGATTTAGACAAGAAGGGGAGCCGCAAGTCGGTAGAAAAGATACTCGATACTCTTATAACTCATATCACTAAGCACACAGTCGTGCCGGCGAAGCGTAATGCACAGAGCGGCATTTCTCTCACCGATGCGGCCCACATTCTTGATATGATTGGCGTGTTGCGCTCGCTTACCTTACATCTATGAAAACTTGGATTCTGAAATCCCTTGTGTTTGCAATAGCTACGCTGATTTATCTCTTCGGACAGTATTTCCGCGGAGTCTGGACTGAGAGATTTCCGTTCCTTTGTTTATACAAAGAAAGTCCGACTGGCGCTTACTGTAATTGGCCATATTTTGACAGTATCGGCTGGCCACTCATCGCCGCAGGACAAATTCTCGCAATTGCCGGTCTGATTCTTCTTTTTGCAAACAAGGAAGGCTTGCGGAAATGGCTATGGATGAGTGCCGTGTACCTGCCTCTCGGCGCACTTATCGTCTTCAACATCCCTACAGAGTCCCACGCATGGGCCCTCTCCCTCACTCCCTCTCGAGAACACGCCACCTGGCTCCTCGGATACGGCTATCTCTTCCTCACCTTCATTATCGTCGCCGGCACCCGCTACGCCGCCCGCAAGAAATCGCTGTCTGCACAGTAGCGCCCATCCGCCTTCTCGCCTTCTCGCCTTCTTATTCTTACAGCATGACCTCAACTATTGACGACCGGAGCAAAGTTGAGGTCACTTAATACTCAATACAGAATTATGGGTACGTTAGAAAAAGAAGCCAGAGCTATACGCAGAAAATGAGAAATCAGAGACGCACTGCTCACCGCATTGGTGATAGGTGGTGCCATCGCTATTGGCGCTACTCCGCATCCTCTCATGCCCACGCTGGGGCTCACATCAAAGAATCTGCGTAGGGATAATGCAAGGATAAAAACGGCCGCAAGCAGGTTGGTTAAACAAGGTTTTGCGGAATGGGAGAACAATGAAGGAAGGTATGTATTGCGTGTAACTGAATTGGGACGACAGAGGCTCAACTACGAAAAGGAAGTCCTTCGGCTCAAACAAAAGCCCGGTAAGTGGGACCGACGTTGGCGCATGGTCGCTTTCGACTTGCCAGAGCGAAGGAGGGCCGTGCGGGCACGGTTGAGGAGGACTATGGCCGAGATAGGATTCGTGAGATTACAAGACAGCGTATGGATTTTTCCGTACGACTGCGAGGACTTTATTATGCTCCTAAAGGCCGATCTTAAAATCGGCAAAGATGCGCTCTATGCGATTGTAGAGAAACTTGAAAACGACAAGGCGCTCCGCGAACACTTTCATCTGCCTGCCAAGTGACCTCAACTATTGACGACCGGAGCAAAGTTGAGGTCAGGGGTTGCTTCGTCTCTACTCTTATAATTATCTCCGTTACCCTCTCCCTCCTCATCGTCTGATTTTGTCGTCCTGCCTCACACCCCGCAATGTTAATTTTTGTTGCTAGAGCACCTTCAGCCACCGGTAGACCAGATACCTACTGAAAAAGAGGCCGCCGATGACGACCGTGCTCGAGATAAGGGTCGGGATATGCAGGATATCTATGAAGAGCCACACGAGAAAAATGTTGAGAATAGTGAAGAGGCCGCCGGTCCAGAAATAGTGGAAGAAGACCTTGTCTGCGAAGTGCCTGACAATGGGCAGGGTGTGCAGGCGATTGGCCTGGCGCTCTACATGACCTTCGGTATCCTCGACCATAGGTGTCATGGTACACTATAAAACCTATGCTAGATAAACTCGAACTTTCGGTCGTGTTGCCCGCCTATAAAGAAAAAGAAAATCTGGCGGTTTTTATTCCAAACATTGAGGAAGAGTTTAAGGGGACCAACTTTGAGATTGTCGTGGTAGATGACAACTCTAAGGACGGCACGCGCGAACTGTTAGATACGCTCAATCTGACATATCGAAATATTATTTTCGTCGAACGCCCTGCTCTTTTGGGCATAGGGTCGGCCTTGCGCGATGGTTTTAATAAAGCGCAAGGAGTATTTGTTATGTCTGTGGATGCCGACCTCTCTTTTACCACGCAGGACATGAAACGGCTCTTAGAAAAGATTAGAGAGGGTTATGATTTGGTGCTGGCGTATAAGACTAAATATCAGTTGGTTGATAAAGACGGTTTTGAGGGCGCTCGCTCGGAAAAACTTAAATACGCAATCAGTATTTTGGGTAACTGGACGGTGCGCACTCTGAGTCGCCTGCCTTTTAAAAATTTCAACACCAGTTTTAGAATTTTGCGGCGAGAAAAGTGGCTCCAGATTACGACTAAAGAAGACCGTAAGTTTTTTGACCTTGAGACCATTCTTAAGTTTTCAAGGAAAGGGTTCCGCATTACGGAAATACCTGTCACCTTTTATGAGCGACGCCTCGGCGCCTCCAAGGTAAGTTTCTTGAAGGAAGCTCCTCGCTATTTCGGCAAGCTTATTTGGTATGTTTTTTTTGAAAAAGATACAACAGAGGTATAATCGGCAGAGCATTATTTCTCGCAGTACAGGTTAGCAAATTCTCTACCTGTGAATGTGTGAGTGAACGACTCGGTGTCCGTGATGGGTATGAGCTCGCCGTTTCTTCTGTGTATATTGAATATTCTCATACCCAGCTCTGTGAGGGTATTAAGAAACGCTGACGGACTTTGCCCGGTTCTTTCAATGCCCGTAGGCCAAAATTCCGTGAACATCATAAGGTGCGGATTATCGCCGATTGTTTTTTTCATGCCCGCTATTGCGAGGCCCTCCGCCCCCTGAATGTCCATTTTAATGAAATCGACCTTTGGTATGGTATGTTCTTTTATAAAAGCGTCTAAGGTGATGAGTCGTATGCCGATACTTTCTCTTTTTTCCGGCGACGCATAAATGCGTTGGTCGCCTTTGTTGTTTTCGGGCGATAAAAATAACTGTCCTGCACCCACAGAGTCGGCGATGGCGAGCTGACAGCACATTACGTTTGTCAGTTTATTGATGGTCACTGTTTTTTCCAGATAGGCAAAGTTTTCCGGGTCCGGTTCAAAAGCAATCACGCGACCGGTTGGGCCAACGGCCCGAGCGGCTATGGCCGTGTAGTAGCCGATGTTCGCCCCTATGTCTATGACTGTCATGCCGGGCCCGAGTTTTTTCCGTATGAGCTCAGTTTCAAACTTTTCATACACGCCGAACATGAGCGCCCCGGAGACCACCGCGTCTTTTTTATTTAAGGCAATCACACTCCCATCGCTTACCGTTGCCATTTCCGGTATCATGGCCGAAAGCACTGCATTGGCCAGCGCTTTCAGGGGTCTGGGTCTTAGGATTGAGACATAGATAAACTCTGGCGCGCCCTCGGGCAATAGCCGTACGATGGTCTTGATTAGTTGCATCAGGTTCTTTTTCATTGCGTTGTACATTATACAAAAAATATGCTAACATGGTACTATATCTATCGCGCCTATGCAGAAAATATTTATCACTGGAGGTCTAGGGTATCTAGGTTCAAAGTTAGCTATGGAGGCCTTGAGAAAAGGCCACTCCGTTTTTTTGTATGATTCATTACTCTATAAGCAGGATTATAAGAAAATCCTAGCCGATATACGGACAGCCAAAAGGGGTACGGCCACGTGCCAGTTTTTGATGGGAGATGTGCGGAATACCACCCTACTGCGGCAATCTCTGGAAGAGTACAAGCCTGATTTCCTCGTCCACTTTGCCGAGCTGGCTGGTCTTTACATCTGTAATGATAACCCTCTCTACACCAAAGAGATAAATTTTGAGGCATCAAAAAAAGTCCTGGACATAGCGGAGGAGCTACACATTCCTGTTATATATAACTCTTCCTCCAGTTTGTATGGCAATCAAAAGGGCAAAAGACTTTTGGATGAGTCCTCTCCCCTACCAGCCCCAACAGATAACTACTGCAAGTACAAACTCCTCATGGAGAAATATATAAAGGAAAAAGTTAAAGCAAATCCAACATATAAAATAATAGTCCTGCGACCTTCAACCGCGTGGGGAGTGTCCCCTCGAATGCGTGTGGAGCTCATGCCCAATCACTTCATCTACTGTGCCGTAGCGAAGGGCCTTATTTCTATCTCCGAGCCAGAAGCGTATAGGGCAGACATAAATGTTGATGATCTTGTGCGTGCTTATTTTGCTATTATGAAAAATAATAACTGGAAAAAGCTCATATATAATATTAGCCAGCATAATGTAAAGAAGGTTGAACTAGCCAAAACGATACAATCATTGATAGATTGCAACATCGCCATGGCTCCTGGTTTGGGAGACCCGCGAGATGTGCATATTGACTCAAGCGCTTTCTGCAAAGACTTTGACTATAAGCCAACACATAGTTCTAAAAGCACCATACAGAAAGTAGAGAAATGGATTAGAACTCACAAAAAGGAAATGGAGAAATCTAACTTCGGCGGTATGATTAATACTCCGTTAGCTGAATGGCTTAGGATAATCTAATGTGAACACGAAGTACTTATAGAACAAGAAGCTGTAGACGGCCATCCCAGCGCTAATGAGGAACTGGGCGAGCAGATACGGGATGTGCAGTAGGTCGACAGCCGTGTACATGAGGGCCGTATTGACGACTAGGTTGAATAACTGAAGACTCACGTGGAGACTCGTCTGCCGTTTGAACTTCTCGTTAGAATAGTGGCTGAAGGTAAAGAACTTTTGTAATACGAAGCTCATGCACATCCCGACAATAAACGAGACTACTGCGGCCTCGAGATACCATACATGGAAAAAGTGCACGAGTACGTAGAGGAGCGTTAGGTTAGCAGCGGCGGCAGTGCCTCCCGCTAGGAGGTATCGCAGGGGGCGCCAGGTAAGCACGCGCGATACAAACTCTTTCATAAACGCTGTACGATGACGAGTAGATAGTCGTCCCGCTTCAGCAGGTGAACGATGCGGGCGAGGAGCGCTCGTACCATGGCTCGTATAACACCTCCCTTCGGGGACGGCGGCTCGCCTGAAGCCATCCGCTGACGCGAGGGCGCATCTCGGCGTATGCCACCAGGGTCTGCTGGGAAGCCGGAAGCAGCGCGCCCACGACCTAGTCCCAGACGCATAAGAGAAGACGAGAGAGACGAGTGCCGCCAGTCAAATGAGCGGTGGCCCACTGCCAACACCTCGAACCCTTTCTGTGCAAGCACCCGACGGAGAGACGGTTCGGTCCAGTAGAACAAGTGTTCGCGGTACACAAGAGCATTGGTATGCTCGGTCACTCTCTGGAGAGCCGCGTCCGCGTCCGGCGTCTCGATTATCAAGATTCCCCCAGGAGGAAGCGCGTCTCGGAATATCTGCAAGACCTCGAGAGGGTCGGGCACATGCTCGATAACATGGAACAGCGTGATGGTGTCGAGCGCTCTTCCCTGCGCGGCCTGTGGCAAATCGGCAATGGTTCCCTGTACCACCTCAAGCTTCTTCCCCGACGCCAACTCGCATGCATAGGCGCTCGGTTCGATACCCCAACATTCCCGGTATCCTTTCTCTCGAAGTACGGATAGAAAAGAACCGTCGCCGCAACCGATGTCGCAGATGCCGCTGGTGGGGAGAAACTTCTTAGTCGAGGCCAGTCGGTCCTCCGCGTTACGCAGGCGCGTAGCGGCCTTTCCTCCACCTATTCCAGTCTCTCCCTCATGCAAGAGGGCGTAGTAGTCTGCGGAGATATCAAACGACGACCTCCACGCCAGGCGACATCTCGGACAGCGAAGTACCTCCATGCCGTTCCACACGAGTGGTTCGCCATCCACACTGCAGACGACGCATTGTGTAGGGGCTGATTTCATCGTTGCTTCTTTATGTCCGCGAGTAAGAGGTCAATCTCATTTTTTACCAGAGACACGGTAATGGACTGCACCTGCCGCAGAGCTTCTGCTCTGTTGTAGGACCTCGCATTGAGTACAAAAAGTTCGGGTCGTACGCGCTGTGGCGGCACCACATTGCGGTGCAGAGGACCTCGGGGTGGTTGCTCTTTTTCATCTATAGGCCCGGTAATGTCGATGGTGGGGATGGCAAACGCTTCAGCAATATATATCGGTCCGGTGTCTACGGATATGAATAGGTGAAGCTTGGAAATGAGCGCCTTGATTTCGTCTATAGAGAATCCTACAGCTTCTATGGCTCCCGTCGCGGCTTGTATGTGTCGCTTTGTTTTCTCTACTTTTTCATGATCTTTGGGCCCACCAATGATAATCACTCTTGCCTTATATTGCGAGACTAGGTAATCAGCCACTTCTGCGAACCGCTCTATCGGCCACTCTTTTATCTTATGGCCAGCGGACGGCGTTATGCCGACGACAAAATCCCTTGCTCGGTCAATGCCCTGTTCAGCAAGAAATCTATTCATCTTCTCATCAGCCGCATCGGAGAATCCAAGTTTCTTGGTGATATCGTCATAGATGATGCCGAGCGGCTCAAGACAGCGCAGTCGCTCACGCGGAGCATAGACACCTACTCGATATGGAAACAGCGTCACGAATCTCCCAAGCATCTTGTACGGCCGTGTCTCAAGTGGCGAAGAACCACCCACGATTCTCGGTGCGATGATGCGAGGCACGCGCGCGATAAGCGCCGCCGCCACGTCTTCGAGTGACGGCCCGGTGATGAGCACCGTGTCAATGCGCTCGCGTCGAAGCGCCGCGACATATGCGCGCACCGTGACTGCTTCGATGTAACCATCTGCGAGACCACTATCCGCGAGTAACGCCGCGTTGGTGCCCCCATACTCGCGGATATAGAGCTTGGCGTGAGGCAGGTGTGCCCGAACGGCGCGCATGACTGGTGTGGTGCAGACGACGTCCCCGAGCTTGCCGGCGGGAACAAGCAGAATACGCTCCAGAGGAGCGTCCGAACGCAGTCGTGACAAGGTGAGTGCTACCGCATATGCGACGAGGAATAGAGCCAGATTGCGGAATTTTAGAGCCAAAGTTCTCATACTACTAGGTGCGGTCACGAATGAAAGCCAGGATGCACTCGGCGCGGCACTGCCAACTGTAAGACTGTACGGCTTGCCAGGCCTTATCGACGCGCATATCGCGCCCAGTGTCGTTCACCGCATGTATGATGCCATCTGCAAGCGCTTGGGCGTCTCCCGGAGTGACGAGCACCGCACTCTCTTCAGAGAGTATGTCCCGAAAGGACGGCAAGTCAGTTGCGACAATAGGCCGACGTGCCGCCATATACTCGAAGAGTTTCATGGGCGAAGTATAGTAACGCGCCGTATCGGAGGCAGGGTCACCTGTCAGCACGAGCGCGTCGGCGGCCGCAAGCCACACAGGCATCTCTTCATACGGCCTCGGACCCACAAATCGTTGACTGCCCGCCCTGCCTGCGGTCTCCATGTGCCCGACGAAAATGACTTCGTATCCTTCGGGGAGTAGGCGACTTGCCTCACGCAGATAGCGCAGACCCTTCCAGGGGACATCAGAGCCAGCATAGAGGACGAGTGTCTTTTCGAGAGGTAGTCCGAGCCGCGTTCGGGCCTCTGCCTTTTTGATACCGGACGCGAACTGCTTAAGGTCAACGCCGTCCGGGGCGACCAGCACCGCGTCGGCCTGGAGCCCATACTCCTTTATCAAGTCTTCTTTATACCGCATGGTCACCACGACGATGCCTGTGGCGTGGTGAATGGCTCGCGCCTCCGCTCTCGACTTGCGTCCCTTGATATGGCTCTCCCAAATGAAAGGCACGCGACTTACGAGCGGCAAGAGCCAGCCGAGCTCGCCCCGCATATACAAGACAGAATCGTCAGGGTGCCGCTTTATATAATGGGCGAGCGAGAGCGTGAAGGCGAGCGTCTGGAGCGCGAACGCATACGGGATACCCCACCGTACGAGGTCAAACGTCGGGAGATAGGTAATCGTGAATATCGGCTCGACCGCATAATACACGAATGGGTCGGTCATGATGGCGTTGTATCGCCTCGGGACCACAAGTTCAACATCTGCCCCCGCACGCGCAAGCGCCTCGCAGGTCTTCATGACTTGCAGGCCGTGGGCTCTCTGTATCGGGATGCGCGCGTTTATCGCATAGCGGATCTTCATAACGGAGCCATGATGCGCTCCGTGAGCGCCATGAGCTCGCTCGCAAAACGCTCCGAGGAATACAGGCGCCGGACCGTCTCTTGCCCCGCTTTACCGAGCCCGTCTCGCAGCGGCGCGTTCCTCCATAACTCTTCCATCGCCTGCGCGAGTGCGACAGGGTCCCCCGCTCTAACCCCGAGATAATCCGAATCACACAGATACTCTTTGAGCCACGGACGTTCCGTTACGAGCACGGCGCGACCCATAGCGAGAGCCTCAAGGACGACGGTCTGGCCGCTCGGGTCCCCTCCGAATGCCCGCTCCGAAAAGAGCGACACCACCATGAAGCGCGCCCGCGCGTAGGTAGCGCGCAGCCCCGCTAGCGGCAGAGCATCATATCCGACTGTCACATTGGCTGGTATCGCCGTATCAGGCGGGATGTTCTTGCGCGACGCAAATATTTCTATAGGGAAACTGCATAAGGCCGCGGCCGCAAGCAAGGTCACGTAATCGCGGCTGATATCTTTACCGACACCTATAATAGTCGCTCCTTCAACGGCGCCTTCGGCGCCGCTGAAGTAGCGCGTGTCAATACCGAAGCGTATGAGCGACGTCTTTTCTGGCGTAATGCCAAATTGTATGAGCTCTTTCTGTTGCATCTCGGCCAGGCAAACAATCGCCGCGAATCGACTCCAACAAAACCGCAGTAGGACGCTCCTCAAGGGGTGGCATACATGCCGACGGATGAGCACCCCACTATTGATTACGACGTAGATCCACTTCGTGCGCCCAAGCGTCGAGACCAGGGCGCCAAGGAGAAACGCATCGGAGGCGATGACCACATCGTAGCGGAGGAGACGCGGCACCATCAAGAGTTGGAGGAGCGACATAGGCAGAGCTCTGCGCACAAACCGGGGGAGACTTTTTTCGAAATGCTCGGTGCTTATCGTATCCACCTCCCAGTCGTCGCGTCGCGCAAAGAAGTTCGCGCCACGTAGCCCCGAATCGGGCAGTTCTCCGCGCTTGACGGCCTCCATCATCTCCGACCTATCCGCCCCGATGAAGAAGAACGCGATGCGCCGCTTACCAGAACTTGAAAACTTTTTTTGTATCATGAGAGCGGCTTTGCGCTTTTTTGACTTGCCCCTCTATCCACGCGTAGGTATGTCGGAGCCCATCGGCAAGCGGCTTCTCCGGAGCCCATGAGAGCTTCTCTCGGATAAGCTTGTT
>Ga0209542_10020527_pt1 | contig 10454 bp, 11 predicted proteins | sample RifCSPhighO2_01_FD_184028 | JGI IMG/M metagenome (GOLD analysis project Ga0209542, IMG submission 184028) | Soil microbial communities from Rifle, Colorado - Rifle CSP2_plank highO2_0.1 (SPAdes) (version 2) | ecosystem: Environmental > Terrestrial > Deep subsurface > Rock core/Sediment ...
GCCCGCCTCTTCTGTACAGCCGGCGGACCGTCGCCGGTTGTTAGAGGAAAGAAGGGAGGTTAGACATGTTTGCAGAAATTCTGACGCTCAAGGGTCCCGCGCCCCAGGTGGTGTACGGCGTCATCAAACGCCGCCGGGTGAAGGTTGTCCCGAAGGCCTGGCAGCTCCAGGTCGAACTTAACAGCATGCCACTCCGCACGGCTGTTGATATGGATAACTACGTCGGATATGGTGCGATGGAGGAGCTTACCCAGTTGGTCGACTCGCTTTGGGACGACCTCAAGGATGACTATGACTGGGGCGATTACTACGACTACCGCGAGCTTGAAGTCGGCGACGCCGAAGACTACATAGCCCCTCGGCTACGGGCCAAGGTCAACGGCCGGGCCACTGACGGCGTCAACCGGCGGAGGTTCCGCCGGCGGGATGTCCGCTGTTGGAAGTCACTCCGCGACAGTCAGTATCACTCGGCCTAACCGCCTGCGGCGCAGGCAAGGGAGGGTAGCATGCTGAAAATGTTCCTTAATTGGCGGCGCAGCTGGAAAGCTCGCCGTCTTGTTGCTCGCGGAGTGCAACTCCGCGGGTGGTAAAAGTTTTTGTTTTGCCCCCACCCGTTTTGGTGGGGGACCCTTTCAAGCCCTTGATTCGCTTGCCATGAGCAACGTCGAATGGAGGATTTGAAAGGGGACCAGACCGGTCTCCGAGTTTCCGCGACAGACGCGGAATATATCATGGGGTGAAGACAATGACACATGACCGTATTCGTTCGATCGCCAACAATCGTGGCACCGCGTACGCCATGCAAGTGGCAGTCGCTTGTATGGATAAAAATCTCATTGACTTGGTTAATGGGCTCATCGAGCACGAAGAAAAAATGAAGGAAGCCGTCGCTCGCGCCAAGCGCAAGCGTCAGCTTGCCGAGGCACGCGCCAAACAGCAAGCGTTGCTTGCAAAGGCGCGCCGGCAGGGCTACTCCAGCCCCGTGCTGGTGTATCGCTACAACAAACGGGGCGCGCCAAAGTTTTCGGGCTTCGTTGAAGCCCGCCGCCGGGCGACTCCGGCGTGGGTGCCCCCGGCCTTCCTGGTGGGCAAGTTCCAGTCTCGGACCGCCAACCAGACGGCCATGATGCAGAAGGCTCGCGCCGGCCGGTAACTCCCGGAAATTAGTCCTTCGTTCGACAGCAGTTTCTATGGGGCGAGCGCAAATGCTCGCCTCCTGTCTTCCTCCCGCAACTATGACGGTTGTTGGAGCGAAATGCAGGGATTTTATAAAACCGCTAAGCGGCTGTGAGCAACCTCTAATTGCTTGCAGCCGCTTGGCGGTTTTTTACGTACCCAAAGAGTGGTATATTGGCAAAATGAAGAAACGCCTCGTTATCGCCAACTGGAAGATGTATATACAGTCGCCGGAGGCGGCAAAGGGTTTTGTGGCGGGGCTTAAGCGCAAGACAAAAAATATAAATAATGTAGAGGTGTGGATAGCACCTCCGTTTACCGTCCTGCCGCTGCTTAAGGGGGTAAAGGTGGGCGCGCAGACGGTTGCCGCACACGCCGAGGGTGCATACACCGGCGACGTGTCGGCAACAATGGTCAAACATGCGGGCGCGAGTTTTGCAATCATCGGACACTCCGAGCGCCGGGCATTTGGACTCACCAACGAGCAGGTGCACGCGCAGTTGGCGGCCGCGGCGGGCGCGGGGTTGGTACCCGTGCTATGTGTCGGCGAGAGCGAGCGCACGCAAGACGGCTCGCACTTTAGTGTTATAGAAGAGCAGCTCACCTCTGCCCTGCGCGGCGCGCAATCTCTTTCCTCTAAATTGGTGGTTGCATACGAGCCGGTCTGGGCGATAGGGAAGTCGGCGTCGGAAGCGATGCAGCAAGAGGAGCTCCAGGAAACAGTAATCTTTATCAGAAAGATTTTGGCGGATATCCTCGGCCGCGCCGGCGCGCGCAAGGTGCGGATTTTGTACGGCGGCTCGGTCGAGGGGGGTAACGCGCGCGCGCTTATTACCGAGGGAGGGGTCGGCGGATTTTTGGTCGGCCACGCGAGCGCGGAACTTACTTCGTTTGTAGAGATTTTGAAAGCATGTCAGCAATAAAGTCAGTCAAAGACGCCGATGTAGCGGGCAAACGCGTATTGGTGCGCGTGGACTTTAACGTGCCGCTCAAAAACGGAGCGGTGCAAAGCGACCTGCGCATCCGCGCGGCGCTCCCCACGCTCGAGCTCCTGCACAAAAACGGCGCCGCCAAGATTATACTGCTCGCGCACCTGGGACGCCCGGACGGCAAGGTAGTTGACGCGCTGAAGCTTGCTCCGGTAGAGGAGCGGACCCGCACGCTCACGGAAGTGCCGTTTGAGATGCATGAGAATTTGCGCTTTGACCCGCGCGAGGAGGCGAACGACCCGGGGTTTGCCGCCGAGCTTGCCGCGCTGGGAGATATTTTTGTCAACGAAGCCTTTGCCGACTCGCACCGCGAGCACGCCTCTATTGTCGGCATTCCAAAACTCCTGCCCGGCTACGCGGGACTGCGGTTTGAGGAGGAGGTCGGCCGGCTTTCGCTCGCGCTCACGCCGCCGCAAGGCGCGCTCGCCATCGTCGGCGGCGTAAAATTTGAGACCAAAGAGCCAATTATAAAAAAACTGCTCGGACTGTACGCGGAGGTGTTGCTTGGCGGTGCCTTGGCCAACGATGTTATCAAGGCGCGCGGCCTGCCGTTTGGGGGTTCCTTGGTGTCGGACATCCCCGTGTCCGAGACCATAGCCTCAAACGAGCGCCTGCTGGTCCCCACAGACGCGATATTTGCCGAGTCGGGGAGCAACGCCGAGCGTTCGGGCCTTGTAGTGGACATCCGCGCCAACGAAAGCATCATCGACATCGGGCCCGCAACCGCCAAGCGCTGGGCCGACAAGATTTCGCAGGTGCCGTTTGTATTGTGGAACGGCCCCATGGGTATTTATGAGCAGGGCTACTGCGACGGCACCGACGCGCTGGCGGCGGCACTTACCGCAAGCGGCGTGCCTGCGGTGGTCGGCGGCGGCGACACTGCCGCCGCGGTGGAAAAGTTTAAATTTGATCCGCAAAAAGTCTTCGTCTCCACCGGCGGCGGAGCGATGCTCGACTTCCTCGTCGACGGCACCCTGCCGGCGATAGAAGCACTTAAAACAAGTTAAGTCTGACTTATTGCTACAATAGTCCGACATGCATAAAGATTTTGATAAATGGAACGAAATTAAAAAACGCACAGACGCGGAACAACCGCGTCTTTATACCGTGCGCGAAATCTGGTGGTGTCGGTTTGGGGTAAATGTCGGCACCGAACAAAATGGAGATGAAGAAAAGTTTTTACGGCCGGCACTCATACTGCGCGGTTTCGGCGCTGATGCGTGCCTCGTCGCTCCACTTACCACTTCTACACGCAAGCACCCGCTCCGTGTTGCTATAGGTTTAGTTGATGGACGCGAGGCGCGGGCCAACTTGTCCCAGATACGAGTTGTTGATACGCGTCGCCTTGTGGAGAAGGTCGGCTTTCTTGAAAAAGATATATTTGCAGGCATAAGAAAAGCCGCTAGAGGTTTACTCTAACGGCTTTTCTTTCTTCACATTCTCCCCCTTGCGGGGGTGAGGCCGAAGCCAACTGTCCACATAGTATACACCCCTATGTCTGAAGGACAAGTTAATTAAGGCAACTTTAAAATATATAGGGTAGTCCTAGTGTATTTTAGTGCGAGAAGAAGGCTTCTGTGTAGATGGCGTCTTCGGTGATGCCGGCCGCGCGCAGGTCGCGCCACAGGTCGCGCACAAACGCTATCGACCCGCACAGCATAAACTCCAGGTTTTTTTCGTTTTTAAGCTGCGCGAGGATACGGTGCGCGCGTATCCGGCCGCTCTGCATGGATGCCGTAGCGTCCTCGCGGGTCAAAAAGTGGAAGACCCGCACGTTTGCGTTGGCGGCCTGCAGTTCGTCGAGCATCTTTTTAAAAATAATATCCTGCGCGGTCCGGTTGCTGCAAAAAAGCGCCATCGGCCGCCCCGGATGGTTGCGCACGGCGCTTAGCAGCATACTGCGGAAGGGGGCAACCCCGATGCCGGCGGCGACCATCACCAGCGTGCTGGTAGGGGACTCGCTGTAAAAGTAGCCGTACGGCAGCGAGCCTTCTATCTCGTCGCCCGTTTTGCGCGAGCACAGGTAGCGGGAAAACTTGCCCATCTCTTTAACCGTGATATCGAGCGTCTTGTCCTGCGGCGCGCTCGAAATGCTGTACGCCTTGCCCTCCGGCGTGCCGAGGTTGGGCGCGTACACGGTGATAAATTGTCCGGACACAAACGGCGGGACGGCGCCGCCTAAGAGCAGCAGTTGCAGTGTGCGGACCCCCGGCGCCTCGGGGATATTTTTTTGCACGATATAGCGCGCGTCAGGCTTTTGCTCCATGGTGTTGTTCGTAATCCTGTATCGCCTCGCGCAGGGCCAGGTGCCCCAAGACCGAGCAGTGATACTTGCGGTCGGGGAGGCCGCCGAGCCGGTCGATGATGGCCTCCGGCGTCATCCGCTTGGCGTGCAGCAAGGTCATGCCGCTCCCCTCGGTAGCCATGACCGACATCATAGAGGTGGAGGCGATGGCCGATGCGCAGCCAAAGGTGCGCCAGACACACTCGCGTATGCGCTTTGTCTCTCCGTCGACCTTAATCCACACCGCCATCATGTCGCCGCAGGCGGGGCTCCCCACCACACCCACGCCGTCGGCCTCGTAATTTTTTTCGTCAAGCAGGATATTGCGCGGATGGAAAAAGTGGTCTTTGACCGTATCGCTATACAGCCAGCTGACGCCGTCGCACAGTGTTTCGTCGGTACTCATACGGTTGCGGTGAGCGAGGAGAGTTGCGTCAGGCGCTCGACCACGCCCGGGAAAACGGATAGTACGTAGTCCAGTTCCTCCTTGGTGGTATGCCGGCCTAAAGAAAAACGGATGCTCCCGTGCGCCAGCTCGGGTGTCTGCCCGATAGCCAGCAGCACGTGCGAGGGTTGGAGGTCGTACGCCGAGCAGGCCGAGCCGGTGGACGCCTCGACGCTGTGCCTGTCGAGTATCAGGAGCATCGCCTCGCCCTCGACATACGGCATGGAGACGTGGACGTTGTTGGGGAGGCGGTTGGTGGAATGGCCGTTAAGCACCGCACGGGGGATTTTTTTGAGCAGTTCCCGCGTAAAGTAGTCGCGCAGTGCGGTGAGGCGCGCCGACTCCGCCGCGCGCAGGCGCTCGGCCTTTTGCAGAGCGGCGGCAAAGCCGACGATCAGCGGCACGCTCTCCGTGCCGGCGCGCAGGTGCTGCTCCTGTTCGCCGCCGACGATGAGCGGATGCATCGCGACGCCGTTTTTTTTGTACAACAAGCCGGTGCCGCGCGGCCCGTATATCTTTGAGCCGTTGAGGGTCATCAGGTCGACGCCGAGCTCCACAACATTGAGCGGCAAAAATCCCGCCGCCTGGCACGCATCGGTGTGTAAAAGGGGATAAGGCTTTGCGCCGCGGCGCGCGCGCAGCGCCGCGGAAAGTTTTTGTACCGGTTCCACCGTTCCTATCTCGTTGTTGGCGTACATTACCGACACTAGTGTCGTTTTGTCGGTGACCAGTTGCAGGATTTCTTCGACATTGACGGTGCCGTACGCGTCTACCGGCGCAATGCTTACCTCAAATCCTTCGTTTTTAAGTTGCTGTGCGGATTCCAAAACCGCTTTGTGCTCGACGGCGGAGATGATGACGTGGGTGCCGTGCGTACGGTTGGCGCGCGCCACGCCGAGCAGTGCGGTGTTGTCCGACTCCGTCCCCGAGCCGGTAAAAATAACTTCCCGCGGTTCGCATCCGAGCACCTCCGCCACCGCCGCGCGCGCTCCGTCGATGGCGGCCTTGGCGCGCCTACCGCTCTCGTGCATGGAAGAGGCGTTGCTGTAGCGGCCGCTCCAGTAGGGGCGCATGGCCTCGAGCACCTCCGGGTCGACAGGGGTCGCAGCCGCGTAGTCTAAATAGACTGTTTTGTTATCTGATTCCGCAATAGGTGACATAGGATTGTAATTTTTTCTGAAAGCCGGCAAATTCTTCGTCGCTGTAGGTCGTCTTCCGGCGGAACTGGGGGTTCAGTATCTTGGTGGAGATAAACTTTTGCAGATAGTACTTCTGCGCGCCCTTAATCTCTTTGCCTATCTCCTCGATGTCCTCCGGCGTCTGCATCCCTTTAATCACCGTGGTGCGGAACTCGTACGGGACGGACGCCTGGAGCAAAAAGTCGATGGACCGGCGTATGGCGGCGACGTCGACCGGCCGTGCCACCGTGGCGCTGTAGGTGTGCAGCGGCGACTTGATGTCCATGGCCACGTAGTCAACCAGCCCCGCCTCTACCATCTGGCGCAACAATAACGGATTGGTGCCGTTGGTGTCGAGCTTAACCAGGTAGCCGAGCGCTTTTATTTTTTTAAGCACCTCCGGCAGGTCCTCGTGGATGGTCGGCTCGCCGCCGGTGATTACCACGCCCTCAAGCAGTTTTTTGCGCTCTGCCAGGAACTCAAAGAGCTCGTCTTCGGTAATCCGCGTTTTAACCGTCTCGTCCACCAGCTCGGGGTTGTGGCAGTAGGGGCACCTAAAGTTGCATCCGATGGTGTAGACCACGCATGCCACTGTGCCCGGATAGTCGATGAGCGTAAACTTTTCGAGCCCGCCGAACGTCATGCCGCACTCGCGCCGTGTTGAAGCGTTGTTTCGCAGACGGCCTCCAGGGTCGGGTCGTACATTTCGCGGACCTTAAACTCGGCCTGCTTGGCGGCGTTCCACTGGCTTACGGGGCGCAGGTAGCCGACGATGCGCGAGTATATCTCGCACTCGCGCGAGCAGGTGGGACAGAGCGCGTGTTCGCCGGCGAGGTAGCCGTGCGAGCCGCACACGCTAAAGGTGGGCGTCAGCGTAAAGTAGGGGAGGCGGTAGTTCTCGCAGATTTTTTTGACCAGCGCGGGTACCGCGGAAGGGTCCGCGATGCGCTCACCGAGGAAGAGGTGCACCACGGTGCCGCCAGTGTACTTGGTCTGCAATGTATCCTGGATGTTGAGCGCCTCCACGATGTCGTCGGTGTAGTGTACCGGCAGGTGCGACGAGTTGGTGTAAAAGGGCTGCGCGCCCTTTTTACACTCTTTTTCGTTGGCGACGATAATGTTGGGGAAGAGCTTGCGGTCCTTTTGGGGGAAGCGGTACGTAATGCCCTCGCCCGGCGTGGCCTCCAAGTTGTAGAGGTTGCCGGTTTCCTTTTGGTACTGCACCAGGCGGTTGCGCATATAGTCGAGCACCTCGGCCGCAAATGCCTGGCCCTCCGCGCTGCCGATATCCTCGCCAAAGAGGTTGAGCGCGGCCTCGTTCATCCCGATAAGCCCGATGGTGGAAAAGTGGTTCTCCCAATATTTGCCGTAGGCCTGCTTAATTTTGCGCAGGTAAAACTTGGTGTACGGGTAGAGGTTGGCGTCGGTAAACTGCTCCAGCATTTTGCGCTTAATCTCCAGACTTTCCTTGGCGATGTCCATTTGATCGGCAAGCAGGGCAAAGAACTGCTCTTTAGGATTTTTATTTTTGCCCTTGCCTTTGTGCGCGGCGCGGTAGCCCAGGCGCGGCAGGTTGATGGTGACGACGCCCACCGAGCCGGTCAGCGCATTGGCGCCGAAGAGCCCGCCGCCGCGGCGGTCCAGCTGTGCGATGTCGAGCCGCAGGCGGCAGCACATGGAGCGCGTGTCCTCGGGTTTCATGTCCGAGTTGACGAAGTTGCTGAAGTACGGGATCCCGTATTTGGCCGTAATCTCCCACAGACCCTTGAGGTTCGGATTGTCCCAGTCAAAGTCTTTTGTCACGTTGACGGTCGGAATAGGGAAGGTAAAGACGCGTCCCGCGGCGTCGCCCTCTCCCATCACCGCAAAGAACGCACGGTTGAGTATGTCCATCTCGTGCTGGAACTCGCCGTACTTCTCCTTTTGCTCTTTGCCACCGATAAGGACCTGCTGGTCTTTAAAGTTGGGCGATGGCGTGAGGTCGAGCGTGATGTTGGAGAACGGGGTCTGGAATCCGACGCGCGTCGGAACGTTCATGTTGAAGATAAATTCCTGCAGGCACTGCTTAACCTCTTTGTCGGTGAGTTTGTCGTAGCGGATAAACGGGGCGAGCAGCGTGTCAAAGTTGGAAAACGCGATTGCGCCCGCCGCCTCGCCCTGCATGGTGTACATAAAGTTGACCATCTGCCCGAGCGCGGTGCGGAAGTGCTTTGCCGGAGCGGATTCTATTTTGTCAGAGACGCCGCGGAAGCCCTCCGTCAGCAAATCCTGCAGGTCCCACCCGACGCAATACACAGAGAGCGTGCCGAGGTCGTGCAAATGCAGGTCGCCGCTCTCGTAGGCCTCGCGGATGCGGGCCGGATAAATTTTATTGAGCCAATAGGTCTTGCTCACTTCGGAGAAAACGTAGTTGTTCATCCCCTGGAGCGAGTAGCCCATGTTGCTGTTTTCTTTGACCTGCCAGTCTATCTCGCCGAGGTAGTTGTCGACGAGCCCGAGCGACGATGCGGTGGCAAACGCGCGCATCTCGGCGTGCTTCTCGCGGTAGATGATGTAGCCTTTTGCCGTTGCGGGGAACTTTTTAAAGATAAGTTGCTGCTCGACGATGTCCTGTACGCCCTCGACGGACGGCTTGAACTTTTTGTTGATGGACTTCTCCATCTCGAGTGCCTGCACCACCGCGCGCGCCACTATCTCCGGTGCGCCGTCGCGATACTCGCCGCTTGCGCGCATGGCTTTAGTGATTGCCGAGGTGATCTTTTCGATCTTAAACGGGACAACGGCGCCGTTGCGCTTTATAATGGTAGTGATGGGCGAGAGCTTCGGCTTCGGCATACGGAGAAATTATTATATTTATAAACGTCTATGTATTGTACCCATAGATGACCGTCTATGAACCAAAATACCCTGTGGAAAAAGAAGGGGAGAACGAAAGCCGCCGTCAAGCAAGAGGCCAAACATACACAAACGTACCCGAGGCCCGCCTGGGTGCCCAAGGGGGTGTCCTCGGAGGAGGATTTGTGCCCCGATTGCTTTAAGGTGGTGGGCACCAAAAGCCGCTACAAGCTGGTGTGCATGCTCGGCAAGGCCAAGGAGGGGTTGACGGTCGGGGCGATGACCAAGGCCATGGACCTGCGCCAGCCGACGGTGTCGCACCACCTGCAGGCGCTCCACTCGGTCAACGCCGTCTCGCGCAAGGAGGTGGGCCGCGAGTGCATCTATACCCTCAATCGTGAAGCCCACTGTTTCGAGGAGTGCAAAATCCCGTATTAATTGCAATGAAAAAGGATTTTCAGAAGTGGCACGGGAAGAAGGAACAGATTGACGAGAAAAACAGTCGGGTGTTCTTTCACGAGCGCGAGATATGGTTTGCACACCTCGGAGCCAATGTGGGTTTTGAGCAGGATGGAAAGGGTGAGAGCTTCGGCAGGCCGGTACTCATTTTCCGCAAATTTAACAACGAGGTATTTTGGGGCGTGCCACTGACCACTAGAGAAAAAGGCGGGAAATTCTACCTGCCAATCGAGTTAGGAGATGGAGTGTCGCGTAAAGCGATACTCTCACAGTTGCGGCTTTTTGACGCAAAACGACTTTATCAAAAAGTTATTACCGTTGATGTCGCTACGCACAAAAAACTGGAGGAAGCAATAATAAAACTCGCGCAAGGAAAGTAGAAATGTCAGAGGCGGCATTTCTGCCGCCTCGAGGCCGAAGCCGTTTGTAAGGAAAGTATATACCCCCGCGGCTGAAAAGCAAGTGAATTCCCGTGCTCTATCTGTCTGCTTTGTTTCGTGTTTTGTAAGCAATAAAAAAACCAAGGAGACCGAGGAAGACTGCCGGCAAATATATCAAAATAGCACGGGCCGTTATGTCCATCTGAAACCATGCGTCGTAGTTCATTGCTTGGTAGATTCTTGGAAGTATGGCTCCTATTCCGACACCAATGAAAGGGTATCCTACATACCGAAGGATATTTTCCTCAATACTTTTACCCCTGTTTCTCAAATAATAACGAAGCACCCATTGTCCCAAGAGAAAAACAAAAGCGTAAATAATCAAACGGGTAAAATCCATAACAATATAATACCTCTAAATTGCCTGCCCTTTGTCGCCCAAGGTGCGGGGGATAAGGTGCACGTGCACGTGCGGGACGTCTTTGCCTACTATAGAAAGGTGGATGTAGTCGGCTTTTTGCTCCTCTTTTAGTGTTGTAGCAAGTTTTTTTGCGACGGCGAACATTGCGCCGTACAACTCGTCCGGCAACTCCTGGAACCACTGGTAGTGCGCCTTCGGAATCAGCACTGTATGCCCTTTTGCCTTCGGGTGTATGTCCAAAAAGGCGATAAAAGAATCGTCCTCGTACACGACGGTCGACGGGAGCG
>Ga0209542_10020528_pt1 | contig 10454 bp, 20 predicted proteins | sample RifCSPhighO2_01_FD_184028 | JGI IMG/M metagenome (GOLD analysis project Ga0209542, IMG submission 184028) | Soil microbial communities from Rifle, Colorado - Rifle CSP2_plank highO2_0.1 (SPAdes) (version 2) | ecosystem: Environmental > Terrestrial > Deep subsurface > Rock core/Sediment ...
ATCAGTAACAAACAAACCAGAAATCCTCGAAGTCAAACTCCCCAGCCACCCAAAAAACCCTGTTCCTGTAGTTGTGAAATTCCTCGCTCCAGCATCAATATTTGAATCAAAAATAATTCCACCAACAGTAACATTCTGCGCCATGTAAGCATAAGGAGAAGAAGTCAAATTAAGTCGAGGACTCATTTCACTGTCAGTCCCAACTCTAATCCCAAGAAAATACTGTTCAGAAAAATTCAAATTCACATTATTTAAAATTACATGATAAATCCCATTTGAATCAGTAGTCACAGCCATAACTCCACTGTTCCAAAGATAAGTCCCTCCAGTTGCAACATTATAAATGCTAAAATTAAAATTATAATCTCCAGACAAAGCAACACCGTTAGAATCAGTCAATTTTCCATTTATATTAAAAGTTTGAGGAATGGCAGAAACAAGGAAAGCAAGAGCTAAAACAAAACCAAAAACTATCAAAACCAAACCTCTTTTTTTACTCATCACTTCTCCCTATTTTTATGCATTCAGCATTTATATACTTATTTCTCAGCTATAGATAAAATGCCGTCGATAACATATATTTAGGACTTTCTTTATTTAATGCGCTAAAAACATATTTCAATATCCTAAAAATTCAGATGAATTTCTCAGCAAAAAGATTCCCGTTGGCTTCTAAAATTTTCTGCACAGAAATATTTATATAGTTATTATCAACATTCTTTTCTATGACTGAATTAGTAATAAATGTGCCAGAAGAATTGAAGAAACAGGCAGAAGAGTCCAACATAGATTTATCTAAATTGCTTGTGGCTATGGTTAAAAGAGAAGTACTAAAGCAGATATTGCTCAAAAGATTTAAATCTAAAGAAGAACAAGATTTAATTAATTGGTCAGTTGAACTAGGTAGAAAAGCAAAGAAAGGAAGATTCAAAAAATTACTATCTGAACTTTCCACTGAGAAGAAAGAAGAATTATCAAGCAAATTATCTTCAGATAAAAGAAAAGAAATATTATCTGAGTAAAAATCTATAATGAAACTAATATTAGATAACAATGCATTATTTGCAATAATGAACCCAAGTTCAACTTCCTCATACTTATTTTCATCAATTAGAGCTATATTCTTAGCTCCAGAATTTATAAAATTAGAATTAAATAAATATAAAGAAATATGTTTGCAAAAATCAGGGCTTTCTGAACAGGAATTTGAAATGAGACAAACAGAAGCTGAAGAATTAATTGAATTCTTTAATTCTTCAGAGTACGAAGATTTTCTCAATAAGTCAATAGAACTAATTCCAGACCCAGATGATATTGATTTTCTAGCATTAGCTTTTTCTAAAAACGCATCTATTTGGTCAAATGACCCGCATTTAAAGGCGCAATCATTAGTTTCAGTGTACACAACTGAAGAGTTGCTTAAATTATTCTTAAATGATGAAATCTAAAATTTTCTTAAATTATCTTTAATCTAATCCAAGCTAACTCTCCCTATTTTTATGCATCCGCCATTTATATACTTATTTCTTCAAAATAAGCTAATTACCCTCGATAAACCATATTAACTTACATTCCCAGTTTAATGCGCTAAAAAACTAATAATTTTAAATAATTTTTCAGCTAAAAATTTCTAAAACATTACACATTTTAAGTAATAAATTTTCAAATACTTTGACATATTAAAGATATTTTCCGAACATTTTAAAATAATTTAGATAATTCTCACTAGAAAGTTTTAAATATTTAAGATTGTCATCATTAATATGAGAATAGAAATGAATGATTATATTGTGTCAGATAGTGAAATATGTGGAGGTTCCCTTACATTTAAAGGAACCAGAATATTAGTTGGACAAGTCATAGAACTCCTAGGAGCCGGAATTACTATTGAAGAGATCGTTGAAGATTATTTTCCAGAATTAAATAAAAAAATCATTCTTTCCGCGCTTAATTACGCTTCCAAATCTATTGAAAGCGAGAAGTATGTTTCCTTCTAAAATTTCTATCTTGGCAGATGAAAATCAAAAAAACTTTGAAGTCTAGTTTTTTGGATGCTCAAAGTGTTCATCAGAAACACTTTGACATATACCTATAAAAATTATAAAAATACTTTGTGAAAATGGATTTTATACAAAAAGAGTTAAATCTGGCTCAAAAGATAATCAAATATTTGAATTATCTAAACTAGAAAAAAGAGTTTTATTAACTTTTGACAGGCATTTTTTAAATAAGATAAAGTTTCCCCCAAAAGAATCTTTCGGAATAATATTTATTAAAATCAATCCACCATTAATAGATTCTATCTCATACTCGTTAGATAAATTATTAAACATTGTGCCACAATCCGAATTTAAAAGAAGATTATTTATATTATCATTATCTAGTTTCAAAGTATGGCCTGAAAATAAGTTAATTTAGAAATTTCTGCCTTTAAAACGAATTAAAATTATAATCTCCAGACAAAGCAACACCGTTAGAATCAGTTAATTTGCCGTTGATATTAAAAGTTTGAGGAATGGCAGAAACAAGGAAAGCAAGAGCTAAAACAAATACAATCAGCGCCAAATTAAATTTCATCCCCATCCTTATTTTATTTATATAATCATTCTCCTTTTAATAGTATCACTCAAGACTTTATAGTCCTTAATCCTTCAATAAAGTAATTTGAAAAACAATTAGATTAATCAACCAAATTACCTATAATTTAGATCCCTCCTTTTTCACATTTTTAATTAAAGAAGGATCATCAAAGTCTTCTTCTTTAAGTTTTACCCATCTTGAAGAAGCATCTAACAGTTCATTATATCTTGAAAAACGAGAATTTCTTTTTCTCTCAAAATAAGTATAAAGAATTACTTCAATATCTTCATTTATTAACTGTTTTATGGCAGGCACAAAATCAGAATCGCATGCCACAAGAATTATTTTTTTGATATTTGTAAAATATTTCTGAAACCTCATCAAGTCAATAACTAGTAATATATCGACCCCTTTCTGAAAGAATTTATATTCTCCATCAATTCTCAGTCTCTGACACCTACCCTCTCTAAAAGTTATCCAATTCTTGTTTTGCAACATTTTTTTAAGTTTATCATGATCTTCTCTTAACTTATTTTCTTTTTTGGAAGGATTTTCCGATTGAAAAGGTGGAGCAGAATAAATAAATAAATGCTTTAAACTAAAATTTTCTGTCTTGCATATATTTCTAAAAGTTTGTAAGAACCTTTTCTTTTTTTTAGATTTCTCCTCAAAATGCTTTTTTACAAGCCTAAAAAAACCATCATCAACAAAAATAAGTGTTTCTTCCATCAATAAAAACCTCTTAGAAAAAAAGACTCATCCGGCAACCCATTCAGATCACCGGGGAGCATACTCACAGCAGTAAAGCTGCTAATTCCTAAAGCATTTAATAATATATAAACCTTTCCAAAATCAGCATCCAAATTTATAGTAAATATAGTTAAAGCTAAAACAAAACCAAAAACTATCAAAACCAAACCTCTTTTATTCATCATTCCTCATATTATTATCGCCATCACTCCTTTTATTATCTTCTCTTAAAACTATTTCCCAATATCCGCCCTTGTCAGCGCCAACTCTTTTTAAGATGCCTTTCTCTTTAAGATTTTTAATTATTTTTTTGATTCCGCTCGCTGAAAAATCTAATTTATGCATAAGCTCTTCCAATGTAATTTCTGAATTTTGAGATATTAATTTGATTATTTTCTGGTCACTTTTCTCCCTAGTTTTTTCCACCATCTCTTCAGGACTAAATAATGTCACAATCACAGTATTTCCTGTATTATGCACAATTCTGTTGATTATAACGCATAAAGACTGAATTGTGTAGACAGAGAATTCTGAACAAAATATGCTACAATTATCAGAATTGTCTGTAAGAATATGAGGCAATCTAGGTTTTAGAGGATGCTTCTTTAAAGAAGCAATTATTTCATTTCCCATCGCTTCCCACCCTGCCCTTTCCTTCTATTTTATTATTTTTTCCATCTTTTTCGTTTGGCGCATCATCTTTCAGCCTTAATCTAATATTATTAATTAAAGACTCAACTTTAACCAATTTATTCTTCAGAACTTCTAAACTTAGTTCTAAAAAAACGCTTATTCTTCCATAATCTGCCTGCATTCTAAGGTCATACAATTCCCTCAAAACAGAATAATACTCCTCCCCAAGTAAATTTGAAGAAAGTTCCCAAATCTTCTGATGATTTTTAGAAACTTCATTTCCCTTAAATAGAACATAAGAAACAACCGCCTTCTCAAGAGCAAAATACAGCCGATTAGCAGATGTCCTCATACTAAAGTCTAGACTATATTTAGCCGATTTCAAAAACTCTTCAGCAAGCGCCATTTCACTTAAATATTTTTTCTCCAATTTCAATACCTGCTTTTTTTAGTTCATCCAAATTTTTTACTTTAAACTTTTTATTAAAGTATTCTAAAACGCCGAGTTTCGTCTCAGGAAAAACATTGTTTAAATAATTATAACAATAAGCTAAATTTAATATAGAGTTTTCAAAAGCAATAGATTCACCAGGATTCTTTATATATTCATAACACCACTCCATATACTCAATATATTGCTTCTCAATATCATTTATAAAACTTATATAAGACTGCTGATAAACAACAATTCCTTTAAACAGATTATTTATATTCACCTCAGCCTTATGAATGTTTAATATAACTCCATAAAGTCTTTCAACTCTATCCCTAACAGGAAAAAGTGCCTTAATATCATTCTTAGTGATTTCATTGCCTAATAAAAGAATATCAATATCTGAAAAGTTACTTCTCTTTAAAGCGCTTCCAAAAAAAACAATAAACTTAATCTTTTTAGAAAGACTTATACTAAACACCCTAATAATTAGCTTAATCAATGGGTCAAGAGCCTTAAAAGTAATCGAATCAAAATAATATTTAGATTGAAGAGTATAATTATCAATTCTCAAACTTACAAGTCTCTGATTGCCTGCTTTTTTAACATTAACAAATCCATTTTCTTCAAGCCAAGATATCGCGCTAAAAGAAGAATTCCTTCCGCTCTTTGTTTCCATTATTATTTTCTCTATTGATTTTTCTTCCTTTGAGAAAAATAAGCTTTCCATAATTTTCATCATACTTTTTTGATACTTCATCATACTATTTTAATACTCCAATCCTTTTTATATTTATCCACAAATAACTCCCCAGTAGCAGAATTGTAAATGCTAAAATTAAAGTTATAAGTTCCTGACAAAGCAACACCGTTAGAATCGGTCAATTTGCCGTTGATATTAAAAGTTTGAGAAATGGCAGAAACAAGGAAAGCAAGAGCTAAAACAAAACCAAAAACAACCAAAACCAAACCTCTTTTTTTACTCATCACTTCTCCCTATTTTTATGCATTCAGCATTTATATACTTATTTCTCAGCTATAGATAAAATGCCGTCGGTAACCTATATTTAGGACTTTCTTTATTTAATGCATTAAAAACATATTTCAATATCCTAAAAATTCAGATGAATCTCTCAGCAAAAAGATTCCACTATAGACATTCCCGTTGATTATGCTACTCCAAAGAGGGAATGTATAGATAGAGATTCCCAAAGAATATGAGACCAGATTAAGGGGAATCTCTATATAAATGAATTTGTTGCACAATTTGCTTGCTTCAAAAATTGATATTTTTGACAGTGCTCAAGAATCAAGCTATTCTTGACATGCTCAAGGCGTTCAATTCTTAAGATCAATACAACAAAACCATAAAAGTTAAAAATACTCTAAATTAAGCAATATAATGAAAAAGAGATTAGATAAAAGCGATATATTGCTGAATTTAAAAGAGATTAATATTAATCATATTGACTCCTTCAGTAGTTCTTTTTGTTCCGGAAAATGTCAATTTTCAATAGATACTGATACAAAGCATGGTTCATGTGAAGACCCAGATTTTACGGGCAAAATAGAAGTCCTAGAATCTAAAAAGGATAAAGGAGATAATATTTATTTATTAAAGGTTAGATTCACTAAAGAGAAGTTTGAATAATTTAAGTTTAATCAAAAAAGAAAATTATTTATCACAAAACTCTGATAATTTTTACACCTCCCTAAAGTTTGCTTGTAGTTTCATCAAAAATCGAAGATTTTTGAAATAGGAAGGCAGTGTCAACATAATCTTTTTCTCTATTGCTCAGCCATTTATTTTCTATAGCAAAGGACGCTCCAATTTCCCCACTTTCGCACCTTTGCTATCTAGCGAAAGACAACTAATTTGGGGAAAAACAAAAGTCTTTCGCTATAGTGTCAAAACCGACCAAAAGCCTTAAATAATATGTTTTACATAGTAACTAAAATGGTTACTGCAGAAAATAAAATATCTAAGAAGATTATTAATAAACTTAGATTAAATCATGAGAAAATTCTAAATAAAGAAGAGATTATTAAAACAATTAAAGAATATTCTAAGATCTACAAAACAAAAGTTAATCTAATAAGTTTATGGACTTATCTGAGAAAGGATATTTACATCAAACGTATTTTAGGAGATTATTATTATATTTATTCTTTAGAAGAGAGATATAATAAATATTGTAAGTTTTCAGAAGAAGAGTTAATTTTCCTTGTTTTAGAAAAAATGAATATTAAATGGTATTTAGGATTGGAAAGTGCTCTAAAAGAAAATAGAATTACATGGCAAGCTCTTAATATTGTAACTATCGTAGATAATCATTTTTCTGGAATTAAAAAACTAGGAAATTCAAAATTTAAGTTTATCAAAACAAAAGATAAAAAGTTTAAATTTGGTCTTACTAAAAAGAAAACAAATAATTCAGTAAGATATTTTTATTCAGATTTAGAAAAAACATATCTTGATTTTCTTTATTTTTCTTCATATAAAGGAAAAGATATAAAGAGTCTGAAGAAAAACTTAGACTTCAAAATTGAAAATAGTAAAGTTATAAAATACGCAAAACATTATCCTAATAAAATCCAAGAGGTTATCTAATGGTTTCAGAAAATATTGTTAGAAGATTTATAACTCAAATAAAAGAAAAGCATAAAGCAGTTAGTGAGCCAACAATTGAAAAGGACTTTTATTTAACCATTCTTCTTAATGAAATCAGTAAAAACATAGAAGAAAACAAGAAATCCTTATTTTCAAAACTTGTTTTTAAGGGCGGGACATTATTAACAAGAGCCCATCTCAACTATCATCGTATAAGTGAAGATCTTGATTGCTTCAAATGGGTCTTATACCCCGTAGCTTGCTACGATAGTTCCCATTTGAAGGCTTAAAGAATACCCCGCAGCTTGCTGTGGTTAGGATTCTTTATTTTACTTATTTAGAGAATGAAAAGTTAAACAGACTTTCTGCAAAACAGAGAAAGAAAGCTATTGCAAATATTACAGATGAACTTGCAGGAGAGATTAATAAAATTATAGCAAAGGACGCTCTAATTTCCCCGCTTTCGCGCCTTTGCTATTTAGCGAAAGACAACTAATTTGGGGAAAAACAAAAGTCTTTCGCTATAGTGAAAAATTCAATTTAGATTTCTCCACAGATAAAACAAATGAAAGGTATTGTAAGGTGATGGATAGAAAAATGGTTTATGTCTTTAAAATATATTACAGACCGGTTTATGGATCTAAAGAATTTATCAAATTTGAAGTTAATTTTAATGACGAATTAATCCACCCAGTTTTATATAGTGACATAAAACACTTGTTTGATGACAAAATAATCAAAGATTTGGAATTCACTGAAAATCTCAAAATTCAAATAATGAAAAACATTCCATGTTATGATTTAAGAGAAATTGCTGGAGAAAAGGTAAGAGCAATTTTAACAAGACCAACAATAAAAGAAAGAGATTTGTTTGATCTCTTCTTAATTTCAAATACCCTCAATATCAAGAAAAGTTTAGACAAAGAAAAAATAGTCAACAAAATAGTAAGATCCGAATCTTTTATCAAAGGGCTTCCTGAAAAAATAAAAGAAAATATAGAGACTCTGACTAAAAACCGGGATTCGGTCATTGAAGAAAGATCTAAACTATCTTTAATCAAAATTAAAGAAAAAGATTATCTCAAATTCGAGAAAGATATGATTCCTTTTCTTGTTGAAATCGGAGAACGGGCTTTGTTAAAATTCACCCATTAAATCAAAAAAACATTGATCTGTCTTTTGCCATGCTCAAAGTAGTCTCAAACACTTCGACATGATAAATTTCGTTGATTTTTACAAGATTGAAGTCCGAAAGACTTTCATAATCGGAAAGCTTAAATATTTCATTATCATCTCTATTTTTACAATGAGAGTCGAAATTAACGAGTATATTGTTGCAGACAGTGAAATCTGCCATGGAAAGCCTACTTTCAAGGGCACAAGAATCATGGTCTGGCAAGTTCTTGAATTGCTCGAAGCAGGAGTATCTATAAAAGAAATCCTTAATTATTTTTTGGTGCCCCTCACAAAAGAGCACATCAAAGCTGCGTTGCAATATGCAGGAAGCCTTGTTAAAAGAGGGGATAATGTCATCGTTAATGTCAAATGACAAGAAACTCAAATTTCTTCTTGATGAAAATGTTAAAAAGGAATTGTTGCAATTTCTCAAAAAAGATTTTGATGTAATTTTCAAGCCCAAACAGCTTTCAAATGGAGAACTTGCAAAATTTTCTATATCTGAACAAAGGATATTTGTGACTAATGACTGGGATTTTACAGATGAACATTCATATAACAAAGAAACAATATAGACATTCCCGTTGATTATGCTACTCCAAAACGGGAATGGATAGATAGAGATTCCAAAAGAAGATGGAACCTGATTAAAGGGAATCTCTATATTCTCAATCATCTGGTTAAGAATCCCGCAAGATAAACCTGAATCCTTGCTAAATTCATTTTCTAAATTGCTTAAAGAAACCAAATCAGAAGATTTTGAAGGTAATTTCATAACCTTATATGAAGATAGATTTACAGTAGAACCCCTTTCACCAACATCAAAAAATTCCTGAGTTTTATTTGGAATTTTGGTCAGCAAAAAACTTCTTCATGAATAGAAGTTTCTGCATAAACTTTATGTTCTATGCCCTAAACTTCTATAAAAGCCTGTTCACTTCATCCCTTATTTTTTTAGAATAATTCTTTAAATAACTTTCAAGCTTTTTTTTATCGATTCTCTTCCTAATATTCCTTAAAGTATTCACATCAATTTTTTCTCTAAAATAAATCATATCGATTAAAGTCTTCTCAATATCTGAATAAGGCAAGGCAACACCGTCCTGTAAGTTATACTCCACTCCAAAAAAATATCTCTCATCCATTTTTCTTATAAAAACATTGCTTCCAAGTATCTTTCTAATTCCTGTGCGCACATTTCTGGAAGTAATTATAACTGGTATAGTCTCCTGTTCCCATAGATTATGAAAACTTAGGGCATCCTGCAGTCCAAGATACGCTGGCTGAAGACAAAATACTGCAAGAGAATTATTATTTCTAGAGGTATAAAATCCTTTTATCAAAGGTTTTAATAATTGTTTCTTAACAAAATAATTTATCATTCTCTTGGTATATTTATTATTCTTATCCTTATGAGTAACTATTCTGTTTATAGAATTATAACTCACAACGGGGCTTTTTTTCAAAAGTTTTTCCACCTTTTCTTTGTGCTTATTTTCACCCATTTTATATCTTCCTCCTTATATAATCAAGCATTTCATTAATGGTAGGAACAATCCCCTCTATTATAATTACATTTAAATCTTTTTCATCTTTTGGCGTCTTAAAATCTTTTAAAAGTTTTATTAAAGAATCTCTCACTTTAGAATAATCCTTAATGCCTCTTAAAAGGAAGAAAACATCATACAAATCTCTTACTTTTTGCCTGTTCAAATAAGTGTTTGCCTTCTCAATAATTAACTCATCAGATGTCAAAGCATGCACCACCAAAAAATTTCCTTCAGTGGTTTCATAATCTCTTAAAGAGCCACTTAATTTTTTAAATATCGCTTCAAACCTGACAATTGTTCTATTATATCTCAAGGTAGAAAAAATACTCTTCTCACTTATTTTTTTTCTTTCTATAACCAGCCCATTCTGTCTTAAAAGCTCAAAAAAATCATTTACTCGATTCAAATCTCTTGGAATATAAACATCGATATCTTCAGAAAACCTGTTGCCATTATAACACCTCCATATGCATGTCCCGCCATGAAATACTGCTTCTCCAAATACTTGATATAATGAATTTACCATTATATCCTGAGCTCTTGCTATCTCTCTATGATTTTCCTTTTTCAGCCTAAATACGAGTGGATGCATATTAAATCACCAAAGTTACATATATATGTAACCTTGGTAGGTTTATAAACTTATTGATTATTTAATCGCCCGGTGGCTCTTCAAAGGCATAATTCTCAATATATCCTCCCTTCAATTTCAAATTGCCAA
>Ga0209542_10020530_pt1 | contig 10454 bp, 15 predicted proteins | sample RifCSPhighO2_01_FD_184028 | JGI IMG/M metagenome (GOLD analysis project Ga0209542, IMG submission 184028) | Soil microbial communities from Rifle, Colorado - Rifle CSP2_plank highO2_0.1 (SPAdes) (version 2) | ecosystem: Environmental > Terrestrial > Deep subsurface > Rock core/Sediment ...
CATTAAAAGTAAGTTCATTAAAAGTCTTGCAGTTCTACCATTTCCATCAGAAAATGGGTGAATACTGACTAATTTATAATGGGCATCAGCTGCTATTTTTACAATATGGTCAAAGTTATCTCCAATAAGCCATGTTATAAATTCTTGCATCAACTCCGGGATTTTAACAGGATTGGGCAAAACAACATCTGACTGTGTCAGCCTGGCATGTTGGGTTCGGTATCTTCCCGCATTATCTGCTTCTATCTTACTAAGAATTAGCCTGTGTATTTCTAAAATGTCATTTTCAGTTAAATCCTGCCTCTTTTTAGAAACCAAAGTTTTAACATAATCCAATGCCTCCGCATGATTTTTAGCTTCTAAGTGTTCATTTAAACCTTTACCTTTTACAGTAATGCCTTTCTCTAAAACTAAAGCTGTCTCGGCCCGGGTTAAGGTATTACCTTCTATGGCATTAGAAGTAAAGGTAAGTTCTACCTTGAACCATTCATCAAGATTTTTTACCAGTTCCGGAGGAAGGGGCCTAAAGTGATCCAATCTCCTCTTTTTATCTGTCAGTTTACTCAATATATCATCCATATAACCATATTATACTACTTAACACTACTTGTCAATACATATTTCATAGGAATTGTAGTATTATATAGTAACAAACAAAAAAGGTTAAGTTCATAAGCAGCCATTCCCGGAGTTATATAAATTACTTATTTCAGTATCGGTTTGCCCATTAAAGTCATAATTTGCACCATCCCAATAATGGATACCTATATAAACTCTGTTTGGGCCAGCAGCACTTCATTTTAGAACTTAAGTTTGTTTAACAGGATTTTCAAAATGAACTTTTATTTACTCAACCTGCGCTAGAGCTTTAATTGCTCTATTCAAATCTACTTTTCTTAAAAAATAGTAATTTTGATGAAGTCTTTCCCCTTTTTTGTCTTTAGTTACTCTTTGATAATGTCCCAAAGCTATTTCTGTTTTCTCTATATATGGAATCAGAGAGCCTAGCTGAGCTGGTCTAATATGAATGCCTGCAAAACCTGCCAAATCATTGAGTGAAAATGCTAAACCCTCTTTAGTTAATCGCCGCGCCACGCTCAAATTTGTCTTTATCCAAAGATCCTGGACTTGTTCAAAAGTCAGGCTAACATCTTTCACTTCTTGTCTAATTTCCAAAGATAAGTCATGCTTTTTGGAAAAAGGGATGTTTAAACCATCTCGGCCAACATATGATATTCCTACATCTCTTATATTTGAAGTTCCAATAATTTTCTCTATCTCCAGACGGGACACACCTTTTCTTGAAAGATCGGCTATTAGTGGAGCTTTATTTCCCCGCCTCAATCCTCTTTCTATAAGAGTATTAAGCTGCCCCTTCTTATTTTTGGGGATTTCTTTAAAAGGGTATCTGTTTTGTATATCTTCTGAAGCATAAGTATTTAAACCTTTAAAAGTTTCATTAACAATCTGCCTTACTCTTTCCCGGGATATTCCACCTCCATACTTTCTCCCAAATTCTTCAAGGGTTAAACCGTCACTGAAATATAATACTGTTAGATAATGACCCCTTATCCTGGCTTTTAAGACTCCTGGCTGAACTGACTCATCTTCCAGATATCTGGCAGTTGCTCCATCCAAAACATGTGCCCTTAAATAATCCCTAACTTTTTTAGGTGCAAATTCTTGATATTTTACTGGTAATTTAGCCTGTTCTAAAGTCATAAACTTGAGTTGGAAGTATACTATAAGTTTTTAGGGATTACAATTTTTATAGTAAGCAGCTTAGATCTTTATTTTTTGAATTTCTTTATCAAAAGTAAAAATCTGGGCATTTTCAAGTTGGGCTTTTGCCAGCAAAAAACAGTCTACTAAATCCAGATTATATTGCTTGTAAAGACTTATCGCCTCTCTAAAGATATTTTTATCCTGGAGGTTGATATAATCAGCGTTGATCACAAGTTCAAGTTTATTGATTATTTCTGATTTTTTTAGTTTATAATATTTATCCAGGGCAAAATGGATTTCAAAAATAACAATCTGGGGAACAATTATTGTAATCTCGGCCCCTTTGGCTTTAGTAATTATTTTTTCTACTTCATCAGCCTGTTTTGGAAGATCATTGAGAAGTAGCCGTAAAAAAGGATTAGTATCAAAAATGATGGTCATTTCAGGTCTCTGGTGGCGTGTTCAGCCAGATACTGCCCAAATAACTCCCTCATTTTTTTAGAACTCAGAGGTTTTTTATCAGTTTTAAGAGACCCCCGGAGTTCCAGCAGGTCTTTTACAGGTTTAATAGTGAGCTCGCCATTTTTCTCTGATACCAGAGCCTTTTTATGCTTTTCTAAGCCTAGTTTACGCCTTAAAGGAGCTGGGATACTAATTTGACCCTGGGAGGTAATAGAAACTGTATAGGTCATGCATTAAATTTATCATTTCACATTACATTTGTCAATTTACATTACATATTAAAATTATTTGTTAACATACTTATGCAGAACTGAGGCGGCTAGGGTTTGGTAAGGGATCCCTTCTTCAACTGCTTTAGCTTTAAGCCCAGTGTAGGTCTTTTCCGTTACTCTTAAGTTAATATTTCTAGTTTTTTTGGCAGTATTCCTAGCTGCTTCCTCTACTTCTTTTTTTACTTGAGCAAAATTTTTGACTGGAACCCACTCACCTCTTTCATATTCCTCAAGAAGTTGTTTTTCTTCCTCATCTAGTTCATAATATTTAATTTTCATTTTTTCTCCTTTTTTGATAAGTATTTTTTAGTGGCTTTTCGGCTTGGAAATATGGTTTTTAAGAACCTTTTATCTTCGTCTTCAATATAAGGTACTAAATAGGCATATTCTTTTATTTTAACTGTAAACATCTTCTGGTTAGGATATTTATTTTTGTTGGAATGGTCAGTGCTTTCTAGTAAATTCCCAGAATTTAGAGCATTAATCACATCCTCAAAACTAATTCCCCTCGTCTTTTTTAAAATTTCATTCTTTTCTTCATTCCACTCAAAGTATTTCACCTGTAATTATTTTATGACAAAGCATAGACATTGTCAATATTAAAATCTCTACTTAACAATAAAAAGATTTAACTTCTTTAACTTAGTGGAATCTGGCTTATCTGTTTTTGTATAGTTTTCATAATGTAAATACATCTTAATAATAATTAATACATCATACTGTTAATTATATTTAAAGAGCTGTTTAATATATTTTTATATACAAGGTTGCGATACTCCCTATCTGGATCAAAAGAGTCCTCCAATATTTCAGCTTCAGCTCATTCGTTAGGAGAATTGTAATATTTCAGACGCTTTGACAAATTTCGTCATTCTGGCTTGTCCAGAATCTGCGTTTGATCCTGGATGCGTTCGTTCCTCACTTACCAGGATGACGTGGTGTCAAGGACTCTGAAATATTACGGAGAATTAATTGGGTTGACGAATTATCTATGTGTATATTAATGTGCATGTGTATGTTAACTAAAAGAGCTCAGATATTATTTGATGAAAAAGTTTGGGATAGGCTGTCTAAAGATGCTAAGTCTAAAAATATCTCGGTAGGCGAGATTGTCAGGCAGGCTATTGAATCTACCTTAAAGCACAGACCTAAGCCTTTTAAAGGTAAAATTGATTATAAAGCTTTAATAAATGAAGGAAGAAAAGCCTACTAGATATATTCTTGATGCCTTTTATCTTTATTTATCTAAACTCTCCATTAAGGTATTGACACTCTCTGAAGGGCTGTGATATACATTGAGTAGATAAGTTATTTCACGAGTTAGTCTGAGTAGCTTAAGTAAACTCATAGAGAAAATTATGGCAGACAAAGTATCATTAGAAAACCTTCCAGATTTATTAACAGTAAAAGAAGTTGCAGAAGTGTTAAGAGTCTCTCCCCTAACCATTAAAAGATGGGGTAAAAGAGGAAAGTTACCAGCTATTAGGATTAACTCTAGGGGAGATAGACGTTATAAGAAAGAGGCGGTATTATGGTTGTTGGGCATTACTCAAAAAGTAGCATAGTTAATTTCTAATTTTTAGTTTCTAATTTATACTCTGATCCACTTGGCACTTTGGTCTACTATTCTGCTAATTGATGTATATTAGGTTTTGTGGACGCCTTAAACGCTTTTTTTAGCTTGTTAGTTGAGGATGGAAAGGATAGTTGGGGTTTTTTTCGAAGGCTATCTCGCCTTTTTTGTCTATGACATAGTAGGCTAGGCCTCTTTTGGAGAGGATGAAAGAATTGTCCTTGAATTTTTCATCTTTAGGGCCGTTGTCTACAGTAACTAAGATAGTTCTACCTGTGTTATAAATGGTATGGACGTAACCGGCTGGGACTTCTACTTCTACTCCAGGCCGTAGCCCCCTCACAGTGACCTCTTTAACCTCACCTGTTTCATTATTTTTTTGCATCATTAAAACTCCTTTGCCATAGATGCATTTATAAATTAACATGCCGTTAAATTTATGGGTGAAGCCAATTGTTTTGTTGAATTCTGAACCGTTTCTACCTGGGGTGACTACGGTGATGTTTTCTCCATCAGCTCCGTAATTAATCATTAAATATGGTTCTTTAATCTCAGAGGATTTAGGGTCCATTAAAACATCTCTTAATTGTAGTTGGCTAATGGGCAGAATCATAATACTCTCTCATCTTCAGCTTACATATATATAAAAAGAGAAGTCAATATAGGATCTTGTGCCTAAATAGTTAAAAAAATTAGTTGACATTAACTCTCACTCGTTTTAAGCTGAGATTGGACTATTTTTTTATATATGTTTTCTAGATTTAAATTGCCCAACTATTCTTCCACTCAGGCAGGCTTTGCGCCAATTGTAGTGGTTTTACTTCTTTTACTGGGAGTGGGGGCAACTACAGTTTTAGTTCAAAGAGGTACTAGTTTTATTCCTTTTGCTGATTGTAATCCTGGGATTGATAATAATTGTGATACTGGTGGAGGGTCTGAGGATGATCCAGGTGAGAAAGCAGCTCAGCAAAAAGAGGAACAAGCTAATTTAGAAAAAGGAGCAGCTGAGGCTGGTAAAAGTGTGGAGGATTATAAAGTAGATGATTGTAAAGCTAATTCAGGTAAATCTGGTTGTGATGAGATTCTAAAAAAAGATCAGGAGAAAAAAAGTGGTAGCTCAGGCTCCTCTGGTAGTGAGGGTAGTGGAGAAAAAGTTGCTGATCCTAAAAAAGATTGTGATCAAATTAGTTATTGTGAAGGTGAACAGGTAGTTAAAAAGTCTGCCACTGGTTATACATCAGATGGAAAATGTGATTATCAATTTAGTAAAACTTCAGAGGAAAGTGATAAAAGATGCGTTAATCACACTAATGGATTTTTGGTTGAGACTACAAATATTTCCAAAACTGAAGGTAAAGCAAGTGGAACAATAAATTCAGGTGTAGAAATTTCCAAGTTAGGTGATCAAGGCTGTGATACTTTTACTTACTGTGGACCTAATAATAAAAAGGTTAGGAAAGTTCAGGTTTTTGATTCTAATAAAAATGCTTGTGGAGATGCAAAACAAGTTGAAACCGAGGAATCTTGTGCTAAACCTGGGGAGGTTTTGGCTGGGGTTAAGGATGATCCTGGACTAGCAGAATTAGCTAAACAGGCAGCTAGAAGTCAGCAGATACAAGATGACAAGATTCAGCTAGATGCAGTCCGTAAACAGCTGAGTGATGACGGCTATAGCTATGATGCAAATAAATCTCCAGCTGAGAATAAAGAAGCTTGTAAAGCTAGTGGCAAATCAGAAGAGTCTTGTAATGCCAATATAGACATTTTAGAAAAAATAGTGGGGGCGCAAATTAAGCTTGATGAAACAAGAGTAAATTCAGATGCTTGTATAAATTCTGGTAATCAAGCTGCTTGTGCAGTAGCTTCTGCTGGGCATACTCAAGCTGTTTTAGCTTCTAGGGCAGCTGTAGTTAATGGGATGTTAGCTAGTGACAACCCAACAACTGGTGTTTGTGTTAAAGCTGATTTTGGTAATACTAAAAACTTAATTGAGGCTAGTCCAGGCCAAACTTCAGGTGGCAGCTCTAGAGTTTTTATGTGTAGAAAATCTTCAGGTGATAAATCTTTAGTTTTAAGAGTTAGAGATTCCTCAGGCAACTTGGTTGATGTTTCAGAAGATGATAAAAAGAGATTGGGCTGGAAAGAAGGAGCCAAAACTTATAATGAAATCCCTCCAGAGTTCCAGGTTAATGTTAAAAATGCTAACTGTGCAGCCTCTGGAATTTGTAACGCAGCTATTCCCGGCCAAACAGCAACATCAGCTACTCCAAATAAAACCACCGCAATTCCTACCCCAACGGCAAATAGTACTCAGTCTCCTCAAGCTAGTCAAGCTGATAATCGCTACTGTGAGGTTAATGGCAGGAAGTGCTCATCTGATTCTTATTGTGGGCCTGATTATATTTGTAGATTAAAAAACTCCACTTTTACTGGTTTAGATCCTACTTTTCCTAAAACTACTTGTACCCTTGCAAAGGGTTGCGATAAAGCTGGATATGCTTGCACTAAAACAGATAGAGGTTGGTACATTTGTTTACAACCAAGTAGAATCCCTCAAAAATAAAATGAATCAAAAAGGGTTTTTACATTTAATACTTTATTTAGTTGCTGCCATTATTGTTTTTGGGGGGCTTTTTTTGTACCTTTTTTGGTTTGATAAAGGGGCTTATGCGCCTGGACCTCAAATTAAGCCATCTCCTACCCTATCACCACAATCCAAAGAGGATCTAAAGGAAGCAGAAAAAACTCAACAGCTTTATGATGCTAATAAAGATGAGATTAAAAGCAAATTAGATTTGTCTGAAGAGCAATACCAGCTTTTAAAACAGTACTCTAGTAATTAGTAATGTCAGTAAGATCGGTATTGTCGGTAAGGTAAGTAAAGTGTTCATAATTCAAACTGCACCTTCAAAGAAGCATTCAAAACCTCGGCGAGTCTTTTAAGAAAGGCTAGAGATGGCGTAGTTCTGGCATTTTCAACTCTAGAAATAACAGATTGTTTGGTATTCATCAACCTAGCAACTTCAGCTTGAGTTAGACCCTTCTCAATACGGACTTTAATTAAAGCTCTGGCAATTTCATATTCAAGACGAGTTTCCTCTGCAGCCTCTTTAAAGCCTGGTTGTTTAAATAATTTTTTTTCAAATTCTTCCCAAGTCATGTAACCTTGATTTTTCATCATAACTCCTACCTAAGGATAATATCACAGTTCTGCTATAATCGCAATAGTGAATAATTGCTCATTATTGCTGAGCAATATAATCGCAAGATTTCAAGCTTTGCTTATAATCGCAAGATTTCAAGCTTTGCTTATAATCACAATTTTATTGGGCGTGATCTAAACTCTGTAAGCCTTCCTTCAGCAATCCTGATTTCTTTAGGTGGTGTCTTATCCTTTTTCTTTTTAAATCCATGAAGTAATAAAAAAGTTTTACCAGAAGATGCAATATAAAGAACACGGATACTATCTGAACCCAATATACGAAGTTCCCAAAGTTTCGTACCTGTTAATTTCTTTATATGAGGTAATCCCAAACGCATACCAAACTCTTGAAGCATTTTAATTGCAGCCCGAACTTTAGACTGTGCTTTTAAATCTAGGCTCAATATAAAATCATTCACTGGGGAATCGCCCTGCAGAGTTTCATATAAAAGAATTTCCCATTGCTCATCCATAGTCGCATTATACCAACACACAAGCTATAATATTTATATATGCTCACTCAGCCTGACCATTCCTCATTAGGCTTTATCTCCCCTTGGATTTTACTCACTTTTGGAGTTTTACTACTCATTTTTATGGAGTTTGGGAATCAGTTGGAGCGGATGTATAAGGCTGATAATGGGTATGCTCAAAATGTAACTCACACTCCTAGACCTCGTTGTATTGGAACTGACACTAGAGATTGTTTTGATACAGATGAAGGATTAGGGTTTAATGAGTAAATTAGTTGTATGAATCAGACTGGGATTTTTATTACGTAAGTAAAAAAATTGTATGAATCAGACCGGGGTTTTTATTTTTATTGCGGTTGTAATTGCATTTACTATTGCTGGGCTTTTGCCTGGGACAAAATATACTGTTGAGGATGGTTCTCAGGCTCAGCCCTTTAGTCCTAGTGAGTTAGTTAAGGGCAATGATCCATTTCAGCAGAATTTACAAATTGATAGTTTTAAACCACTGGGTGAACCTGTCTGCCGGGCTGGGGGGAAGCTAGCTGTCAGTTTACTTTTAGATACCTCCTCATCTATGACTTGTGCAAATAGTAAAGGTAGTAGGTGCAAGATTGAGGCTTTGAAGGATGCTGTAACTAATTTTTCTAAAGGACTTAGTGATGACACAGTGGTTGGTGTCCAAACTTTAGAGAGGAACTACTTAAATTTTTCTAAGTTTTCTGATGTAAAAACTACTTTTGAGCAGAGTATTAAAAGAATTCCTATGGGTGGTGGGACTCCAACTGAAAAGGGTTTAACTATTTCTAGAGATCAGATTAGAGCTGCTAAAACTCAGTTTCCAGACTATACAAATTGGGTGTTAGTTCTTTTAACAGATGGCTGTCCTAATAATAAAGAGAAGCCTTTAATACCCGCTGCTGATATTAAAGCTTCTGGAGTAAGAATTGTGACAATTGGATTGGAGCTTGGTGGAGCTGGGAAATGTGACAAGCTGGGAGGTTATGAAGGAGCAAAAGAGTTAATGGAGAAGATTTCTTCTGCTCCTAAAGATTATGTTGATGCAGAAAGTGATAATTTGACAGAGAAATTTACAGAACTTGTTTCTGGTGTTAATAACTGTGGAACAGTTCAAACTCAGGTTGCAGCTTGTATTCCAACTAAAAAAGCAATCAATCTTTTGGTTGATACATCAGGCTCAATGGAGAACAATATTCCCTATTTAAGAACTGCCTTAAAGGAGTTTGGGGGGAACTTAGATCCTAATTTAGTAGTGGGGATGCAAGACTTTAGTGATGGTGAACCACCCAGAACCTCAGCTGCTAGAGAAAAATATGCTATTAGTAAGTTTAATTCTGAGAACTACAATAAAGCTGTAGATAGGCTGCCAGCTAGTGATGATAACGGCTGGACTCATATGAAAGATGGGTTTAATTTTGCTAAGTCTAAGATTGACTCTAATAATTTAGTTAAAGATTATAAAGATTGGTTATTTGTTTTTCTGTCTGATGGTAAGCCTGAAACAAGTACTAGTGATGGGGCAGCTGATCCAAATCAGGATCCATCCTCTATCGCTAATGATTTAAAAAGTAAAGGGATACAGATTGTAACTATTGCTTTAGGTAATAAAGCTGATAAGGGATTAATGGAAAAACTAGCTTCAAATGGGCAGTATAAAGTGGCTAGTGATGGGGCTGCCTTGCAGCAGGTTTATAGAGATATTTATAAAAGCTCTTTATGCGGACAATGATTTAAGATTTGTTTTTTGATTTTAGGACTAAGAAGACAAAGCTTACTAGGGCTCCAAAGCGTTTAATTCTGGATGGCTGGTGAAGTAGCCTAAAGAGCCACTCTAGACCTAAAGCGCGGATGATTTTGGGCGCTCTAGGGACTATTCCTGAGAGATAGTCAAAAGCTCCACCTACTCCCACCATGACTTTTACTGAGAACTTATATAAATTTTTGGCTATCCATTTTTCTTGCTTAACTTGACCTAGAGCCACAAAGAGGATATCTGTTTCTGGGATTTGAGTTTGGAGTCTTTGGAATTCTATAGTGGTCTCGGCGTTTTCATCTTCTCCATCTAGGTTCACTAGAATATCTGAGTTAGCATAGACTACTTTTAAGCCCGGATTAAGTTTTATTAAGCGGTCTTTCAACATGTTTGCTAATCCAGAACGTCCACCTAAAAGGCCTATTGTGAGGCTCTTTTCAGAGGCAACTTTGATTAGACGAGCCATTAAGTCAGTTCCTGTGACTGTATCAAAGTACCTCACTGGTAAAAGTTTGGGGGCGAAGAAGAGGGGCCAGACTATAAGTTTTAAAAAGGGGTTTTTCTGGTTTAATTCAAAGAAAAGCCAAGAGAGCCTGGCGCTATCTGGGATACTCAAGTCAGCCTGATTTAAAACTGATCTGAAGCTCTCATCCTTCCTGGCTATCATTAAAAACTCTATATTAGGAGTAACAATATAATGCTTACTGGTACCAGCACACCAGGTGATCACTTCCTGAATAGTTTGATCCATTGTGACCTGGTCTACTTTGACATTTAGTAAATCTAGTTTCATATGATATTAATGGTTATTAAGGCAATTAAGGACAGTTAAGGGAATTAAGGGTTTTTATACTTTTGTCTCTTCAACCTCCCTTTGTCCCTTTAACTAACCTTTCTCATTAACTTCCCTCTGAGAAAGGTTAGTTAAAGGGACAAAGGGAGGTTGAAGAGACAAAAGTATAAAAACCCTTAATTC
>Ga0209542_10020531_pt1 | contig 10453 bp, 8 predicted proteins | sample RifCSPhighO2_01_FD_184028 | JGI IMG/M metagenome (GOLD analysis project Ga0209542, IMG submission 184028) | Soil microbial communities from Rifle, Colorado - Rifle CSP2_plank highO2_0.1 (SPAdes) (version 2) | ecosystem: Environmental > Terrestrial > Deep subsurface > Rock core/Sediment ...
TGCTTGATCGGTCTCAGTCTTATAGAGCCAGATAGGGTCGGGCTGCGAAAATCCTCTGTCTTCTAAATCAGTCCAGATTGCCGATTCGACAACCAGGCGGTTGCCGCGGGGGCTAATATTTTCAACAGCCCAATCTACTGCTTGGCGGCTTGATGAATCTTGATCGACAGTGGTGAGTATTCGAAGCTTGGAATACCAAACCGGGGCTATAAATAAAGCTGTAATAATTGCGAGGTCAACTAAGAGAATTCTGGCTAACAATTGATAAGCAGCTGAGTCTCGCTTTTTCTGCAGCGGAGTGATAACGACGTGATGTAACGCACCGGCAAAGATAAGGGCAGTAAAAGGCAATATAGCTACTATATAAGGATAGGGTAGATAACCGATACGAAACAGCAATAGCAGGCCAATTAATAAGCCAATTCCAGCTACTCGCAGTTTTTTAAAGAAGAAGGCGAATGGTAGGGCAACTATTCCGGCTAGCATCACCCAATAATCTATATGCAGCCAATAGGCAATAAGCCCTCGAGTGCTGCTGTGGGCATCAAAGATACTACCGCTTCCTTCGCGACCAGCTACTTGCCAAAACATTGACCCTAATAATGAGACATGGCCTACCCCAGGAAATAGCTCATTTTTAAGAGCCGCATACAAGACATATGTGCCCATAAGCATGGCAAATACAACGCCAAAAACAGTGATCATGTATCGGCGATTGCGGATGTCGCCGTAGTACCAAAGTCCGTATAGCAAGACCGGCATTAAAACTATAAAGGTTTCTTTACTAAGAACGGCTATAGACATACATATAGCTGCGCCCACGGCCGTTTTAATATGGCGACGTGGACTCAAAGCCAGTACAAAAGCTGCCAGGAACCACGGCAGCGCAACATTATCCAATAATACATATCGGCTAAATTCAACCGTCAATGGACTCAAGGAATAAAACAATGTTCCAATTCCAGCAGCCAGACTGCCAATACCCAATCGGCGAGCCAAAATAAACAACAAAACAATAACTATCAGATGGAGCACCAACATAAACTCCCGACCAGCCGTAATTGCTGATCTGTAGCGATTCAGTGCATTTGTGGAAGATGTATAGCCAGCTAATTGAATCCAGCCTGCTGGAGGGTGGTCATACCAGTATGTGTAGTGAGTGAGAGCACCTCGTTTCTGAATGGCCCAAGCTTGTGACATATAAGTTCCCTCATCTTCAAATCGTTGCGGATAACCAGTCATATTTACAGCACCCAAAGTGGCAGATATTACCACCAATAGACTAATTATCCATACATCCAACTTGCGCTTTATTAGCCAGCTGTGTAAACGTTTTTTAGACATTATTGACCCCAGTTAAATTACCACCATAGTTATCAACTGATGCATAGACCAAATCAGCTGGTGCATAAACAGAGTCTAGGCGGTGCTGGCCCGTATGAGTTGTTTTGTACCATGAGTTTTCACCACGCAGTTCGCGTACTATTGCCCAAAAGGCAGCAGCATTTAGCATAATTTGATACAAGATATAGGTTGTCAGTAATGTGACATATTGACCAAAAGTAATTTTACGGTGAAAAGCTTTTCCAAAATCATAAAGAAAGACTGTGTTGAGTATTGCCAGAAGCGAGGCCGGAATAAACGGTAAGTACATCAGCAGTACCAAGGTAACCGGTGCATTTAGTGTCAAGGCGGCAATTACCGAGAAGATCATGAAGACGTTTATGGTAGCCAGGATTACCGGGCAGAGTAAGATATAATTTGCTAGCAAACGCTGCCGAAGCAAGGGTAGCTCTCGCCAAACTCCCTTGTTCCACTCATGGAAAAAGCCCTGATTCCAGCGGACACGCTGCTTAAATAAGCCCTTTAAACTGTCTGGAGTCTCTTCGCGAGTGGCCAAATGAGGTTCATAATAAACAGCGGTTTTCGCTTGGAAACGAGTACTTAGCTGAACCCCCAATGAACAGTCCTCAGTAAGCGTGACTGGCCAGCCACCAGCTTCGCGAAGCAATGATTCACGAACAAAGATTGTATTGCCACCCAAGGGCATAAATTTATTGGCGGCCTGAAAGGACATAGCACTGCTGAACCAACGGTAATACTCGAGTACATTATGGAGTGAGTACCAGGATGAATCATGATTCATAAGCTGTACGCCACCCTGTACAATACCAACAGATTTGTCTCTAAAAGCGGCATCGATATGGATGAGTAACTCAGGATGCACTGTATCCTCTGCGTCAATTACTCCAATTGCGGTGTAGTTATTATTAGCAATCTGTTCAAATACATAGTTCAATTGCAACGGCTTACTTGGCATGGTGTCATGCTGTAATGGATATTGCATTACTTGTAAACGTGGTTCGACCCGAGCTGTATCGTAGGCTACGCGCAAAGTGTCGTAATCATCATCACAGATGACTGTAACAATATCGACTGATGGATGACTTTGTCGGGCTAGCTGACGAAGTGTACTTGCCAACACGTCTGCTTCATGGCGCGCTGGTACGATTAAGCAGAATCGCTCGTGCGGTGTGGTGGCAGCCGGGAAGCGCAGTTTATCTACAGCCTCGGGTACTCGATAAGCGTATGTCATTCGCCAAATTTCCATGCTTGACTGGGCGAATAAGGCCAAACCGGCTACTGCCATTAGTATGGACAAACTCAAGGTGGGGCCTGAAATCACATAAAGTATGACGAAGGCAGCCAGTCCCACTAACAAAACAGGACTAAAGCCAATATTTATTCGGTTACGATTTGGCGTAGCAAATGCCCAGCGGTCACTTATGAGATAATTGAGCAAAGTAATAATAATCATTGATATTAAATTGGCAACCAAGTAATTAATAGAAAATGAGAGTGTACGACCAAATAAGTTAAGTGAGGCATGCATATGCAAGAGCCAGGTAAAAAGACCATAACTAAGCACGGTGGTGGCAGTCCGCGACACAAAAAACTTAGTAGCTGCCAATTGAGTAATACCACGCTCTCGCCAGGTGATCCTGCTATTTAAGGTATAGTTTAGCCAGAATGTTAGTACGAGCTGTAAAGCGTTTGCTGCCAAGGGTGACCAACCAAACACGCCGACTAATACAAACAGCATCACCATGCCTATAATAAACACTGAACCGCCAATGGCACCAAACTGTACAAATTTCGGTAACCTATTGATTATATTCAGTACATGTCCAATCCGTAAATTCAATAATTGCTCCAGAAACTTTTTGCCTTGCTCCAAATTACCATGACTCATGCCATTCGAGCGCTGCGCAAACTTCAACGGTACTTCGGCCAGAGACAATTTATGATGAGTGGCAAGGATTTCCAATAGAATCTTAAAACCCATAGGACGTAGTTTAGAAGTATCAATAAATTGACGGTCAACCAAGAAAAAACCAGTCATTGGGTCACTAACTTTACGAAGTTTAAAAGGAAAGAAAGCTTTTACTAATAAAGTTGAACTTCGAGATACAAGGTGACGAATTTTTCCATCCAGCCCCCCAGAGTGGCCACCTTTACAATAACGTGAGGCTACTACAATATTATGAGAATTGGCAGCAGCAATCATGCTTGGTATTACCTCTGGCGGATGTTGCAAATCTCCATCTATGACTATAATCTGATTACTCCGAGCTTGATAGATACCATCACTGACAGCACCCGACAGACTTCCCCATCTTTTAACACCAATGCGGTGATAAACCCGTACATCAAAATTATCAGAACGGTAACCTATCATAGCTAGCACGATCATTCGCGTGGTTAGGTGGTTGTGGCTATCATCAACGAATATAACTTCTGTCGGGCGTTCTGCTACTGTGGCTTTAATACGCCGAACTAATTCCAATACACTCTCGGCTTCGTCCCAAACCGGCACAATAATTGAGGTAACTGGCCGCACCTGAGGCCACTTTTGACGCTTGTTGCGAGACACTCACACTCCCTACAAAAAGTCTAACAATGCTCTAACATTAACATAATATTTACTAATACGCAACAAGAGTACAATAGTAATTGAAATTTTGACATAATATGAGCAAACTATCGTTCTATGCCCCGGTTTCGCATTACTAAAATGGCTACTCATGCTAGGCTAACTTTTTTAGTATGACTTTTTCTTCTGGTTGGCACTAGTCGTTTCGTTGGTCCGATTTGTGCTATGATGGATAGTACCTAAACTAGAGGAACAGTAACTGATTTATGAGTTCTAAAGTTGCCCATTATCTACAAGAACATTTGGTTGGTGAGGTACTTGACACGCCACAAATAAGGCGCTATTTTGCGGTTGACGGAAGTGTTTTTACGATAACCCCAACCTTGGCAGTTTATCCCAAAAATGAAAGTGATATCCGCAAAGTAGCTAGGTTCACTTGGCAATTGGCTGAACGCGGTCGAGTCATTCCCATTACGGCTCGTGGTCTAGGTACCGATCAATCAGGTGCGGCCATAGGAAGCGGTATTATCATGGTTTTTCCCGCACATATGAATCGTATATTGGAATTAGATGGAAAAACTGGAGTCGTAGCAATAGAGCCAGGCATAGATATTGGCAAGTTACAACAAACGCTTTATACGCATGGACGATGCCTACCACCGTTTCCTTTTAGGTTTGAGAATGGAACTGTGGGTGGCGCCATTGCCAATAATTCAAGAAGCGACAAGTCAGTTAAGTATGGCAGCATTGGACAGTACGTTAAGGGTTTAAGGGTGGTTCTTGCCAACGGAGAAATAATTGAAACCAAGCGGCTAAATAAACGAGAATTGAGTAAGAAGTTGGGATTGACCAACTTTGAAGGGGACATATACCGATCGCTCGATGCATTACTTGAGGAGAATCAAGATGAGGTGGATATTATGAATCGCAGCCTTACCAAAAACTCAGCTGGCTATAATCTGGGTGCTATCAAACACAGAGACGGCTCTTTTGACCTTACCCCGTTAATTGTAGGTTCGCAAGGCACACTTGGCATCATTTCAGAGTGCATAATGAGTACAGAACTATATAGTCCCGCGACTACTCTAATTGCAGCTTTCTTTGATGATACTAGAGTAGCCGAAGAAGTTATTTCTGAACTTATAAAATTACCTGATGGCCCCAGTGTTGTGGAGGCAATCGATAGCCAACTTCTTGGGTACATAGACCGTATTAATCCAAACCAACTAAAATCAACCATCAATAAACCATTCCCTAAACTGACACTTCTTATTGAATTTGATAATTTCAGTCAACGCGTCCAAAAGCGTATGGTCAAAAAAGTTGAAAAGTTACTGAAACATTACCAGGTTAATTATCAAACTGAATCTGAGGAAGCAGGCCAGGAAAAGCTATGGAAGATTCACCGCAGTACCGCATTGTTAGGTGCTCATGGCGAAGGCAATAACCGGGCCGTACCTATAATTGAAGATGGTGTGGTGCCGCTTGATCGTTTTAGTGAGTACCTAGAAGGTCTTTACGAGCTGATTAGTAAATATAAATTGACCAGTGGTATTTGGGGTCACGCAGGTGAAGCTAACCTACATATGCGACCAATACTTGATCTAGGTCAAGTGGGTGACAGGCAAAAACTCTTTAAACTCATGGATGACTATTATCATTTGGTACTCAGCCTTGGAGGTAGCCCAAGTGGAGCAAATAGCGACGGACGGTTACGAGCACCATATTTATCAACCATGTTTGGCGACAAGATGTATGAACTCCTGCAAAAAACCAAGCAGATCTTTGACCCCTACGGCACTCTTAATCCTGGCGTTAAGATAAATGTTACGCAGAATGATAATAAACCTTTACTACGCTCCGAATACTCAGCTTCACACACTTACGACCATCTACCACTTTCTTAAGAAGTAATGAAGCTTGAGTTTTTACCCAAAAACAGATAAGATAACGATTGCCTCGCGCGAGTGGCGGAACTGGTAGACGCGCAGCCTTGAGGTGGCTGTGCCGCAAGGCGTGGAGGTTCAAGTCCTCTCTCGCGCACCATGTCAGAGTTAACTTCGACTCTGACCGCGATTTGGCAATCAGATGGCCAAATATCGGTAGGGTCTTGCGTTGTTCCCGCTTTCAATTTCATAAACAGCTTCGCTTGGTTTATAAAATTGTGTATAATTCTCCCTGTTAGTTAGGGGAATAGTAGCGAGCTTAGTTTATTTGCAAAATCAGTTTTACTGACAAGCAATGAGAAAAACTACAGGTTAGTCTCATAAATGCGGGTGATTAGCTCAGTTGGCTAGAGCATCTCGTTTACACCGAGAGGGTCGGGGGTTCGAGTCCCTCATCACCCACCAGCTTAGTCTTGCATTTCAGCTTCCGCAATCTTTCTGAAGATTGCTTTCAGCTTTCACCAAGACTTACGCTTTCCATCACAAGAATCCTTTCTTGCGATGGTGAGATACATTTTTACGAACCAAGATAGGCTGTTTGTAAAAATGGGAGGAGAATCGTAAGCTTAAATTGAAGCTTTTGACGTTAGACAAAACGAAATAAGGCTGTACGTTTAGACGATGTGGCTCTTTAGCTCAGTTGGTAGAGCAGAGGCTTGAAGAGCCTTGTGTCCTCGGTTCGAGTCCGAGAGGAGCCACCAAAGTACAGAATAGACTGTCTCTAATTATCATCGACTGACCTATCTATTACTAGCCAAAACGCGTCTGCCCAATGCTTATAGCTCAAGTTATTAGGGTGGAACAGGTCGGGGGCAAACCCAAAAATTGATTGGTTTTCGCTAGTTTGTTTTTGTAAATCAACAAATTTGAGTTTAGGAAAATTAGACATCTCTTCACTAATAATTTTACTTGCTTGTGCTGCCCTAGATTTACTACCGGGCCGACTATTGAATACGGGCATATTAGACACGTAAGCACCGTCGGGCAGGGATATTAACACCTTTTTAAACTCTATTCGGAACTTACTATCATCAAAATTCAATACATCATTTGCACCTACTTCGACAGTTACAAAATCGGCGTGTATATCTTTGATTTTAGGCGCTTGTTCGTTCAGATAATTACTGAGCTTGGCACCGGTTTTACTCAAGTTAACTACTCGTATCTTTTTATTTAACCTTTTCTCTAGCCTAGTTGCTATGATGCCAACGTATCCCCTACCAGGGCTGGTAGCGCCAATGCCTTGGGCGGCTGAGTCACCAAGTGCCAAATACGTCACTTGGCCTTTTTCATTCGCCCTTTCTATCCAGTAGTTTCTATAACTACCAACGCTCAATGCTAGCCAAGCAAGGGCTAATATTTCAACCACAACCACCACACCCAGAATAATCAATATCATTTTAAAGATCTTATTTCGATTAATCTTTTGAAGTATTCCAATAATACTTATCATAGCAATAACAAACCAAAAATATTGTCATTTATGAAGTATGCAGTATAAGCTTATGCAGCTTAACTGACGAGTATAGCCATATCAAGGTTTTGTGGGTGACAAGTCGGATCTCTTGACAAACATATCGCTCGTAGTGACCACATAACCGGCAAGGGTGTTTGAGTCGCAAAAGGCGCTAATAGCTTCGCCATATGCGAAAGTCTTGACTACTGTCCAGCTTGATGGATTATATGATCCCTCTGCACCAGCTTTATTTGATACATATACTGTAATATTGCCCGTACAATTTGCTGCTGTAAATGTCGTTGCCTTTGATGCTGTAACTGTTTTAGCGGGTGCAGGTGTTGGTTCTGGCGTTGGTGTAGGCTCAGTTTTTACCTCAGTTTCAGGAGTAGTTTTTGTTGACTTGGGCTTATTGGATGAATTAGTAACAGTTGAAGTTGAAGCAGCACTATTATAAGAATTTGTGGCGTTCTGATTGGATTTCCAAACATACCAGCCCGCTCCTGAAACCATAACTACTATTACAAATGACAATATTATTTCTACAACACCAAAGCCCGATTGATCTGTTTGAATTTTTTTCATAATACTTAAAGCATAAGCTAATTATTATTTGTTTGCAAACAGTACGACTACCCGCGGGTTTGTGTTGCCCGAAAATGTCAAACGTATTACCTTGTTACCTTGGCTAAAATTTACACGAAATAATAATTTGAAAATTGGGAGTTACACGGGTCGATTTGCCTTATGCGGCCACGGCAGGATCAAGGTGTTCGTTGATATCCGCAACCATGGTTCTAAGGGCAAGTTCGTTTTCTGCTCCATCAGGATAGTCGCCGATATTGGCAAGACCAAGTCCGGTTTAAGTTTGGTAGGCACTAAGACGTGCTGCTTCATCTGACATTCTATGACTAGCATGCTCTAACCGTTTGTTGCCAACAATTACCTTAACGGGCCATTCGTTGTCAGCTTGAGCTTTCATAACGTCAAAGGCAAGCTTCAGACCTTTTATCGAAATTAACCCCAAACCCTCAGTAATAAATAATTTAGCTTCTGTGTCGTTCTCTAGTTGAACAGTTGATTGTTTGGGCTTTGGGCCATGCTTCAATTCCATAGTAGATACTGTACTATAATTATTATGCTATGTCAATGCTCTGCATTTTTAATCTTTGTGCCAAGTCGCTTTTCTAAGTTTTTTATTTGAGCCTTTTGTTTGTTAATAATTTTCTTCTGCTGCTGGGTAGTCTCAACTAAAGATATACGCTGATTATCCAAGCGTTTATTTTCGCTATAGTTATGGATGATCTTTAAAAATCCTGTTACTTGCTTTTGTTCATTAAATAAAACGGTAGTAACTATATATGCCCAAAACTCAGTGCCATCTTTACGAACACGCCAGCCCTCTTCGGTAACTGACCCCTTCTTCACGGCTCGGCGGAGTATCTCCATTGGTTTGCCCTCGGTTTGGTCTTGTTCGGGGTAGAATTTAAAAAACGAGTGACCAATAACTTCTTTTGCACTATAGCCTTTGATTGCCTCAGCCCCACTGTTCCAACTTATTACGCGGCACTTGGAGTCAAGTAAGTATATGGCACTATTTGATACTTGCTCAATAGCTGCTTGATAGTCCACATGCCGCGTCAATACTTGACTTTTTGCCTTCGTAACACTTCTCATGTACCTTTAGTTTATCAGCTACCCCTGTTAGATACTAGAGTTGGTTATTTAGCTGTGTGTTAGTTTAGAACGACTGCTGGGTCTTTAAGCATAAGGGTATTGGTGCAGCAGGTATCAAAAAGTTTTCACCAAATCAGGAATGAGATCGCTCGTTGGAGGAAGATATTGGAAGTGCCGTATTAGGAGTATTTACTTGCTAGGTAAGAGCTGGGAGTTACACTCCACATAACCAGACCAGTCTGCTCTTATGGGTGGGGGTGTGGGCGGAAAGCTACCGTTAAAGAAGCTACTCTTGTAAGTTTATAACCTCTTTGCTCTATGCCATCAACTAAACCTCGACGATGACCATAGCCCCAAACCAAAGCTATCTTTGCCGCCGCATCCTTACTTAGTAGTTTATCAATATGTTCAAGTACAGCTTGGTTTCTGTCGTGCACCATGGCTCTATCGCTCCTCTTTGGACGGTCTTGTAGTTCTGTTTTTCTGGCGTCAAATTGTCTAGAGATTTCATTATATATAGCTTGGTCATAGTCTGCAGGTCCTTTTTTAAAGGCATGCTCTAGTTTTCTATACAAGGAATTGGCAGAATATATTCCACGCACAAGGTCCACGTATCTTGTATTCCTGGCAACATCCAGTTCAGTAACATCTGTATTAACACGCTCTGGGATGAGGGGGTCGTCAGCCAGCATCTCATCTAACTCATATTGATGTGTAAAGCTGTCACTGTCCTCTACACGAACAATTCCACGTATAGAATACCTAACACCTGTCATATAAAGTCTATATTTGAGTCTATCCCGTATACTAGCCTCACTTACGCTGTCTGGGGAAGACTCCCTTATCGCTTCTGCGCCAATCACAAAGCCTTCTGCGGCTCGTTGCTCCAAGTAGTTGCGTAAGCTGTAAAAATACATTGGACTACCTACGTGTACAGTTGAAACAACGTCAATCACCGACTGAGAATCGGGGTGAGTTAATTCATCAATAGGAGTTTGTATATAAATTGGGGAGGTTTCTTGAGAGTTGGCCATAATAACTCATATATTATAACATGAGTTATGGATTAATACAACTAGTGCAATATAGTTGACGCTTTTCAAACACCTGCTATCGCAGCCGATAATGATTATAAACTAAAGAATTTGGACGAGATATTCTGCTTATCGTGTAACTTGCTTGACATCTGAGGTCGTCTTGGTGTTTGTTGCCTAAGATCTAATTAAAAACTTAGAACTATTTTTGATTTTTTATCCTTCAACTGCTACCTCAAACCCGCCGTATGCCATCTTCTTCATGTCAGTCGGCATTTCAAAGTCAGTTTGATCCTTATAGCTTTCGCTCATCTCTTCCATGACTTTTTTGTTCACTTCATCACGATGTTGCTTCGAGTTAAAAACTATAAAAGAGAACCATACATTTTCATCATCACTAGCGCCT
>Ga0209542_10020532_pt1 | contig 10452 bp, 12 predicted proteins | sample RifCSPhighO2_01_FD_184028 | JGI IMG/M metagenome (GOLD analysis project Ga0209542, IMG submission 184028) | Soil microbial communities from Rifle, Colorado - Rifle CSP2_plank highO2_0.1 (SPAdes) (version 2) | ecosystem: Environmental > Terrestrial > Deep subsurface > Rock core/Sediment ...
GCAGCCGCCCCCTCGGCCGCTTCGGCCACCAACGTGGCCAACTCGTTCTCGGTCGACTTCGACTGACCGGCCCGTTGCCTGACAGGAGACTAGTCTTCTGACCGGCAACCTTGTTCCTTCATGGCCCACCACTCTTCGGAGCGGTGGGCCATTTCTTTTATCTGGTACAATTACAGATGTATACGAAGCACAAAGCCCGAACCATGGTTCGGGCTTTTATTGTTTCAGTTTATTTAATTCAGCGATGGTGAGTATTAAAAAATTCCCAAATAACTTCGTTGGCGTCTATCGCCTGACTAGGCGTCTTATTTCTAAAATCTGTACCGACGTCACTACCAGGCCAAGAGTGACCTCCAGTCTCTGTAACACAGAGCGTGACCGCAGCTTCCCCGTCTTGTCTCTCACGGGCATCACAATACGCACCATCAACATCCAGAATGCGCGTCATTGGTGAGGTAATGTCATTATGAGATAACCAAAGCGAAACTGAGTCAGCGACAGAAGTGAATTCAGTCACCCGAGAGAGGTCATTAAACGCATCTTCTCCAGCACCTCCTTCAAATAAAACGTGAGTGTCATCAAGTGCGTGGATATGTAGCACCGAAACCGGGTTTGCTGGATTGCAGACAGTGGTACTGTCAGTACCAGCTACTGGTGCGATAGCAGCGAAAATATCTGAAGCTTCGCAAGCCAATCGATAACTCATCATTGCCCCGTTAGACATTCCAGTGGCAAATATTTTGTTATCAGCTATCGCGAATTGAGCTTGTATATCAGCCACCACCGCTCTCACATACCCAACATCATCACTTTCTGTATCACGCGCTCGGCCGCAACAAGTGCCAGCATTCCAAGTAGCAAGTCGTCCATTTGGGAAAGCACTAGCACCGTTTAGAAACGCCACTGCAAAACCATATTTTTCTGCCGTATCTTCAAAATTATAACTTCTGGCCTGTCTCATATCTCCCCCACCACCATGAAAAAATAATACGAGGGGGATTTGGGTGCCTGCTTCATACGTACTCGGTACATACAAGATATACGGGCGATTCTCATCTCCCATAGAGACACTAAATTCAAATTCTCCACTTGCGGAAACCAATTTAGTCTCACGCGGAACATCTTGGTCATGTGGGGGATTAAATCGAATAGCAACAAGCAGAGCTATAAGCAAGAGTATTAGTGCCAGGACAGGTCTACGCATATGTTTATATTTAAATAGTAGCGTGTAGGTGGATTATGTCTAGCTTAATAATTCACCTCTCACCAATTAAGATACGTAATTGTGAGCTGTAGCACAGTCGCAAAAGAGACCCAGAGTAAGTATGGGATATTAATGTAAGTTACCCATGGGAAATACGCATAGATAGCGTACAAAGCCCAGCCTAGAGTTCCAAGTATAAGCAAGATATCGATAGCTGCGAGCAGATTATTTTGGAGCCCAAACTGCAGTGGCGTAAAGGCAAAGTTAAAAAGTAGGTTTAGAACAAAAGGTGCCATTACCCAAAATGGAACCACACCTTTGAAGTAGCTGTATATCACATACCCAAACGAAGCAAAGATAATTACGTACAAGACACTCCACACCGGACCAAACAGCCAGCTTGGTGGCGCCCACTCAGGTTTGATTAGAGTTTGGTACCAGGTAGAAGTATTATTCATGCCTAAATTATAACACCCCCGAAGGGTCGCCCTTTGTAAGTATAATTAAATTGAAGTGAATGGGTCGGGTCAAGACTTTGAAATTATCGCACAAATTCGCATTTCCCCATGGATACTACTGCTCCCGCTCCAGTCGTTGCTATATCAACAAATTCCCCTTTAATTTCTTCCAAGAAATCCCCCGTGCCAACTTTAAATAGCATGGCTTGACCTTGGGACGGGATAAATTGTGTGAACTCTCCTGATTGATTTACTTCGACCGGATACGAATCGCAACCCTTAGCATCGCACCTAAAATAGGTTCCGCTTTCTGTTCCATAATCCACGAAAAAGTAGGCACTTGGAGCAGCGTGTACACAACCTCCGCTGCTACAATCAAAACGAGCTGTTGGAAAGCAAGAAATCTCTGCGATGTCTGCCATCGCAGAGTGCTGTGAGGATTCCTCATAAGCGACTCTCAATTCCTGCCTCGGTTGTGTTGCGTTTGTTGCAAACTCAGTATTGTCAGTATTGTTAGTATTTATAGGGTCCTCTTTATCTTGAAACGCAAAATAACTAGTGACTCCGAGAGAGAGTGCCAATATAACGATAATTGTGTTCTTGTTCATAAATCTATTTTAACTTAAATATAAGTTATTAGAGCAATCGGATCACCCCACACATCCAACCACTCAGGTCAACTCCTATACCTTATCATCTTGGCGGGCCGTCTCGAGTTAGAACGGTGTGGTACCAAGCCCTGCTTGACGGAATCATTGTATTTTACACTACTCCACCGACGTGTCTCGAGCGCATTAGATTCTCTTGGCTGCAACTGGCTTGTAGAAACTTAAAAACTTTTCTAGTGGCCAATAACAACTACCTCCTTCCACCGCTGTTGCGTGCCAAATTTCCTTACCTTTCTCTCCAGTAAAGAGAGCCGTATGAAGTGAAATGAGATACTCATCTTTTGTTTCAAATGTAGGCAAGCTCTTATCTACAGGTTCGCCATGTTTATTCTTCAACCCTTCAGCATACACAATATCGCCATCAACAAGATTCTCAAAGGAAAATTCTGTATCGTTACCACTCACAAAATGACCCGTTTCTTTGTATGCTTCTGGGCAAAGTATTTGCTCAGGTTTCAAAAATAAGCCTTTCAAATTGTATATGTAGAGCTGTACGGAACGGCGACAATTACCCATGTTCCATTCTCCATTTAATTCACCCTCAGTACTAAAGGGGCCTTCATTAAATTTGTATGTGAAGTCTTTCAACATGATAATGTTTTGTGCTAGCACGACTTGGCGGAGAGAGGTGGATTCGAAACTTACAGTTTCAGTACCCGTTTTGGATATTTTGTTTCGCCTCGCTCACAAACTATCTCAAAACAGCTTCGAATCCGCGCCACGCTTTTACTACGTAAAAGCTGCGCCCCTCCCTCCTCTCGTTCATTACATTCACTCGCGGAGAGAGGGGGATTCGAACCCCCGATTAGGTTACCCCAATGCCGCCTTTCCAAGGCGGTACATTCAACCACTCTGCCATCTCTCCGTAATTACCTCTCCTACTTCCCCATTTCACGGAGAAGGCGGATGCGGTCGGCTGCTGGTGGATGAGTTGCAAAGAGTCCACTAAGCTTTTGTCCGAATGATTGCTTACCTTCTGCTGCGTATGGGTCTGAGATAAATAAGTGTGCAGTAGCATGTGAGGCCTTTCTCATTGGTTGATGTGAGTTACTGATTTTCTCAAGTGCTGAAGCGAGGCCTTCTGGGTAGCGAGTAAGTAAAGCTGCTGAAGCATCGGCCAAGTACTCACGCTTTCGTGAGATAGCGAGCTGAATCATCTTGGCTGCAATCGGAGCAAGGATAATGCCAGCGATACCAAGTATCAAGAAAATAGGACTACGGTCACGATCATTTCCACCCATAAACATAGATCGAGACAAGAAGTCTGCGAGCATCGCCACAAAGCCAGCGAGGACCACAGTCACAGTCATAACGAGCATGTCTCGGTTACCAACGTGTGATAACTCATGAGCCATCACTCCTTCAAGTTCGTTTCGATCAAGAATTTGTAGCAGACCAGTAGTGGCGGCCACTACCGCATGCTCAGGGTCACGACCAGTTGCAAATGCGTTTGGTGACAGGTCTTCGACGATATATACCTTTGGCATTGGGAGACCCGCGGTAATTGAGAGATTCTCAACCACATTGTATAGCTCCGGAGCCTCAGCCTTGGTAGCTGGACGAGCGCCAGTCATGCTGAGCACCAACTTGTCTGAGAACCAGTAACTGCCGATATTCATTAAAATAGCGAAGCCAAAAGCAATGTAGATGAGGGCTGGATTGCCCATATACCATGAAGCAGCGTAGCCAATTGCTACAATTGCGACCAGAAATCCAGTCATTAAAGCCCACGTTTTTCGAACATTACTCGCTTGGTGTGTATATAAGGTAGCCATATGTAGAGAGTAGTATAACGCAAAACTACCAAATAGATAAAGACTGGGCTATAACTGCTACCAACTACCACCTCCGCCTCCTCCACCACCTCCACCTGAACTACCGCCACCAGATGAAGCCTGGGTTGAGGTCGTTACTGCACTCGTGAATGAGGTCAGGTCATGAGTAAAGGCGGCGGCCGCAAAGGCACCGGTAGAGCCATTACTATCGTACCAACTAGGGTTAGAGATTTGCATATCAGCAAACACGGCCGCCCACTTCTCTTCTACTCCAAACGCGATAGCGAACGGCAAGTACTGCATAAACTGCTCCGGACTACGCTCTGGTGCATTATGGAAATCAAAACGCTCTTTATCAGTTACAGACAAAAAATGTTTGAAACCCTTGAGGTGATACTTCGCCTCATAACCTTTGGCGGTTCGTCTGCGGTGTTTGATGGCCACACTGATAAGCCACAGTAGGTATACCGCACCCAAGAACACTACAACCGGAACAGGAATTACATTAATCGTCCCGAGAAATATAGCAGCAGCTAATGCCGCACTCGGAATCATAAAAGTAGCAAAGCCATAGGTCTCATTCTCAAAGAAACCACTTTGACGTAAGTCAGCTCGAATAGCAGTATTGAGCTCAGATAAGATGACTGCATTACTCTGCTTTTTGGCATTATCATTCTTAATACTTGAGAGCGCCACTACCGTGCCCACCTCAACACTATCTTTAAAGAAGAGTGAAATTACTTTTGGTAAAAACTCACCTGGTATTTCACTGACAGGCTTTAGCAACTCTACTTCGTAATCGGTAACATTAAATAACCAAACTACCTTTTTCTCAGTCTTCCTAATCTTTAAAAATCCTAACTCAGCTAGGTAAACTACCCCCGCCGAAACGTCCTTAGCATCAAGATTATCGTCGAAGAGGACACCGGCCATCATTGGTGTGGTGCCTGGATACGGTTCGTACTCAGCAATCACTGGTCTATCCTTGTGGTAGTACGTTTGGTGACGCCAAGTATGTGCAATCATGCCAATAAGAGTGAGGACAAATAAGCCAAGTAAAAATGGCACATAATTAATTTGTTCATTCACCACTACTGGCATGTCAGGGCCTTCAAGCAAATACGCCACAGTAACTCCAGCACCAGCTGGAAGATTGTTTGTTAGATATATATGAGGCTGCGGCATTGTGCAGGTATCAGTTGCACCAAACTCCCCCACATAACAACTGCTGGAAATAATTGGTGTAGGACCACTAACAGTAACCGCCACTTCCTGCATAGAAACCGGCCACTCATTTCCAGTGACATTCCAGTAAAACTCTACTTCGTCACCACTCAAGTACGACAAAGCACCAACTAAAGTGTAGCTGATACTGTATACATGAGAGCCGGTGATGGTAGTATCTGGGTCGCCAATTTTTATCTCCAAGGCGCTGCTGCCACTAATAGCAACCGGTACGGACCGCCCATCTTGTCTCACCTCGATATCAGTAATTTCGACAGAGCGATTTTTGTACCAGACGGTAGCTGGCAGAGCGTGAGTGGTATTGATAGTGCGGAAAATTCCGTGACGCTCTTCAGACCCAAAATCATACACAATAGTTTCCTCGACTCCGACTGAAGCATCAGCATTTATGTGATACTCTGCCGAAAAGTTAATAATCTCCTCCGCCAAGACCACTCCTGGTAAAGTAAATAATAAAAAACTGAACACCGCCACAAAGAAAGTTCGCATACCATTAGTATATAACAAAACCCCAGTCATAGAGACTGGGGTTTGTTTTTTAGAGCGGAATCCCTTGTGGACTTTCGTTTGACTGGTAGCCAACGTCTTCAGACCAGACCAAAAAGTGTTGGTGTTTGTATCGGCCTTTCTTGAGTAGATTCTCTTCTCTAGCAGCAGCAATTTCTTCGGGGGTTATATCAAGCTGATTAATGATTGTCTCAAACACAACCATTAAATCTGAGTACTCCTCGAGGAAATCTTTCTTGGTACGAACCATCGCCAAGGCAGTGGCTTCCTCTTTTATCTTCTTAAACAATTCTTGCTGAAACTCTTGAACATCACTAATCTGTCGTACTTCACACTGTTCACGCTTGGACTTAATCTTGTCTGGAATATTGTCCCGAACAAGTTTGTTGTAATAGATACGAGTTATTTCAGACATGCTAGAAAATGTTAGAAACTGACTTTAACTGGTTCTCGTTCCTCACTTCCTTCAGCCAATTCAAAGAATTGTTCTTCTTTAAAGTTGAAAGTACTTCCAACAATATTTGAAGGGAATGATTGGAGAGCAATCTTCAGGTCGCGGACATTACCGTTATAGAAACGACGCGCAGCTTGAATCTTGTTTTCAGTGTCTGTAAGTTCGGTCTGGAGTTGAGCAAAGTTTTGGTTAGCCTTGAGGTCAGGGTAGGCTTCTGCTACTGCAAGCAACTTACCAAGTGAAGCACCAAGGGCTGATTCTGCACCAGCCATCGCTGTAATTTGTTCAGCAGTGATATTGGTCGGATCAACGTGTACTTGAGTCGCCTTTGCACGTGCATTGGTCACTTCTTCAAATACTCCTCGTTCATGAGCAGCGTATCCCTTAACCGTTTCAATCAAGTTTGGGATAAGGTCGTAACGACGTTTGAGTTGCACATCGATATCAGCCCACGCTTCTTTGGTTCGTTGTGTCAGGCGAACGAAATGGTTGTACGCAAAGATAACGTACACCACTACTACTCCTACTATTGAAATAATAATCCAAGTCATAAATTTTAGTTACGTTATTATCGTTTGCTTTTAAGCGCTTAAATTATATCACAAAAGTCGATTGTATCGAAAAAACCTCTTCAATGAAATGATTGACTTTAACTTACCTGAAGGTAGTATTTGCGAGGATCGTCAAACCAAGGAGAATAGAGTGTCAAATCCAAATACTGTCAATATTTTCCTGCTAATGGAAAAGGCCAAAGAACTCAATATTCGTCAATGTGGAAGCAGTGCGATTGAGCCGAGATTCAAGCAGACATGCGACTTTGTAACCACCTTGATGGCTGAAAGGTTTTCTGTTTTCATTTACCCACACAGCAATTTCAAACTCCCAGAATGGGACCATAGTGGGCGTTTGTACATCGGAGGGTCTAAAAGATCCAATGATTCTAAAGCGGTAAATCTGGTAACTGTTGCTGAATATCTAGAACTCTTCACCTCTGACGGAGACTATGCAGGTATAGACGAAAAAACCCTTTGTGAGTTTGATGAAATCTGTAGAGACTTTCTCTCAATGATTGACTCTCCAAGGACAATTGCGGACACGAGGGGTCTATAGTTCCAAGATCACTGCAGCCCATACAAAAAAGCAGGTCCACGGGACCTGCTTTTTCTTATATCTTATTAGTACATCCCTCCGCCCATGCCGCCCATATCTGGCATTGCTGGCTTTCCTTCCTCTGGTTCGTCAGCAATCGCACATTCAGTCGTGAGTAGAATCCCCGCTGCAGAGACTGCATGCTGTACACCAGCCCGCGCTACTTTAACTGGGTCGATGATACCGGCCTTAATCATATCGGCTACCATCTCACCCTTCGCAGCATCATAGCCAGCGTTACCGCCTGCTTCCTTAACCTTTGAAACAATCACTGCACCGTCCACCTTGCCAGTGTTATCAGCAATTTGCTTAAGTGGTACATCAAGTGCTCGAAGCACGATATTGTACCCAACCAATTCCTCTGGACTGAGGTTCTTCTTAGATAACATCTCTTTCTCAACAATTGCTCCAGATAGTGCCAGAGAAGTTCCGCCTCCTGGCACAATTCCTTCATCAATAGCAGCCTTGGTAGCATTTACCGCGTCCTCAATCTTGAGCTTGAGATATTTCATCTCAGCTTCAGTGGCCGCACCGACACGGATAACAGCTACACCTCCTGAAAGCTTGGCAATTCTCTCCTCAAGCTTCTCTTTATCAAACTTTGAAGTAGTGGTTTCTAGTTGAGCCTTGAGTGCAGTAACACGCTCAGTAATCGCTGATTTCTCACCAGCTCCACCAACCACCACAGTACTGTCCTTGGTAGATACCACCCGGTCAGCTCGTCCTAGTTGTGAGAGTTCAGTATTTTCAAGTTTAAGTCCGAGATCTTCAGAGATAACTTGTCCACCGGTAGTGATAGCGAGGTCAGCCAGAAGTTCCTTCTTACGGTCACCATAGCCTGGAGCCTTTACTGCCAAGACTGAGAAGCCTCCTTTCAGTTTATTGACCACAAAGGTTGCGAGCGCCTCTCCTTCGACATCATCAGCCACAATCACCAGCTCCTTCTTGCCTGTAGCGGCGATTTTCTCAAGGAGAGGAAGAATGTCTTGAATTGAAGTGATTCTCTTATCAGTGAGGAGAATCTGGACACTCTTGTATTCAGCCTCCATTCGTTCTGGGTTAGTTACCATGTACGGTGATACGTAACCCTTATCAAATTCCATTCCTTCAGTAAATTCAGTTTCAATTCCAAATGATTGTGACTCTTCGACTGTTACCACTCCGTCTTTCCCGACTCGGTCGATAGTCTCAGCAATCTTCTCACCAAGCTCAGCGCTCTCAGCTGAGATAGTAGCGACTTGTTTAATTTCATCAATTGAACTGATCTTGGTCGCCATACCACGGAGCGCTTCTACTACATCGCGAGCGGCATGATCCATACCAGTCCGTACTGCCATTGAGTTGAGACCCATAGTGGTCTGCTTGAGTCCTTCAGTCACAAGCGCTTGCATGAGCACAGTAGCGGTAGTAGTACCGTCTCCCGCGAGCTCGTTTGTCCTGTTGGCTACTTCTTTAGTGAGCTCAGCGCCCATGTTCTCAAATTTATCCTTGAGGGTAATTTCACGCGCGATAGAAACACCATCGTTGGTGATAGTTGGACCACCGTAGCCTTTATCCAAGATGACATTCCGTCCGCGGGGGCCGAGAGTGACTTTCACTGCATTTGCTACCGTGTCTACTCCTTTCTGTAGCTTCTTCTTTACTTCTTCTCCGAAAATTACTTGTTTAGCCATAATATTGATTTAGTGATAAAAGTGTTTTTATGTTCCGATTTCCGATTTCTGAAAGAGTATTTACCTTGCTTGGCGGACCGCTACAGTTGTATTCTCCCTTGGGGTCGAATCCAACTAAGCGTCTGCCTAAGTAAAATATAGTCGTGCTACGCACTCCTTATTTCTACTTAAAAATTCCCAAGATGCTGTTCTCTCCGACAATGAAGTAGTCATTCTTATCAATCTTTACTTCGTCATAACCGTACTTTGAGAAAATGATGCGATCTCCAACTTTTACATCAAGTGGTAGGCGCTTTTCACCGTCTTCGTCCCATTTGCCTGGACCGACAGCGATGACAATGCCTTGTTCTGGTTTATCTTTCTTGGCGGTATCCGGAATAATTATGCCTGAAGGAGATACTGCACCAAATTCCTCTTCAGCGAGTGGTCGCACGATGACTTTGTCGCCGAGAGGTTTGATTGGACTTTCGTTTGTCTTACTATTTTCTGACATATTTTTTATAAATACTTTACGTTATTAACTTTTATTTCAATTTAACCACGCAAAAAATCCGTTTCAGCCGTTATTTTTCCCACGTGATGCCCGTATTATACGTCAGCCAAATCGAGTGTCAAAAAACACTACTTTTCATTCTTGATACTCAAATATTTTCGTCTAGTGAAGTACACATCAAGTGCTGATGAGATGACCCGTAGCGCACGTAAAGCACGCAAGATACGCAGAGCTCTGGCCATATCAGCCGTCACCGGAATAGAAGAAATGAAGTCGAGCCAGTTTTTCTTCCAATAATCAGCTTTGGTGTACTTAGTGTTAAAAAATAATCCAATGAAGAAGTCAGTAAGAAAGATGTAGGCAATGATGATATCAAGACGAGCAGTCACCAGAACTTTCTCTGGCACTGCAAAAGATGAAAATTCGTACGCCAATAGACCCGCCCCGACAAAAGCAAGGACCACCATTGCAGCGGCATACCAGGGATTTTGCTGAAGCTTGGTAACAAAAGTGGATAGCGATGATTTCATGAATGTTAGTAATATAGTATAAAGCACAAACAATGAGAGACGAAGTCTCGATTATGTTTTGCTTAGGCAAAAGTAGAAACAATGAGCCGTAGGCGATTATGTTTTACTTATACAGGCGCTTAGCCATGATTCGACCCCAGAGGGAGAATCTGGCTGTAGCGAGCTGTAAACAACCTTAGTTTCGACCCCCAAGGGAGAAAATGAGGTATGTGGTCCGCCATAGACCCAGAAACTCCCATTCACATCATATCTACGCCTCATCTTGCCACAAAGGAGGGTTTCTGGTATCATCGCCT
>Ga0209542_10020533_pt1 | contig 10452 bp, 11 predicted proteins | sample RifCSPhighO2_01_FD_184028 | JGI IMG/M metagenome (GOLD analysis project Ga0209542, IMG submission 184028) | Soil microbial communities from Rifle, Colorado - Rifle CSP2_plank highO2_0.1 (SPAdes) (version 2) | ecosystem: Environmental > Terrestrial > Deep subsurface > Rock core/Sediment ...
AATGAAAGTGGAAACAGATAATAAAATGACATCCTCTCCACACTAAAGTGTGGAGTTTCCTGTGAGGGCTGAGCCATGGTGCTCCTCCTGATGTTGAATATAATGCATAGTCGTAGGTATATCAGAATAGCCTATAGAAGCAGCAAACTTGCCACGGCTCCAAAGATGTCCTTTAGGATATCTTAATCTTGCTTTAGGATGGTTCCTAAAGAAAAGATATGCACTTCTTCCCTTAAGAAGTTGCAAAGCTTTGCTTGGAGTCATGGTTAATGGAAGTTTGACAATTGCATGCAAATGCTCAGGCATAACATTAATTTCTTTGATTTCAATGTTATGCTCTTTAGCCGACTTGCGTATGCATGCAGTAACTAAGTTTTTATACTTGGGCTTCATAAACATTTTATACCTGTACTTTGGGCACCATTCCACGTGCCAAAAGCTATCACCAACTGAATGGTGATTGTGGGTGTACTCAAAATTTAGTATTTCCATTTTTGCCTCCTGCGCAACTCTGGAAATATAGCTCACGCTAATCAGATGGATTAGTGCGTGCGCCGAGTTCGTTGCGCACCACTTTTAATATTTAAAAAAAGAAAAATGTTATCAAAAATAAATGGAGGTCGAAATTCCCCTACAGGCTAAAGCCTGTAAGAGTTTCCTTTCGACAAGAATGAACAAAGAAGAATTAACACCAATTCTTAAAGATTTTCTCCCCTATAATTTCCTGTTGGTGCATGCCTATCATCAAGTATTAAACTTGACTCTCTAGGTTCAATCTTATCCCCCTTACCATCATATAATTCAATTTCTCCCCTTATTCTTTTTATAAGAGTAAAATCTAAAATTATGGAATCATTTGGAGTAAGAATCAAAGCCCCATTTCCATGGACAAGTTTTGTTTGATCAAAGTAATTTCCTCCAACTATAAGATTTTTAGTAATATAGTCCTCTGTATTGGGGATGTGAATGTAATCCTTTTCTGATGTTGGCAAAACTAAGTTCATTTTCATTTGGAGTAAACAAATGAATGTTTATAAATTTTACCATTCTAGAGTTTATAAAATATTTTAATGATATAGTTAACTTTTTAATCAAAAAAAAGAATATAGGGATATGAAAGACTGGAAAAAAGCGGGAAATATTGCAAAAGAAGCTTTGATTTATGGGAAGGGATTAATCAAAGTTGATGCTTCTGTTCTTGAAGTTGTAGAAAAAGTTGAAAAGAAAATATTCGACTTGGGTGGAAAGCCAGCATTTCCAACACAAATATCAATAAATGAAATGGCTGCTCATTTTACTCCAATAAAAGATGAGCTTAAATTTAAGGCAGGTGATGTTGTAAAACTTGATGTTGGTGCGCATGTCAATGGGGCAATAGGAGACAACGCATTAACGGTTGATTTTGGAGACAATAAAGAATTATTAAAAGCCTCTGAAGAAGCATTGAAAAATGCAATCAAGGTCGTGCAGGTGGGAACACAATTAAGAGAAATTGGGAAAGCTATTGATGAAACAATATCAAGCCACGGATTTAATCCAATAAAGAACTTGTCAGGGCACAGCATTGACATTTATGAGCAACACTCAGGGATTACTATCCCCAACTATGACGATGGAGATGATTATGAATTAGAAGAAGGAGTTGTAATTGCAATAGAACCATTTGCAACAAATGGAGTTGGAAAAATAGAAGAGGGGAAAGATTCTGGAATATATAAACTACAAGGAATAAAGAATGTCAGAAATCAAATGACCAAAAAAATATTGGACTATATCGAAAAAGAATATAAAACGCTCCCATTTACCTCAAGATGGCTGTACAAGAAATTTCCGGAGTTCAATGTTAACTTTGCATTAAAAATACTTGAAAGGGATGGAATGTTATATCATTACAAGCAATTGCCTGAAAAAAGCAAGGGATTAGTCAGCCAGTTTGAACACACTCTATTAGTAAATGATAAAGTTGAGATTTTAACCAAACAATAATTTTATATATTAAAATTCTTACTTAGTTCTATGGCTGAAGGCGTTGGCACAATTATGACAAAAAGAGTTGTTGTTTGTTCTCCTGATACTTCAATAATAGAAGCTGCCCGAAAGATGAAGGACAAGACTATTTCCTCCATAGTTGTTATCATTGATAGGAAGCCTGTTGGGATTGTGACAGAGAGGGATTTTACCAACAAAGTTGTCTCTAAAAATCTTGACACTGAAAGCAATAATGTAAGCAAAATAATGACCTCTCCAGTAATAACCATACCCCTGGACACAACAATATACTACGCAAATGATTATATGAACAAAAAGAATTTCAGGAGGTTGCCTATTGTGAATGAAAATGGGGAGTTGATAGGAATCATAACCCAAAGGGATTTGCTAAATTATTTCACGGAACAAAGGAAGAAGTTTGTCATGACCAATCTAAGCAAGGACCTTAGGGGCAGTTATCCTGTATGAAATTGTACTGTTTGATAATAACAATAAGTTTAAATCTTTTTTTGTGATATATAATCTCTTATGGAAGGTAAAAAAAGGGAGCCTACTGTGGAGATTTTAAAGAGGCTACAGGCTCAGAACAAGAGAAAGTTTGGTTTTAGGGAGGATACTCCTGTGAGAAGGAGCGCTGAAGACATTCTTGGCTTGGAAGAAGAGAAAATTTCCAGAATAAAGCCTGCAAAGGGCTATTCTGAGGGAGTAATCTTGCTGAACAATATAAGAGACATTGAGGGCAGATTAAAGAGGGGGAAAAATTATTTTGACCTCTATTATGACTTGAGAAAAAGCGAGGATAAATTGTTAAAATTCTACAATTCATTTGAAAATAAAGAAGGCTTGCCTGATGATATAAAGATGAAAGTCAGGGAAATTGAAAAAAAGTTTAAAAGGGTTTAGCCCATATAATTCGGAATTTCTTTTTCTATTGAGGCCTTGACATTTCTAAGATAATGCTCTTCAATGGATTTATACTTGTCAATCAGTTCCTTTGATATTGAAGGGCTGACCTTCTTCAGTGCCTCCTCAAAGTATTTGTTCTTGACTGTTTTGGATTTTATATCCTCTCTCAATGTCAATAGCCCTGCTTCCCTTACAACTGCCTGCAGGTCCGCTCCAGAATAGCCCTCTGTTTGCTCGGCCAACTTATTCAGCTTTACATCTTTTTCAAGGGGCATATTCCTTGTGTGTATCTTTAAGATTTCAAGCCTTTCATCTTTAGTTGGTGCTCCAATAAATAATATCTTGTCAAATCTTCCCGGCCTTAACAAAGCAGAATCAATTATATCCGGCCTGTTTGTTGCTGCAAGAACAATAACATCATTCAACTCTTCAAGGCCATCCATTTCGCTCAATAAGGTATTGACAATTCTTTCAGTAACTTGTGAATCATGCGACAAGCCTCTCTTCGGAGCTATTGAATCTATTTCATCAAAAAATATTATTGCTGGTGATGCCTGTCTTGCTTTTTCAAATATCTGCCTCAATCCTTTTTCAGATTCACCAACATACTTATTTATTAATTCCGGTCCCCTTACTAAAATAAAGTTTGAATCCGACTCGCTGGCAACTGCTTTTGCCAATAAGGTTTTACCAGTTCCGGGAGGACCATACAATAAAATTCCTTTCGGAGGTTTTATCCCCAATCTTGTAAATGCCGCCTGGTGTTTCAAAGGCCATTCTATTGTTTCATTCAATTCTTTCTGGACATTCTTTACTCCGCCAATATCTTCCCATTTAATATTCGGCTTTTCAATCAGCACCTCTCTCAATGCTGAAGGCCTTACAAACTTTAATGCATCTTTGAAATCCCTTCCGGTAATTATTAATTTTTCGAGAACTTCCTTTGAAATTTCTTCCTTTTCACCCAATTTAATTTCTGGGAGCATTCTTCTTAAAACGTTCATAGCTGCCTCTTTTGACAATGCCGCAATGTCTGCTCCAACAAAACCATACGTTATTTCCGCAAGCTTTTGCAGACTTACATCCTTTGCCAGTGGCATATTCCTTGTATGAATCTTTAAAATTGATAATCTTCCTTTTTTGTCCGGAACTGAAATTGAAAGTTCCCTGTCAAATCTTCCCGGCCTTCTCAATGCTGGATCAATTGAATTCGGACGATTAGTTGCTGCAATGACTATAACTTTTCCCCTTGATTTCAATCCATCCATCTGTGTTAGTATCTGCGAAACAACCCTTCTTTCAAGCTCTCCGTGAGTCTCGTCTCTCTTCGGAGCTATTGCATCTATTTCATCAAAGAAAATAATACTTGGTGCCTGTTTCTCTGCGTCTTCAAATATCTGCCTAATCCTCTTCTCCGACTCTCCATAAAACTTATTGACAATCTCCGGACCATTGACTAAAATAAAATTCGCATCTGATTCATTTGCAACAGCTTTTGCCAGCAAAGTTTTACCAGTTCCAGGAGGACCATGCAATAAAACCCCTTTCGGAGGCTCTATGCCTAATCTTGAAAATATCTCGGGATGCTTCAAAGGAAGTTCAACCATCTCCCTTATCTTTGACATCTCTTCATCTATACCTCCAAGATCTTCATAAGTTACTTCAGGTATTCTTTCCTCTTCAATTTCAACCGATTGGGGACTCAATTCTATATTTGTGTTTTCAGTAACCAAAACTGCCTGCTTTGGCATTGTCTTTACGACTATGAATCTTAAAGTACCCAATCCAAATGAGCCTGGAAAATGTTCTGTAAGTGAGAATATATCATCAAAGAAAGGAGAATCAGTCATTGTTCTCCTTCTGCTTCCAGAACCGCCGGGAACTAAAATGTCTCCCATAACAACAGCTCTTCCCAATAGGGATCTTTTAAAAATGTACGGATCTGCCCTTACCATAACTCCTTTCTGAGCAGGTGCAATTGTGATTGATGATGCTTCCTTTACATCTGCTTTCTGAACCTTAACATATTCCCCTATGCCTGTTTTTGCATTTCTTCTAAGAATTCCATCCATCCTTACAATATTTTGACCAACATCAGTGGGGTATGCTCTGTCAACTATTCCAACAGTTGTTCGGTTCCCTATTATCTCCACTGCATCTCCGGGATGAACTCCTATTTCCTTCATAGTTTGGGAATCTATTCTAACAATTCCCTTGTAAGCCTCTTCCTGAAGAGCCTCCATTACCTTTAATTTTGTTTCCGGCATCTTTTTATTCCTTAATTAAAATTATTTTAACCTTTCTATTTGCCCATTTTTTAGGAACTGATACTCTTGTTGAAGTTAAATATGACTTTACTTCAGTCTCAATTATTGCTTCTACATCTTCAATTGTTATTTTCATTATACCTAATCTATACCTTTAGAAGGTATATAAATGTTTTGGTTGGAAAGAGTTATTAACTTTAAGTAAGATTGTATATTAATGTATAAAATAATTAAAGGAATTAATCTTGTGTATGGGGAGCCTGCTACCGGTAAGACAACATTGGCACTCCAGGAATCTTTAAAGTATGCTAGGGAAAATAAAAAAGTTCTTTATATTGACTCTGAGAATGGTTTTTCTGTTGAAAGATTAAAACAAATGGATGAAAATTATAAAGATTTGTTGAATAAAATATTCTTAATCTCGCCAAAAGATTTTATTGAACAGCATGAATTCACAAAAAAAATAAATAATTTTGATTTAATTGTGGTAGACACTATAGGTCACCATTACAGAAAATCAATAAAAGATAATATTTATGTAACAAATTCTAGGTTGAATAAGCAGTTAAGAATTTTAAAAGAACTTGGCTGCCCTGTTCTAATCTTAAATCAAGTTTACTTTGATATCAATAAGAATAAAATAAGGAATATAGGGGAAAATATTCTCAAGAGATGGGTAGACAAAATAATCAAGCTGGAAAAGAATCCAAGGAAACTAATCACAGATAAAGGAGAGTTTAGTTTCAGCATTGATGATTCCGGTTTAATTTTTAAATAGATTCCAATGCCCTAAAATTAATGGTTCCAAAGTAATCATCAACTGTCTCTGCACGCCTTATTTCTAGCACAGACCCATCGGTTCTTAGCAATAATTCGGCAGACCTAAGTTTACCATTGTAATTAAAACCCATTGAATGCCCGTGTGCTCCCGTATCATGAATTACAAGCAAATCACCGACATCGATTTTTGGAAGCATTCTATCGATGGCAAATTTATCATTGTTTTCGCACAGAGAACCAGTTATATCATAACAATGACCTTCTTTTTCACTCTCTTTTCCAAGAACTGTAATGTGATGATAGGCGCCATAAATAGCCGGCCTCATCAGATCTGCCATGCTTGCATCACATCCAACATATTTCTTGTGAGTATTTTTTAGATGGAGCACCTTGGTAATTAGATATCCATATGGACCAGTTATTACCCTCCCACATTCCATAAATATTTTAGTTTTCAATTTGTTTTTCAATATTTTATTTTCATACAATTTATGAATCCCCTCTGCTACCTCTTCGTAATTTACAGCGACCTGTTCTTTCCTATAAGGGATTCCTATTCCTCCCCCAAGATTTACAAATTCCATTTTAATTCCAAGTTTTTTGTTCACTTTCAGAACGAGATCAAAAAGAATATCCGCTGTTTCTATGAAATAAGCCGAATCAAGTTCATTTGATGCAACCATAGTATGCAATCCAAATCTTTTTGCTCCTTTTTGTTTTGCAATTCCATAACCTTCAAAAATCTGTTTTCTTGTAAAACCATACTTTGCCTCTGTTGGATTTCCAATTATTCCATTTCCTTTTTTTAAATTTCCAGGATTGTATCTGAAACATATAACCTCGGGCATTCCTGCAGATTTTTCCAAAAATTCTATATGGGTTATATCGTCCAAATTTATTATTGCTTCAAGCTCTCTTGCTTTCATAAACTCCTCTGCTGGAGTATCATTTGAAGAGAACATTATATTTTCTCCAGTTATCCCAATTTTTTCTGCAAGAAGCAATTCTGACATTGAGCTGCAATCAACGCCAAATCCTTCCCTAAATAGTATTTTCATTATTGCTGGATTTGGAAGCGCCTTGATGGCGAAATAGTTTATGAAACCTGAAAGAATGCCAAAAGCATCATTAAAACGTCTTGCATTGCTGATTATTCCTTCTTCATCATAAATATGAAAAGGTGTTGGATGATTTTTTATTATTGATTTTAATTTTTCTTCATTAAACGGCAATTTATCATTCATTTTCAAATAGCTCCCTGTGCAATCCCTTAATTATCTTTTCAGAATCTTCCTGCTTAACCACGAATGATATGCTCAGCGGAGATGCTCCCTGAGAAACCATCTCAACATTTATATCTAAATTCTTACAAACATTAAATATTCTCCCCAGAACTCCTGACTTGTTTCTTATTCCTTCGCCAACAACACATATTATTGACATCCCCATCAACATTTCTACTTTTCCTATTTCATTTAGCTCAGAAATTGCAAAATCAAGATTTTTCAGACTGCTGTTTATATTGTCAAGAGTTATAGATACTGTAACTTCACTTGTAGATACCAAATCAATTGATATTTTATATCTGTTGAATGTCTCAAATATTTTTGCAAGAAATCCATGTGCAAGCAACATATCTGTTGAACATATTCTCACCACATTTATGTTATTTTTTGATGAGATTGACCTGAACATATGATTTTCTCCATCTTCTTTCAGAACAACTGTTCCTTTATTTTCCGGATTATAAGTATTAAGAATTCTTACTGGGATTTGTTTGTTAACTGCTGGCTTTATTGTTTTAGGATGCAAAACTTTTGCTCCGAAATAGGCCATTTCAGATGCTTCATTAAAAGTTATCACCTTCCATTGGATTGCATTCGGAACTATCCTTGGGTCTGCAGTTTTAATTCCATCAACATCAGTCCATATTTCAATCTCCTCTACATTCAATGCCGAACCAATTATTGAAGCTGTATAATCACTTCCTCCTCTTCCAAGGGTGGTTATATCTCCCTCTTCATTTTTTGCTATAAAACCTGTAATGATAGGGATACCCCTTATATCCAATAAATTGTTTTTTATGTTATCATACGTTTCCTCAAGAATTTCTGCATTGCTAAAATTATCATTTGTTATTATTCCTATCTCCCAACCAGAATACTGTTCTGAACTCCTACCTAATGAGTTAAAATATTTTGCCAATATTTTTGATGAAAGAATTTCTCCAAAAGAGGATATCAAATCCATCGATCTAAGTGATAACTCCTTTAACAGGTAAATTCCATTTAAAGAATCATATAAGTTTATGAAATCATCCTCGAGAAAATCTTCATTCAAATTTAAGGATTTTGCGATTTCCTTATGAATATTTACTATTTCATTTGCTTTCTCGGCGGGATTGATACCTTTTGAAGCTTCTTTTGCCACATTGATTAGTTTATCTGTAACCCCTCCAACCGCACTTACAACCACTATTGGCTTTCTGCTTAGCCTTCCATTAACTATGTTGGCAACATTTTTTACTCTCTCCGCATTTGCCAGTGAAGTGCCACCAAATTTCATAATTATCATTATTGTCTTCCTCAAAAAAAATAAGATTTAGTAAAGATTAGTATCATCAAGATTTATTAATCTTTTTCTTAAATTCCTCAACCTTCTTTTTGTTCTCCTTCATCCATTCTATTCTTTTTGGGCATTGCTTGTTAAAACAATAATTGAATGGCCTAGTTCCTTTTCTTATTATCTGGATCAAAGGAAATCCACAGTGTTCACATTTCTTATCCATTGGCTTAGGCAATCCTTTAGTCAGGGAAAATGTAGTTTTACATTTTGGATATTGGTTGCATGCTATAAAATAAGACTTAAATCTTTTTGAATAAAGGATTCTCAATTCTCCTTTTTTGCAGACGGGGCATTCTCCAACTATTGATGCCTTACTCTGGGTTTCCCTTAGAGATTCTATCAGCTCTTTCCCTATCTCCTTCTCTGATTTTTTGAATCTTGTGAGTATTTTTGTCAGATGCTTCTTTGATTCTTCAAGAATATCTTTTGGCTTTGACTTGTCCTCCATTATGTCTTCCAATTCCTTCTCAAAGTGCCTCGTCAGTTTTTCATCAATTATTTCAGGGATATACTTGTCAAGAATTTTTATTGTTTCAAGCCCTAAATCAGTCACTTCTATTGATTTTTCTTTTATGTAGTCCCTTTGATAAAGCGCTTCTATTATTGCTGCACGTGTTGCTTTGGTACCTAAATTTTCATTTTCAAGCTCTTTTATTATTGACGCTTCGGAATATCTCTTGGGGGGCGTTGTCTCTTTTTCCAACTTGTTTATCTTTTTCAGCTTAATCTTGTCCCCTTCCTTAAGATTTGGCAATTCCTGCTCTTCCTGTTTTACATACGGCGCATAGAAGGAATGCCATCCTGTTTCAACTGTTCTAGTTCCTCTCGCAACAAAGTTTTCTCCTTTTATGTCTGTAATTATAATTATTGTCTGCCTCTTTGCCTTTTCTGAAAATGATGCGAGAGTTCTCTTGACAATCAAATCGTATATTTTTTGAGAATGCTCTGAAAGTTTTTTGGGAACCTCCCCTGTGGGGTGTATTGCCGGATGTGCTGAATCTTTTTTCTTTCCGTTATTTGGCGCCAAAACTTTCTTTGAAAGAAGCGATGAACATGCTTTCTCATATTTTGCCTGCCTTGAAAGATGTTTTATTAATTCTCTATAATTAATTGATTCTGGAATTTGGTTGGAAGATGTTCTTGGATAAGAAGTATAAGCTTTTGTATAAAGCTCCTGAGCAATGTCAAGTGTTTTTTTAGGAGTTATTTTAAACAATCTATAAGACTCAAGCTGCAATGAAGTCAGATCAAACGGGTTTGGTGGCTCCTGATAAAATTCTTTTTTTGTTATTGAGCTTACTGTTGCTGATTTTTCATTCTTTATCCTGTCATAAATCTTATCTGCTTTGTCTTTTTCAAACATTTTGTCTTTTTCATGCCACAACTCCAAAGAATTTATTGCCTGCAACTGCCAGTATTTTTTTGGCTTGAACTTTCTTATTTCCAACTCCCTCTTTGCAAGAACATTCAATGCCGGGCCCTGAACTCTTCCTGAAGAAAGTGTCTTGTATGATCCTGCTGCTTTCACTGCAGACATAAGAGCTCTTGAAATATTTATTCCATAAAAATAGTCCAGATAGTGCCTCGTTTCCCCAGAACTTATCAGATGAAAATCAAGGTGTTTTGACTTTTTATTGTAAGACTCCACTAGCTCGTTTTTTGTTAAGGTTGAGAATTTCATCCTGTTTGCATCTTTTTTGTTTGCAACAAACCTTACAATATTATAACCTATAAGAGAACCTTCAGTATCATAATCACATGCAACAGTAAATTCATCCGCTTCCTTTACAAGTTTTTTAAGGACCATTAAATATTTCTTTGAAAATTCTGAATTCTTTGAAATTTCATTTGAAGGCTTCCATTCAAGATCAAAAGAAGGGTAAAC
>Ga0209542_10020535_pt1 | contig 10451 bp, 12 predicted proteins | sample RifCSPhighO2_01_FD_184028 | JGI IMG/M metagenome (GOLD analysis project Ga0209542, IMG submission 184028) | Soil microbial communities from Rifle, Colorado - Rifle CSP2_plank highO2_0.1 (SPAdes) (version 2) | ecosystem: Environmental > Terrestrial > Deep subsurface > Rock core/Sediment ...
GCCGTAGGAAGCGAGGACGTAGTCGGCGACGTAGACGGGAATCTCTTCCTTAGTCGCGGGGTTTACCGCCATGACGCCCTCAAGCTTCACCCCGGTTTTTTCTTTGTTCTCGCTCCGCTCTCGCTCGGTCTTTTTTTGCGTTGTTTCAACATACGCTCGCACCGCAGCATGATTTGATGAACGACTTCGTAAGTCGTTCATTGCCAACTGGACTATGGAATGCTCGGGAGCGAGGACGATATAGGTCGCGCCATAGAGCGTATCCGGCCGAGTCGTGAAGACCGCTATACTCTCGTCCTTTCTCCCCGCCACCTCAAACCGGATTTTTGCTCCTTCCGACTTCCCTATCCATGCCCGCTGCGCCTCTTTTATCTCTTCGCGCCACGGAAGCCCTTCCAAATCCTTGAGGAGGCGTTCGGCGTACTCAGTAATCTTGAGGAACCACTGCGTGAGACGTTTCTCTTCGACCGGCGTGCCGCAGCGCTCGCAGGCGCCTTCGACGACCTGTTCGTTCGCGAGCACGGTCTGATCTTTCGGACACCATTTCACCGAGGCCTCTTTGCGGTATGCGAGCCCGTGCTCAAAGAGCTTCAAGAAGAGCCATTCGGTCCACTGATAGTAGGACGGTTCGCAGGTGATGATTTCCTTGCTCCAATCAAAGGACGCGCCCATGCTTTTCAGCTGGGCGCGCATACGTTCCATGTTCGCGTAGGTCCACGTCTTCGGGTTTGCGCCGTTCTGTATCGCCGCGTTCTCGGCGGGAAGGCCGAAGGAGTCGAATCCTATTGGAAAGAGGACGTTCTTTCCTTGCGCACGTAAGATTCGCGCGTAAATATCTGTCACCGCAAAGGCGTACCAGTGGCCAATGTGGAGGTCGCCCGAGGGGTACGGGAATTCGGTGAGAAGGTAGTACGGCTCTTTCGACTCGTCCGCAAGGTCCGTTTGGTGGAGTTTGAGCGCCGCCCACGTTTCTTGGGCGCGCTTTTCTATTTCTCGATGGTCATACGTCCGCATGGGAGCGCACGCTTTTTAGAGCGCCGATTTCAGCGGCGGATACCGTTCTGGGTCTATGGTGCGTTCGAAGCAGGTGCGGCCGGTATCATGTTTCCAGCTGTCATTTTCGGTACCCTTCTCCGGGTAGCCGGGGAGTGCCGGTGCCGTGCGAACTGCAACCGAGTACGGCCGTGTCGGGACGTTGAAAGAGGCGCAGAGTTCGAACGTGCGTGCGCCATTCACGGCATACTCGTACGGCTCACCGGTCTGGGGGTCGCGTGGCGCAGTGTACCCTGCAATAGGATCGGCGAGGTCGGCAAGCGCGGCAGGAAGCTGCTGCTTGGCTTGCCAATAATAGACCACTTGGTATTGGATGTTCTGTAAGTCGCTCACCTTCTGTTCGTCATAGCGGTAGAGACGCGCTTGCCAGGGGGTGCCGATGATAAAGAACCCCACGACGATAGTGATAATGACAAGCGCGCCGGTCGCGTATCCGACCAGACGGGCTTTTAACGGATTCCGCTGCCAGTAATCGCGCAGGTCGGCGAGGAAGTGCAGGAAGCCCGCGCCGGCGACAAGTAGGATGACGAGCACCTTGAACGCGAAGCGGAGCGTTACGTCGCCGTTGAAGAAATACATGATGAGCGTGATGAGGTCGCCCGCAATTGTTACGCCCGCGACAAAAAGAGTAAGGAAAAGCGCCCAACGCCGCACCCATATCTCTGCGCGGCTTGAATCGTGTTCGATGCCGCGATGGATGAGCCGCATGAGAAGGATAAAGATCGGAACGAGGACGATAAGCGACGCCATCTGGTAGCTTACGCCTCCCGAATAAGGATCGCCGGAGTACTGCGAGAGCGTATCCGGCATCGTGTAATTAAGATAGTTGAATACGAGCGCGATGAAAGCGAACACGCTCACGTACAACGTGGCCATCGCACCGAACCAGAGGAAGAAATCCTTCGGTGTGATCCTTGGTTTGTCCATATGCGCGGGATTATACCACGCGAAGGAAAAGTGAAAGGGCTCGTGACATCCGAAGATTAATCACGAGCCCCTTAGGTTTCGCACATGGTGCAAGGCGCTTTCTGCGCCATCAGTGTTTTGCGGCCATGAGGTCCGCAGCGTGGGCCATTCGTACCGAGCGGTTCATGAAGTCACGCAACCCTAGGGCAAAGAGATTCTGGTCGCCGTAGGGAAGAGTGTCTTCCTGAACTATCCGTCCGTTGTATTGGGTGGATATCGTCACGCATGATCCGTTTGCATTTTCGCCTTTTGCGAGGCGGAAAAGCAGATGTGAAGTCGGAACGGGCACGAGATGCATGCCGCCGTCTTCCGCAATGCTTTCCGCCTCGCGTTTGAGCGCCGCGTCTGTGGAGGACACGGCGACTCGGTCCATGAAGGCCGGGTGAACCACGGTCGGCTCGCATGAGCGACAGGCCGCAGGCGGGAGAGAGGTCGAAGCCTCATCCGCCGGAGGAATGTAAGCATGCGATACGCAACCGCCAAGGACAAGCCCAGCGACAGTGATGAGGATCGTTTTCATCAGCGCACTCCTACCGTACCGAACCGAGCACGTACGGAATCATGAATGAAAACGGGGCGGTGAGAAATGCATAGGCGATGAGCAGGCAGAAGCCCATGAATTTCTCGGCCGGTTGTTTCTTGAAGAATCCATGGAAGATGAGGTAAATCATCACCGCGAGAATGAGACCCGCGACGACGTACACGCGAACTGCCGGTGCAGGCGTTGCCGCATCCACCTGCATAAGATTATGGAAGAAAGCTTCCATGACACACCTCCGTGTTGACTCGAGAACACGCCGCCAAATTCGCGGCAACCCGCATTATAGCATCAAATTAGGATATATGTCAATACCTCGAGAGAATAGCGGATGCATTCATTATAGAGATGCATCTTGTTGCGGGTGTGAATCCTGTGATCTCATGAATGGAGAAATAGCATCACGTCGCCGTCCTTGACGATGTATTCCTTCCCTTCCGTTCTGACTTTTGCCGCTTCGCGCGCGGCGGCATAGGAGCCCGAGGATAGGAGGTCATTCGTGGAGACGACTTCGGCGCGGATGAATTTATCCTTGAAGTCGGTATGGATGGCGGCGCCCGCTTCGGGCGCGGTAGCGCCCCGGGGAACGGTCCATGCGCGCGTTTCCTTGGGACCAGTCGTGAAGAACGTGATGAGACCCAAGGTCTCGTAGGCGCCGCGGATGAGTTCGGCAAGCCCGTCCACCTGCACGCCGAACTCCTGCCGGAACATCTCCTTGTCGCTCCCCGCGACATCATTCAGTTCCCGCTCCGTATGCGCGTCTACCTGCACGTATCTCGAACCGAGTGATTCCACGAGCTCATAGGCGCGCCGCGCGCGGTCGTCTGCCGCTTCGTCGAGATTGTGTCCGCCCGATTTCCCGTTGAAACAGTAGAGGATGGGTTTCATCGTAAGCAAATTCAGATGCCGTACGAGCCTCTTCTCGTTTTCGGAAAGCTTCGTCCCGATGGCAAGTGTGCCGGACGAAAGCGTCTGTTCGACGAGCGCAAGCGCCGTATCCTCAGTGACGGCTTCTTTGATGCCTCCCCGAATATCGGACGACAGCCGTTCACGGCGTTTCGTGACTTGTTCGCGGTCGGCAAGAATGAGTTCGAGATTGATGACTTCGATATCGCGCACGGGGTCGATGTCGCCATGGACATGCGTGATGTCGGGGTCGTCGAAGAAACGCACCAGCTCGAGGATAGCGTCTGTCTCGCGGATATTCGAGAGAAATTGGTTCCCGAGTCCCTCACCCTCCGACGCTCCTTTCACGAGTCCTGCGATGTCTACGAACTCTATAGCGGCCGGGATGACCTTCTCGGATTTCGAGAGCGTGGCGAGCTTGTCGAGACGTTCGTCCGGAACGCCGACGACCCCGATCGAGGGGTCGATGGTGCAAAAGGGGTAGTTTTCGCACGGCACGCTCGCTTTCGTGAGCGCGTTGAACAGCGTCGATTTTCCGACGTTCGGGAGTCCGACGATACCGATCCGAAGCATCGACACACCGTACGTTCTTATCGACAAAAAAGAAAGGCCGGAGAGGTTTCCGGCCACGAAGCGCAAGCGGGGACTCCATCGAGCAGAGCTGGACCACCCAGGCGGTGAGGAACACGGGGGGTGTTCCCCTGTCGCTCCCGCTGGCGCTGGAGTCAGTATAGCTCAGCACCCCTATCGGGCAACTTTTGATTCCGACAAGAGGAAACGCAAGTACGACAGGACTGCGCCGGTAATGAAGACCAGCACGATGTAGGCGATGACGAGGGAGAGGTAGGAGAACGGTATGGTGCGCCACGCGTCGATGGTGAGCATGAACCACCAGCCGACCAAGGCCGCGGACGAGCCGAACCACCACGGTATGCGTCCCTTCGCAAGCGCGTAACCTGCGGCGATGATGACAAGCGCGAGCGTGTTTTGGAACCATAGGGGCGCGAAGAGCACCCCCTGAGACGCTCCCGGACTCTGATATTCCAAGAGTCCGAGCGCGACGCCCGCGAGCAGGACGACGGTCATCCCCCACCGGAGGGCGAAAAACGTTGCCCGGACATACTCGCGTTCGCGCGCATCCACTCTCCCATCGCGCGTTGCTTTGACATAGAGGATCTCGGCAAACGTGATGCCGCCGACGCCGAGCGCCGCTCCAAGCGTATGGAATGCCGCAAAGAAAATGACGAGATTCTCGATTGTCATGAGCGCGCCTCAAGCGCCGCGATGTCCGCGCGGTATTTCTTCATGACCTCCATGGTCGCCCGCATCTCGCTCTCGCCGCCCTTTTTCCGCCGCTCGATCTCTGCCCCTATTTTCTTGAAGAGGTTCGGATCTTTCTCAAGGTATGAAAGCAGCTGTTCGCGACGCTCGGCCGGCACGTTCTTCATCCGGAAACGTGCGATCTGGCGCAACATGAATCCTCGAAATGACATGCAAAAAGCATACCATGCGCGCTACCGGCCCTTTCAGAGCGGTTCCGTAAGAGAAATACTAATCCTGGATTTTCGGCGGCATGCCGTAGAGGATGAGAGCGCGAAGCGTGCGCGTTGCGAAATAGAGCGCGAGAAGGAAGGTTATGGAGAGGAGAGCAACGAAGATGCCGTTGCCGAAGAAGTCATTGCCTCCCCGGAAATGTGCAAGAGCGACGCCGCCGAAGAGAAGGAGTCCGAATGCGGAAATGCCCGTATTCATCCACTGGACCCACATCTGCACGGGATTCGTGAGACCGGCGGTGACGACGAGCAGTACGATGATGAAGATCGAGACAGTGGAGCTGAAGGGAAGATTCGCGCCGCTGAATTCCGCGAAAAACATGAGCGTGGCAGCAACGACGAAGAGAACGCGGACAATGTCGCCGTGATAGTGCTCCTGCCGAGCGGTCGACAGGAACCTTTCTGTCACGGATGAGAGCTCATCCATGGTGCCCACAGTCTAGCAGAAATCGCGTCAAGGGGCTAGAGAAGAACTGTGGCCTGATTGTTGGAAACCTCGGCTACCCCACCTTCTGGTACGGGAATATGGTATTTCTTGCCGTCGGCGGCCTCTATGCGGGCCTCTCCTTCGGAGAGGGTTGAAACGATGGGTTCGTGGTCGGCAAGGACGGTGAACGTGCCGTCCGAACCCGGAAGGACGGCCGAGACCGCGTCTCCGTCGAAAAGGTTCTCTCCCACCCGTGCGACCGTGAGATGGAATGATTTCATATCCTTCGTTTCGCTCAGGATCTTCGCTACGCTCCGACCTGGTCGATCGTCCCTTTCATATAGAAAGCAGCTTCGGGCGTATCGTCGTGTTTGCCGTCCACGATCTCCTTGAAGCCGCGGACGGTTTCTTCGCGGGAAACGTATTGTCCCTTGAGACCGGTGAAGGGCTCGCCCACGTAAAACGGCTGCGACAGGAATTTCTGGAGCTTGCGCGCTCGGTATACCGTTTGCTTGTCGTCCTCGGATAATTCCTCGATGCCGAGAATGGCGATGATGTCTTGAAGGTCTTTGTAGCGCTGAAGGATCTGCTTTACTTTGTTCGCGACGCGATAGTGTTCTTCGCCGACGACTTCCGGCGTGAGCGCGGAGGAGGAGGAGTCTAGAGGGTCGATGGCTGGATAGATACCGAGTGAGGCGAGTTGGCGCGAAAGCACGACCTTGCCGTCAAGGTGGGCGAACACGGTTGCGGGTGCAGGGTCGGTAAGGTCGTCCGCCGGCACGTAAACCGCCTGTACCGAAGTAATCGAACCTTTCGTGGTCGAGGTGATGCGTTCCTGAAGCTTACCCATCTCTTCCGCGAGGGTCGGCTGATAGCCCACGGCCGACGGGACGCGCCCGAGCAGCGAAGAGACTTCGGAGCCCGCCTGCACGAAGCGGAAGACGTTGTCCATGAAAAAGAGCACGTCCTTGCCGCCCTCATCACGGAAGTATTCCGCTTGGGTAAGGCCGGTAAGCGCCACACGCGCTCGTGCGCCCGGCACCTCATTCATCTGCCCGAAAACGAGGGCGGTCTTGGGAAGCACGCCCGACTCGCTCATCTCGTGATAGAGGTCGTTCCCTTCGCGCACGCGTTCTCCGACGCCCGCGAAAACAGAGTAGCCGCCGTGCTCGCTCGCGATGTTCCGGATGAGCTCTTGGATGATGACGGTCTTGCCGACTCCCGCGCCCCCGAAAAGGCCGACCTTCCCGCCTTTGATGAATGGCACCATGAGGTCTATCGCCTTGACGCCAGTCTCGAACACTTCGGCCTTGGTCGTTTGTTCGTCGAACGTCGGCGGCGCACGGTGTATCGGGAGTCGCGGCGCTTTCGGGTTTATGGGCCCCTTCCCGTCTATGGGTTCCCCAAGGACGTTGAAGAGGCGGCCGAGCGCATCGGTGCCGACAGGAACCGAGATGGGGGCGCCGGTGGCAGCCACCTTCTCGCCGCGGGAAAGTCCCGCCGTGTCTTTCATCGCTATCGTGCGGACGCGGTCAAGGCCGATGTGAGAGGCGACCTCGAGCGTGATGTTGCCGTGCTCGCCCTGTTTTGCGATAACGAGCGCATCTCCGATTGCCGGGCGACTCTCCGCAAAATGGACGTCGACGATTGGTCCGATGATTTCCGTAATGGTTCCGGTGTTCTTCATGGTTGTAATGATTATGCCGCAAGAGCTTCCCGTCCGCCAACGATTTCCGAAACCTCGCGCGTGATGGCGGCCTGTCGCGCCTTGTTGAAGGAGCGGGTAAGGTCATACGCCACCTCTTTTGATTTGTCGGACGCATTCTTCATGGCGATCATGCGTGCGGAATGCTCTGATGCTTTCGCCTCGAGGAGCATGTGGTAGAGCGAGACCGCGACGAGGCGCGGAATAAGAGCGTCCATGACCGCTTCCCCCGAAGGCTCCACCTCGTACGCGGACGGGCTCTGGATAGTCCGCGTATCGCTGAACTTCCCTTTTTCTGGAACGATATCCCGTACCAGTTGCGAGATTCCGGAAAGAGAAAGCGGAAGGAGCGTTCGGATAGTCGGTATCTGTTCGAAGGTGGATTTGAAGTTGCTATAGGCAACAATGACTTCCCGGAGGTCCTCTTTCACAAATGCAATCGAGAGATCGCGTGCAAGCTCTTGTATTATCGAAAGTGGTACGTCGTCCCGCTTGTTCTCGAACGATGCGGCGATGCGATAGCCGCGCCGCGCGAAAAACTCTTCGCCTTTGCGTCCGTATGCGTACACGGAGATCGATTGTTTCGGTTCTCCCGCGATCCGCTCCGTAGCAGCCTTGATGACGCCGCTATTGAGCGCTCCCGCGAGTCCCTTATCGCTTGTAAGCATCACGAGCGCGAAGCCTCCCGTTCCTGCTCTCGCGAGCGGATGGTTCCCAAGCCCGCTCGTTCCTGAAAGGCGGGCAAGGACGGAGAGCGCCGCGCGGGCGTACGGACGCCCGGTGAGCGCCACGGCTTGAGTTTTGCGCATCTTGACCGCGGAAACGGCCTCCATGGCTCGCGTCACCTTATGGGTCCGCTCTGTCGATTTTATTTTCGCTTTGATGTCTTTGAGGGCCATACCTAGATGTCGATGTGGATCAAGGCGCTCCGGAGAGCCTGCATCGTGAAATCCTTCCTCGGCAAACGTCCTCTGGTCACAAGCCCGATGGCGCCTCCCTCGGTCTTTTCGTTCGGGTCGACGAACATCCCGCGGTCAACGAGGACATCGGTCATCTCCTTCCCTCCCTCGACGATGGTCTTCATGATGGAGGGGTCTTTGAATTCCCAACCGGAAGAAAGTCCGAGATGGTACTCATTCCCGTCATAGATGACGGCGGCGCAGATATCCATGTAGCCGCTTTTCGAATACGGAACTTCCATGAGACCCGATTCGATACCCACCGAGAAGTCGCACGCATAAAAGGCATTCTTCGCGCGATTGCGCGCGCCACGTATCGTTTCCTCAAGCGACTTCGGCTGCGCCGAAACGTCGGAAGAGACGTCTATCCCCTCAACGGCGGCGTCTTTCAAATGTCCGTAATCGCGGAGAATTTCCGCAACGGCCTCCACCTTTGCCTTGTTCTTCGAGCCAACTTTCACCGATTTCGCCATGGAGATTATGAGGAGCGCGTACGGAATTCGTCGAGGACCGCTCGCAACTTCTTCTCGGTGTCTTCTCCTATCTCTCGCGACTCCCGGATAGCGCTAAGAATCTCTTTTCCTTCGCGTGCGAGGAAGTCGCGGAGTTTTCGCTCGACCGCGCTCGCTTCTTCGGGCGGGAAAGCGTCGAAGTAGCCGCTCACTGCGGCGAAGATGACAGCTGCCTCCGCCTCGAACGGTAGTGGTTCGCCGCGATTCTGCTTCAACACCTCCGTCATGCGACGCCCGGAATCAATGCGTTTCTTGGTGTCCTCGTCGAGGTCGGAGGAGAATTGCATGAAGGCTTCGAGTTCGCGGAACTGCGCAAGCTCGAGCTTTATCTTTCCCGAAACTTTCTTCATAGCTTTCGTCTGCGCATTGCTTCCCACGCGGGACACGGAAATGCCGACGTTGATGGCGGGACGGAGACCTTTGTTAAAGAGGTCGGTTTCGAGGAATATCTGGCCGTCCGTGATGGAAATCACGTTTGTCGGGATGTATGCGGAAACGTCTCCCTCTTGCGTCTCAATGATAGGAAGGGCTGTGAGTGAGCCGCCACCCCTTTCTTTTGAGAGCTTGGCCGCTCGTTCAAGGAGGCGCGAGTGAAGGTAGAAAATATCACCCGGATACGCTTCGCGGCCGGGCGGGCGGCGGAGCAAAAGAGACATTTGCCGATACGCAACGGCCTGCTTCGAAAGATCATCGTAAACAACGAGAGCATCCTTCCCTTGCTCCATGAAATGTTCACCGATAGCGGCGCCTGCAAACGGGGCGAGGAATTGAAGCGCGGCGGGACTCGATGCTGGAGCCGTGACGATGATGGAATATTCCATCGCGCCCTTTTCGGCGAGTTCGGCGACGAGTTTCGCGGTCTTTGACTCCTTCTGCCCGATGGCGACATAGATGCAGATGGGTCGAGTCGCTTCCGGCTCATGTTTCTGGTTCAGGATGGTATCGATGGCTATTGCGGTCTTTCCCGTGCCGCGGTCGCCGATGATGAGTTCGCGCTGGCCGCGGCCGATCGGGATCATGGAATCTATCGCCTTCACGCCCGTGTGGATGGGCGTATTCACGGGCGCCCGGTCGATGACGCCGTACGCTTCGCGTTCGATGAGACGATGTTTGGCGTTTTTCACAGGCCCCTTGCCGTCAACGGGTTCGCCAAGCGGGTTCACCACGCGACCGATGAGAGAATCTCCGACGGGAATGGAAAGAAGGCGGTGGAGACGCCGGACCAGCATGCCCTCGTATACCTTGGAAGAATCACCGAGGACGACGGCGCGCACGCCTTCCTCTTCGAGGTTGAGGACGAGGCCATAGATGGGCGTCGGGTCCTTGAGCGCTTCCTCGAGCGTCCGGTCGAAGGTCGGGTCGAAGAGCACCATCTCGGTCATCACCACGTTGTCGAGACCGTCGATTTCCGCGATGCCGTCGCCGCACGCGGCGACGGTACCCGTCTCTTCGCGTCCCGTGGCGGGAGCGAGCGAGGCGATCTCTTCTTCGATGCGCTTGATGATGCTTTCCATAGGTCAACGGGTAATGTTCCGATAAAGCTCGATGAGCGAACGTTTTGCCGAACGGTCGATGAGGATGCCTCCCGTTCGGGCGCGCCATCCGCGGATCAGAGACGGGTTGATGACAGTCTCTCTTGTCTCGACTCCTTCGGCGACCGCCGCTTTCTTTGCCGCGATTCCTTCTTTCTCGGTTGCCGCCTCCAGCGAGGGCAGGAGCCCCTGTCTGCGCATATGCGTCGTGCGGACGTCGCGCAGGATGGCGGGAAGGAGTTTCAAACGGCCGTGCGTCTTCAAGTGCAGTACCAGTCCGGAGACGATGTCCTTCGGCCG
>Ga0209542_10020538_pt1 | contig 10450 bp, 12 predicted proteins | sample RifCSPhighO2_01_FD_184028 | JGI IMG/M metagenome (GOLD analysis project Ga0209542, IMG submission 184028) | Soil microbial communities from Rifle, Colorado - Rifle CSP2_plank highO2_0.1 (SPAdes) (version 2) | ecosystem: Environmental > Terrestrial > Deep subsurface > Rock core/Sediment ...
GGCCGTGAGCGACATCTATTACCGCACGGTGGTGGCCATGGAGCAGATCGAGACGGCCCAGCAGAATCTGCTAGGCGCTTTGCAGCAACTCGAGGACGCTAGCCGCGACGGCGTCGTGTCTGCCCGGAGCAGTATCAATAAGCTGCGGGGTATGACCGAGGAACTGCGGGAGAAGCAGGAAAAACTCCGTGCTAGCCGGCAGATCCCCGAGACAGTGGCGCCGAGAAGCTAAGACCCCTACCAAGACAAGGCAGTAGGACCAACCGCTGTCGCACACCAAAAGTGTCGCGACAGCGGGTTTTTTTTGGAAAAAGAACTATTTTATTAACAAAATACCGTCCCGAATAGTCGGGACGGTTTTGCTTTGACTCTACGCGTTTTCGGGTCTAATCCTTGGAAACGACGCCGAGGCAAGGAGATATTGATCAATTTTGCCGTTTACGCCGAGATGTATGCAGAGGACGGACCGCGGCCGGTCTGCTTGATCATTTTCAGTTTTTTGAGCCGTTGCAGTTCGAGCTGGGCGGTCCGGCGGGGAACGCGCAAAATGTCAATCGCGTCTTTGACCGTGATCTTGCCCACCTGCTCTATAAAGTCCAAAATTTTGAGCTGGCCGGGATCAAGATAAATTTGCCTTTCCATCCGCTCCGCGATTTTTCGGCGTGACAAAGTCATGGTTTTGGCTTTCACCAAGTCAATCTCTTCTTTGAAGCCCCTCACAAAGTATTCCAGCCAGGGAGTGAAGTCCACCCGCCGCGTTTCGTAGTTTTTTCCGATATTGATCGCGGCGTAGTATTTGGGCCGGTCTTTGTTGTAGTAGTCCTCCAGGGCGAACAGGCGGCGGAAGTCGTAGCCGCGGGCATAAAGCACGAGCGTGGCCAGGGCCCTGGCAGTCCGGCCGTTGCCGTCGGCAAAGGGGTGAATGGCCGCGATCTCCTGATGGACAATGCCTGCCACGATTACCGGGTTGATGTTTTGGCTTTCGCTTTCGGCGATCCACTTCGTAAGACCGGCCATGAGGTGGAACACTTTTTTGGCGTCAGGTCCCGTATACATGGTTTCTTCGGGGAAGCCCCATTTGCGCCGGACGACGTAGACCGCGCTTTTGCGATAGTGCCCAGATTCGTCGGGCCGCAAGGTTTTGTCGGTCACGAGCCGGTGAATTTTGAGAATGACTTTTTCCGTGATTGCAGATTTCTTTTTGACAATCTGCTCGATGTAGCGCAGGGCGGCAAGATAGTTTTGCACTTCGTAGATATCCCTGACAGGAGCATTGATCTTTTTACGGGCGTAAACGGCTTCCACCTGCCGCAGATTCAGGTTGTTCCCCTCGATGGCCGTGGAAGCTGCCGTCATGCGGATCAAGGCCTGGCGGCGCAGACGGACTTCAGCCTGGGGGAGGAGTTTGGCGCGCTCAATGACGGCCTTGGCCTCGGCGACATGCGTGAGGTCAGCCACGATTTTATCGGTCAGTTTGTATTTGGGATCAAACATACTTCAATGATAGCATACTTTCCATAATCGCGCAAGAATCGCGCAACTTATTGCGCAAACTTTATTCAAGCAAATACGGCTCAACATGGGTTGAGCCGTATTTGCTTAAGGAATTTGAGGGTTTATTTCAAGCGGTAAACCGTGCCTTTGCCCGTGCCGGAAGCGACAATCCGGCGGCCCTGTTCCAGCGCTTCGAGATACCGAGTGGCAGTGGCGTCGGAGACACCGAGCGAAAACTGGACATCGTCGTTGGTAATCTCGCCTTTGTCTTTTGCCAGCTGCAAAACCTTTTCCAAATTCTGTTCCTTGCGCTCGCTTTGCAGGGGATTATGCAGTTTGTCATTCCCGTGCAGACAGAAATCCAAAACCTTTACCGCGACCGCGCCCACTATTAGTCCGAGAATAAAGTTAAGCATTGTTTTATTTTTTTAAGATTTTTTAAAAAAAATCTTAAAATACTATTTTTAGTTCCTAAATATCTTCACAGACTGATTTAGCTTTATACGCTTTATGGTTTGTCATATAGACACTCAATCTCTTTGGAGCTTTGCAGAATATAGGCCTGCTCTTTTTGATTAAATAGATATCTACTCAATGTTTCAGCACCTGCCAAATGGTCGCATCCAGAATTATAAAGCACTGACCCGTCAGGAGAGGGGTAAAAATTGTCATATATAAAACGGCTGATGTCATTGTCTCTAATTTCGTAAAAAACAACTTTATCTGTTTTGCGGTCATAGCCCCCAATTGCATATTCGTTATGACCGCAGGCCTCATAGCCGGCCCTAAATGATACTTCGTCGGCTGATCCGTCTCCATTCAAATCCTTCAAATTTAGGAGCGGCGGTTCAATAATTTCCAAATCATAGACAGTTGGTTCATCCTCCCAGGTTTCTTCTACAATCCCCCTGAATTGACGAAATACTGGCCTGTTAGGCTCATATTCACTTTTTGGAAGCGGAACAGCGTTAATGAGCTTACTGTCTCTCACTACCCCTAAATAATACTCTCCCTCAAGTTGTTGCCCATAATATTGGTTAGGACAATTCCAATCAAGGGTTTCAATAACGCCGTCTCCATTCTCATCAAAGCCAGGGAAGTCAATAAGGTATGGTGTATCTACATAAAGCACTAAATATCCTCGTCCATTAGATAAGACGGTAAAATCTCTCAAAAATGAATTATCTTGAGGCAACGCACTTTTCATTTTTTTCGCCTCTGCTGTACGAAAACGAGCTGGACGATTTTCGTTCAAAAGCACTGATTGGTCTGGGGAGGATTCGGACTGGGCAGCCGCAGACATGAACTCTTCTTCTGTTAAGGTCGTCGCTCCTTCTACTTTTTCTTGATTAAGCCCCGACTTGGCAGGGACATTTTGTAAACCAAACAGAATTAGGGCTAGTATCAGTATGGGAAATAAATTTGAAAAATATCTTTTCATTCCACTACGTATCTAATCCTTTGTAATAATTTTTTATTTGTCTATAAATATTCCAAAAATTTACAATTAACAAAAACGCAAAAATATAATTTATTGGAGGTGCAAAAAACCAGGCCAGCCCGAACCATAAGGTATTTAACACGACAAACACGCCTATGCCTAAACTACTTGGGTAAGTTGGATGAAATGCAGTTTTGAATGCAATCAGCAACAAAATTGCTGAAACAATTTTTATTAAAATTCCCCACCACAAATTAGGAAACTCTAATATCAATACCAAGGGTGTCCATGTAAACAGTGAGTATCTTATTGGCGTCCATTTGTTTATCATAGGTTTTGAGTTCGCCGTTTATTCCAAGTGCCCCTGTTGAGGTCTGAATGGGTCATAAGGAGAACCAACCTGCGTTTGTTTGAAATAAATGTATCGGTAGCATAGCCCCGTGCCATTTGGGTCTTGCGGCCCCCCCCATATCCCTTTCGGAGCATGGCCTTGAGAGGATGCTGAACGCGGGGCTCGATATCTACAAGGATTTTGAATGCCATTCCCGCTTTCGCGAGTTGAGGCAATTAAATTATTAATTTTAGTTTACCATAAAAAATACGCTAATTAAAGTTCAGGCAAGGGAATGTAATAGTCCGGGTTAACCACAAACTGATCGCCTATGCCCCTAAACAGCTTCAGCATATCTTTCTGGCCTTCATTTATTTTTAGCAATTCTTTTAATGGAAAAGTTAACTGTAGGGCGTCAGGATATAGCCCGGCCAGTAAATGGTCGTGTCCATAATTCCCGAGTGCACTGCTTAATAAAAATATCTCCCCGACCCGTTGGCCGACATCGCTTTTTTTCAAATCCTGATGAATCTCCTCCAAGTTGATTATTTCTCCCGGCTTTTTTGCGTAAACAAGCAAAGCGTAAAACTCCGGGTAGTCTTTGTTGCCCAGTTTATTTTCGATTAAATCCAAAAGGCCGAGCTTTGCGTGTTCCTCCCATTCACACACTTCGATATTTAGGATATTCCGTACCAAGCCCTTTTCGTGTCTTGACGATTTATCAAAAGAAATGCCATAGGTATCAGGAGTATTCTCTTTATGTTCCGGCATTACCCAATAACTCTTTTTGGTAACAACAGAAAGTCCAAGCAAAAATGCGGCACTAATCCATAACTCTCTGGCCTTCTTAAACTTGGAGTCCCGAAATACGGTTTCTTCGCCATACTTTTGCAGCCCTGCCCTAAACCTGTTTATCGCAAAGAAAGGACTCATCGCTATATCGGAGGGATACAGTTTTTTTTCAAAATTTGTCATAGTTTATCTGTATTAGTAATATAATTTCAACATAATTTCTAATGTCTCATACAGGATTAGTCATTAAAAAACTGCCTTTCGGCGGATGAGTGGCCACTGTTGGTCAGAAACTACATATCGGTATTTCCATAATGTGGCATGGCCATGTTTATTTTTTCGCTGGAATTTTATATCTGATTTTCTTTTCTAAATTATCAATTATTTTTTTAAAGTCAGGGTACTTAATGTTTGCCTTTGATGATTGATCAAACATTTCTCTTGCCAGCTGTATATTTTTAAATGCTAATTCCAAAGATAGTTTATGCGATGATGATGCTGCTAACGAGGAAGCGGTCGCTAATAAGTTTGTCCAGCTATTATCTATTATTTCATTTTTGTATTCGTTCGGTATAACATCACCCACGAACAAACAATTATTCCCCAAAGGAACATCTGCTTTGTCCAATTCAGTAAAATCACCTTTTTCTATAACTGTAGTCATCCCTCTTTTATACAAGCACCTTGCGTAATCAACCATTAAATCTCTTAAAAATTGACGGCGGGTAAAGGGAGAAAAATTTTTAATTTCTGGCTCTTTGTTTTTATGAACTATGGGCGTATATCTTTTATATTTAAGAAGAGGGACGCTAATTTCTGGTTTAAGCGTATTTGCATTTAGCTCTGGTAATTTGTCATTGTCCTTAACCCAAAATAAATACACTGGTATTGATGAACTTTTCCAATATTCTATTGTTTTTTTTATATCTTTATCGTGCGGCTCACCCTTCCAATATTTAACCTGAACATAAAATAAGATATTTGTAGGGGAATCTCCTTTTGTTAATTCGCAGATAAAATCATTACCCAAATCTTGGCTCCCGTCTATTTTGTGGACTAAACAAAAAGACGACAAAACATACTGGGCAAAAATTTCACCAATGTTGCCTTTTCTTTTTTTTTCTGTGTATGATGGTGTTCGGGGCATAAATACGCTTTTTCCTCTCAAAGTTTGGAAATTTTATTCTTATTTTTTTTCACCAGTATCCTTATTGTAGCATTTTTGGGTTTTTGGCTCACTTGGTTGTATTTGTTTGAACACTTTTTGTGAGTTCTTTGGCTACGTCGATTAGTGGAATATGGTTTTTCTCAAATCTAACGGCTCATCCTGGGTTGAGCCCTATTTTGCTAACAAAAAACCGCCTTTCGGCAGATGGGGATTTTAAAAGGGATAAATGGGGGCAATGGGATGACTAAGGGAAATGCCGGCTACATCAAAAATCTGGCTTTTGGAGGATGGGGGGATACCCAAAGAGATGAATGGGAGTAAAGGGTCGAATGGGGATGGGACTGGAAAGCCTCGATGCCGATTGAATACAAAAACCGCCCTTAGGGCGGTTTTGTCACCCCTCCCTCACCCTCCCCATCAAGGGGAGGGAAAAGAGAGATGCTTGGGCAATAGAATAGTGATAGGAGTTTCACGTCAAGTTTTTTACACTTTACGGCCCAGCGTTGTGGGCCACAAAGCGATCCTGCCTCGGCTCGACAGTTGCCGAGTCGAGACGGGTCGACACCCCTCACAACTTTCAACTGAAAGTGGTGGGGGGTTATTTAATCTCCTTAGAAAGGAGGTGTTGCAGGACGTAATTACCCCTATTCCCCGGACTTTCCACTATAGTATTACTTTAAAGAACTTTCTGTAGGAGTATTATACTCCTGTCAAAATGCAAATCAAATATTAATTATGAAATGTGAATATCGATTTCCCGTTTTAAGCGTTCCTGAAAATCTTTTAATAGAGGATGATAACTGGTTGGCAAGAATACTTTCAACTCCCTTTCCCAACCGTTTACCAAGACATCTAGAATTTTTTGTTTTAAATTTTCTATATTTTTGGGTACGAAATTTACTAGTTGCTTATTGCGAAGTATGAAATACAAATCGAAAAAATCTCTTGGCTTAGCCCGATCTATTAAAGCGGCCACCTTCTCGCCTACTAAGATTGTTTCGTGTAAATAAACAATCGTATAAGGGGGAATAAATTCATTTTCTATGAGGGCGGTATTGCTTTTAAGTTCTAACGAGGATCTCAAGGAAACCTGGATCCTTATTTCAGAATCAAACTCTAGCAACATTAAATGAACGATAGCGTAATAACCGCCGCTAGTAGCCCCACCTGTATCAGGATTTACCTCTTTTTTATATTGCAGCCCCTCTTTGCTCAAGTTGACTAAAACGCTATCAACCAATCCGTTAATTTCTTCTACCGAGAGATCAAAAGTTGAAAAGTCTAAATCCTCTGAAAACCTTGGACTTTGAAATACTATTCTCAAGGCAGTGCCGCCCTTGAATAACATTTTTTCACCGCCCTTCAAACGATATAAATAAGAAAGAAAAAGATGTTGACAATATTCTCTGGCAATATTTTGTTCAGAGGTTTGATATTTGGTGCTTAAGTCAGTGATGAACTGGCGGGAAATCATAAACCAATCTCTTTCATTAATTTAATAAGCCCCTTGTTTTTTCTAATACTTCTCTTGAAGAAATTAAAATATTTACCCAACCTCTTTTTATCAATACTTTTCAAGTCTAGCCGTTCACTGAATGGCTGTTTCTTCAACAAACGCAAGTAAAGATAATCTAGCAATGCCTTTTCTCTTTCAGCCATCAATATTAATTTGTTTCCTATTTTTATTGGTCTATGTCCGAAAAGTAGTTTTTTTTTGATTTTGTAATACCGATAACTCTGGCCCAAAAAGGTAAACTCTTTTGAGGCTTTCGGTGTAGCAGAAGTAATAGTATAAATAGTTTCTGGAATTATCCCATAATAAGATAAAGCGGTTTCAAAGGACACATACGAAGGGCGGAATAAATAATTAGCGGCTTCAAATTTAGTTGGTGGATTGAATTTGGCCACATATATCCCTTGCCTGACCCTGATAAACTGCCCGCCTTCTCTAGAATGGTAACTTAAGAAAGATCGCGCTGTTTTGGGTAAAATCCTGAAAATCCTCATAAAATCCGTTACGGAAAAAATAGAGACCCTGCCTCTGGTAAGCCTTCCCTGTACACTAACGAGATTGAGCCTGTCCATACATTTCTTATTATCTTATATCCATTATACACCATTTTTAAGAAAAAATCAAGGGCGTTGGCTTATTCAAGGGGTTTTATTTTTTTACGGCAACGATTCGCAGGCAATGCCGTCTTTGTCCCCGTCCAGGCCGTGAATATCTTTGCCGGTTAGTTGCAGGCCGTAATCCAGGACTTGCTGGGCTTCTTCCTGGGTGGAAAAATCGCCGCAGTTGTAGAGATTGGCCGAAAAGTCAATGGTCTGGCCGCCGATGACTAGAGGCCCCGATATAGAGGCGCCGCTCGGCGCCGGACTGGCGTGCCGCCGCTGGTTGAACTCGGTGTGCTTGTCGGACAGGCATTATCCGCCCATAGACCTAATTCGGCTGCCTTGGCGTCTGTTTCCGCTTGTTTGAATTCGGCCTGGTATTTGTAAGCCGTGCGGTAGGTATACTCTCGAGCATAACCGTTGCTCACCATCTGCAGATTGATACTCTTGCCGTCCAGAAAGACATAACGCAAAAGCCGGTTATACTTGTCGCGGTTATCCTGGGAACTATCGGCTTCTAATTTTATTTGTTTGCCGGATATTAGCGACTTGAGTTTGTTTGACGCTTCCGGGCCGAAACACTGGACGGGCTTGTCCGGATCCACGGTTTCCGGCGTGTCTATGCCGATGAGCCGTACCCGGTCTTTGCCTGTAGCCGTTTTAATATCTATGGTGTCGCCATCCACGACTGCGAGAACAGCATAAACTTCTGTAGCTGGCTGTTCTTGCGTCGGCGTGTCTTCCTGCTTGGGCTTAGCCTGCTCAATGGGTTTGCTTTCCGGCTGGACAATCTTTTCCGGTTCTTGTGCGGTTTTGTCTGGCGGCGCGACGGTCTCATCTTGCGGCTGGGTATTTTGTATCCCGGCGACATTTCCTGCTGGGGTCGGGTTTGCCGCGGGTTTACTTACCCGGCCGATGCTAAAAATGACTACAACGGCAAGGCCGAGCAGGATAAATCGAGCCACTTTGGAATTAGAAATGGAAGATAATTGCATATTGCGCCGCCACAATGTTACTCAATTACATTACCGACTTCGTAGCTATTTAATGTGGCTTTGATTGAGTTTTTGATGGCATAGCCGCGCGATGTCAGCGCGTTCATGTTGCGAAAACCAAGTTTTTTTCCATCGGATACCACATACACAGTACCGTTGTCATTCACGAGAGTTCCATCGCGGAACTTAACCAGTGGGCCAGTCGGCAGGGCCATATCAGTGGCATTGGACGCGACCACGCGGCCAAAAGTGAAACCATAGGTCTTGAACACAGCTTCGGACTCGAAACCCATGCGTTGGCCATTTTTGACCCACCAGACGGTGCCATGATCCAAAATCAGCGCGCCTTCTGGATGAACTTCGGTCCCGGACGCAATGACTGGACCGGCTGTATAGTCAGCCAGGTTGATTTTGAGAAGTCCGACGAATGAATATCCCAACTGATTAAATACTTCAGCCGAAGTAAAGCCGCGCTTCGTGCCATTGAGACCGATCATAAACACGGTGTGACTATCTTGAGCATCAAGAACCAATGCGCCTTCGAGAGCTTTTATTACCGGCCCTTCAGTCAGCGCGCGATCGGCATCGTTCGCAGGAACCGTCTGGCTGAACGCGTAGCCATGAGAGAAGTATTCCTCGGGGTTGCGAAATCCGGAACGCTTGCCATCTTTGATGACGAAGATTGTTTTGCCATCGAGGATGAGCGTGCCATTCGGGTGAGCTACCGAAGTTGTTACCCCTAATACTTGGCTGTCTTCAGTATTTGACGAAGTAGATGAAAGGGTGATGCTGTCCGAAGCAATCGCGGAAGTTAGGCCTGATGAGTTTTTATACTGAATAAATACGATTTTAACATCGTTGCTAGCTGGTAGAATCCAACTCTTCGAGGGTACATAGGTTTCCCAAACCGCGTTATCAAAACCGCCATCGTTCCACACTTTCATTTGGCTTGCGGCCGATACATTCAAAGTGAGCGTTACGTTAGCAGAGTCGGTTGTCGCCGCCCCAGAATTGATACTGATCGTCGGATTGGTCGGCGAGGTATCTGTTTGCCCACCACCTCCACCGCCCCCTCCACCAGAGCTTGAGGAACTGCCAGTTTGGGTTGGTGGCTGTTGTTTCACCGCCGCGTAATAGGATGCTTTAACGGCCGTAAAAGTACAAATTCCCGAACTGACCACACAAGTACCGGGAGCGCTTATGCCGTCGTCTGTCCAGTCCGAGGACCCATTGGTTGATCTCAAAACATGCAATGTCCGCCCATTGAGTTCTGTACCGACAAAGATATTAAGCGTAATCGCTGTACTGAACTGAAGGCCCTGGTTTGGTATGCCCCACTGCAGGGCACCCTGTAAAACAACGCCACTGCCGAGACCTGTAAGAGATCCTTCATTGGGCTTGGAAGCAGTCAATAAACCGGGGTCAATATTTGAACCGTCAACTCGGGTGATCTGGAGGCCGGACGGCAGGCTCACGTTGCTGGTGCCCCCAGATGCCGCCACGCTGATCACAACAGGACGGATAACCGAAACCTTGGAAGTGGAATTGGGGCTTGACCCCGGCGCTGGGGCGAATGTGCCGTCCGTCACGAGTGAAGTTAATTGAGTCGGGTCAACCGCTCCGCTTGTTCCACTTGCGGAAAAGCTTAGATCTTTGTTGACAGATTGGGCGCTCACAAACCCTGCGTGGCTATTTACACTGGTACCCGGGGTCTCCACACTGTTGTCAAAGAGTGGTGACTGAAATTTAAAAGTTATCGTCCCATCGCCTTCCGCCACAACCAGTTTTTGCTTAGTTGAGCCCTCGTATCCGTAGACCCCGGACTCTTGTAGAGTGGTCTGCCCCGCGAGCACAGTATTGTAATACGCTTTTATAATCGTTCCCTTGGGAGCCGGTCCACCGTTCAAAGTCACATTTCCCCAAAAGGACATCGGGAAAGCGGGAAAACTAGCCGCCTGGGTTACGGCTGGTTTTAGGAAAAAAACAAGGGCGATAATTAGTAAGTATTTTAGGTTTTTCATAAAGTTAATAGCTTATCGTCTCTGCCGTGGTCGTCGCGGTTGCACCGAGGCCTGCGACAATGTACCCGTTGTACCACTGCTTCGAAGTAAGTGTAC
>Ga0209542_10020539_pt1 | contig 10450 bp, 16 predicted proteins | sample RifCSPhighO2_01_FD_184028 | JGI IMG/M metagenome (GOLD analysis project Ga0209542, IMG submission 184028) | Soil microbial communities from Rifle, Colorado - Rifle CSP2_plank highO2_0.1 (SPAdes) (version 2) | ecosystem: Environmental > Terrestrial > Deep subsurface > Rock core/Sediment ...
GAAAGTTGAAAGTGAGAACAGTTCTTTTGACACCACAAGGCAAGAAATTCCATCAGTCCGATGCTCATCGTCTGGCTAAATATGATAATTTAATACTTGTCTGCGGCAGGTATGAAGGGTTTGACGAAAGAATAAGGCAGTTTGTGGATGAAGAAATTTCGGTTGGCGATTATGTGCTAATGGGCGGGGAACTGCCAGCGTTAATAATCAGCGAGGCTGTAATGCGTCTTAGGCCCGGCATTTTAGGCAAAGATGAATCGTCGCACGCGGAATCGTTTTCTGATTCAATGCTGGAATATCCGCAGTATACTAAGCCTGAAATATTTAGGGCTAAGGGTCAAAGGCTAAGGGCTAAGGTTTTGAGAGTTCCGAAGGTTTTACTTTTGGGGCATCATCAAAATATTGAAGAATGGCGCCGCAAGGAATCGGAAAAGCGTACAAAAAAAAGAAGGCCGGATTTATTGAATGAGCAAAAATGACAAAATTGACATAAATGACAAAAATTGTAAAACAGAATAAATTTACAGTTGAAGAGTTAAAAATACGGCTCGACAAGTATCTTTCAGAGCAGATTAAAGAGATCAGTCGCAGCCAGATTCAGCGCGAGATTGAAGGCGGGAAGGTTTTGGTTAATGGCAAGGTTGTTAAAGAGAGTAAATATATTGTACGGCAAGGAGATGTGGTAAAATTTCAAATTTCAAATTTCAAATTTCAAAAAGAAGAAATCAAAGCCGCGAACATTCCATTAAAAGTGCTTTATGATAATCACGGACTATTAATCATCGATAAACCCGCAGGGATGACTGTGCACCCAGGCGCGGGGTTTAAAGGGGAAACTTTAGCTTCAGCTTTGCTGTATCAGTTTAAAAATATTAAATTAGTGGGCGAAGAAGACCGGCCGGGAATAGTACATAGGTTGGATAAAGACACCAGCGGGGTAATTTTAATTGCCAAGACTGCGGAAATGTATGAGTATTTGAAAGACGCGTTTTTACACCACAGGGTTAAAAAAGAGTATATTGCTTTAGTTTTAGGGCACGTGGAGAAACCGCATGGGTTTATAGAAACACCCATCGGCAAAAGTAAAACTGATTTTAGGAAGTACGACACCAAAAATATTATTCAGCCTAAAGACAGTTTGACGGAGTATCAGGTTTTGGAGTATTTGGAATCAGCAAATCAGCAAATCAGCCAATCAGCAAATAAACAGGGCAAAGGGGAAGGGGTTGACCAATATAGCCTGCTTCTGGTAAAATTGCATACAGGCAGAACCCACCAGATTCGGGTTCATTTTAAATCCATAAGACATCCGCTATTAGGCGACAAGCTTTATGGCGGGAAATTATCTAAACTCGATGGATTAAATCGCCAATTCCTCCACGCGCGAAAGATAGAAGCGAGGCTGCCGGATAATACCTGGATAGAAGCAGAGAGTCAGTTACCGGAAGATTTAAGAAAGGCGCTTGTCTTGTTAAATAGCAAAATCGTGAAAAATTTGTAGAGAAATTTATTGAAATTAATGGAAATTTGTAGAAACTAATTGTCTACGATGCATTGCAATCAATTTCTTAATTTCTACTAATTTCTATTAATATCTTTCATATGGCTTACATTAAACACATTTCCGACGCGCAGTTAAAAACCGACCTTCCGGATTTTAAGCCCGGGTTTACGGTGCGCGTACATCAGCGGATAAAAGAAGGCGGTAACAAAGAGCGTGTGCAGATTTTTGAAGGCTTAGTGATTGCTCGTAAAGGCGGCACAGGCATGAACGCGACTTTTATGGTACGCAAAATTGCCTCGGGTGTTGGAGTAGAGAGAATTTTCCCCCTCCATTCCCCAAACATTGCCAAGTTGGAAGTTGTAAAGTCTCCTGAAGTAAGAAAAGCTAAGCTGTATTATGTAAGGACTCGCAAAGACAGCTTGCCCCGCACCCGAAAGGTTAAGATAGATAAAAAATAATAGTTGCTTTATGGGATCCCCTTTACAAAAAATAGAATACGACAAAACTGTGGACGCTTTATATGTTAGGGCTTCTAAAGGCAGTGTGTATAAGACTTATAAGTTAAGTTCCCGCGTGCTTTTCGATGTGGATAAAAAAGGTAAGCTTATAGGTATAGAAGTCTTAGACGCCTCGATGCCTTTGGATATTTCCAGAATGAAATCGAAAAGAGTACTTGCCAAAGTAAGGGCTTAGTAGGAAATAACAATACGACCTCCCATTTCGGGAGGTTTTTTTGTTTGACAAGGACAGAGAGAGAGAGTAATCTGAAGGCAAGAATAATTTAAATTTTGAAAGGAAAAATTTATGCCTATGCCAGGATTTCCAAACTATCCTAAAGAGTATCAAGGAAGAGTTGAGGAGCGAGCTCAAGCACTGGCCATGTCTGATTTAATAACAGGAGAGTGGAAACCGGTTCAAGAAGTCATTAGTCAGTGGAATATGAGGTATCCGGGCACTCATCATTTTAATATTCCTGCTCTAGGCAGCGAATCCACGATATACTTATTTGAAATGTTGGAAAAAGCGGGCTGTCAATTAGAGTATAATAGAGAGGCGCCAGGAGATGCTAGAGTAAAAAAGCAAACGATGGCTTAAGTAGTCAAAATTAAACCTTGTCGTATGACAAGGTTTAAAAATGTGTGGTTTTTTATTGTGATTATATCAGTTTCAGCACCTTCCACCACGCCTCGATGTAATCGGGGCGTTTGTTTTGGTACTTCAAATAATAGGCGTGTTCCCAGACATCCAAACCAATCACAGGCGTGTGGCCGTGCAAGAGCGGCGAGTCTTGGTTGGGCAAGCCATGAATGTGAAGCGCTCCCTCTTGATCCCGAGCCAGCCAGGCCCAGCCAGAGCCAAAGATTTTTATTGCGGCTTCAGTAAAAATTTTTTTGAATTCAGACACGGAACTGAAACTATCGTTAATGTCAGCTACCAGTTTTTCATCAATTTCTTTTTTTGGGCCCATAATGCTCCAAAAAAAGCTGTGGTTTGAATGTCCGCCGCCCTGGTTTTTTATAACCACGCGGTCGGCCTCTTCAATTCTTATATGTTCCAGCTTTCTTAGCAGGTCGTCTATAGGCAGCTGCTGAAAATCGGGATATTTTTCGAGTACTGTATTTAGCTTATCTATGTAAGCCTGATGGTGCTTAGTATGATGGATTTCCATAGTCTTGGCGTCAATGTAAGGCTCCAAGGCGTCGTAGGCATATGGTAGTTTGGGTAGTATGTGTTTCATAATCGTTAAGGATTAAAGATAAAGGATTAAAGATTTATGCTTAATTATAACCCTCTTTGACAGGCAAAGCAAACTGTGGTAACATGAGGACATAGAAATTATAGATAATCCGGTAAAGTAAGTACGGCTGGAAGCTATGTTTATGCAAATTTTATCAGTATTTTCTTTAAAACTTCTTAACTCGTTATCACTTTTGGATAATCAGTCAAGAAATCTTTGGATAAAAGGCTAATCCGCGCATCTGGCGGACTAAATTAGCCGTTTTGCATATTTAACTTCTCCGGCCTTACTTTCCTTTAGGTAAGGAATTTTATGATTGTAATTTATATTTTGATAGGCTTAGGCGCAGGAGCCGTTGTGGGTTTTTTAGTCCGTCAACAAATGGCAGCGACAAAAGTCGGCTCCGCGGAGGCCCGCGCCGAAAAGCTTTTGGATGAGGCTAAAAACAAAGAAAAAGAATTGCTTTTAGAAGCTAAAGGCAAGGCTTTGGAAATTATCGAGGAAGCTAAAAAGCAGGAGGCGGAATTCAGGAGTCAAATGGTGCGTTTTGAAGAGCGGGTGGACAGAAAAGAAAAAGAGCTGGAAAACAAATCCCAAAATTTAGATAAGCAAAAACAAGATTTAGACCTTAAACACCAGGAAGTCAAGGATTTGCAGGAAGAAATCAAACAGCTAAAAGTAAAACAATTGGAGAATTTAGAAAAAATCGCGGGATTAACCAGGGAGCAGGCTGGCAAGGTGTTAATGGACAGCGCGGAAAAGCTGATTAAAGAGGAAATGGTGGAATTGCATAAAAAGTTAATCAGCGAAGCCCGGGAGAGCGCGGACAAAGAAGCCAGGGACTTGGTGACTCAGGCTTTAGAGCGGGTTTCAAGCGAGGTTACGGCTGAAGTAACCACCACAGTGGTGCAAATTCCCAGCGAAGAAATGAAAGGCAGGATTATTGGCAAGGAAGGCCGCAATATCCGCACTTTTGAACAAATGATGGGCGTGGAAATATTAATCGACGATTCGCCTGACAGCGTGGTTTTAAGCGGCTTTAATTCCATCCGCAGGCATATTGCCAAATTGACTTTGGAAAAATTATTGGCTGACGGCAGAATCCATCCGGCCAGAATTGAGGAAGCCTACGAAAAAAGCAAGGCCGAAATCAACGAGCAGATCAAACAAGCGGGCGAGCAGGCTGTGTACGAATTGGGCATTACTAACTTTCCGCCTAAGTTAGTCCATTTAGTAGGCAGGATGATGTTTAGGACTTCCTATGGCCAGAATATTTTAAGGCACAGTGTGGAAATGGCAAAAATCGGGTCAATGCTCGCCGAAGAGCTCGGGGCTGACGTGCAAATTGTTAAGCAAGGCGCGCTTTTACACGACATTGGTAAAGCGCTTGACCAAGACATGGAAGGCAGCCATGTGGAGCTGGGCGTAAAAATTGCTGAAAAGTTTGCGCTTGACCCGAGGATTAAGGAGGCTATTGCCAGCCACCACCACGATACCGATGTCTCCGGCAAAGCGGAGCGGGCAGTTAGCATTGAAGCCGTGATTGTGGATGTCTGCGACAATATTTCCGGCAGCCGTCCAGGCGCGCGCAAAGACAGTTTGGAAAATTACATTAAGCGGCTTACGGATTTGGAAAATATTGCCAATAATTACGAAGGCGTGCAAAAGTCTTACGCGATTCAAGGCGGGCGGGAACTTAGGGTATTCGTGATTCCTGAAAAAATCGACGATTTAGCGGCGCAAAAAATGGCGCGCGATGTTGCCAACCAAATCCAAAATGAAATAAAATTCCCCGGGGAAATTAAGGTGCACGTTATTAGGGAGACGAGGGTAATAGAATACGCAAGGTAATTATTTATCCACTAATTCACGAATCATTGAACCGTTAAACGGTATACGGTGTCGCGGCGCGTATCGTCTTACGGCTAACGGTTTACGTCACGCCTGACGTTTAACGTTTACCGATACGCGCGGCGTTAACGATAAACGAATAACGATGGCAAAAATACTATTCATCGGCGATGTCGTGGGCAAGCCCGGGCGGAAAGCTTTAGCCCAGGTTTTGCCGCAATGGAAAGAAAAATATAAGCCTGATGTCATTATTGTCAACGTGGAAAATTTGGCGCATGGGAAAGGCGTGACTTTAAAGACTTTGGCGGAAATTGACCAGCTTGGGATAGATGCTTACACCGGTGGAAACCACATTTTCAAAAAGAATGGGCTATCTGATGAGTGTTTTGAGAAGTATCCGAACCTGGTAAGGCCGGCGAATTTTGTTTCTTTAAAGCAGAAAGATGGAAGTATAATAACTGTGCCGGGGTATGGGTTTTATAGGTTTGCCAAAGAAAATGGGAGTAAAGGGAATGATGGGAGTAAGGGGCTTGAGCAGTATCTCATAATCAATCTTAACGGCCAGGTGTTTATGGAAAAGCAGTTCGACGGCGAAATTGCCAATCCTTTTCACACCATCGACCAATTACTTTCACAAGAATCCCAAAAAGGTGATATAATATTTGTGGACTTCCATTGTGAGGCTACGAGCGAAAAGGTGGCTATGGGATATTATGTGAACGGGCGGGTGTCCGCAATCGTGGGCACGCATACGCATGTACCCACATCGGACTATCGAATCCTGCCACAGGGTACAGCCTACATTACCGATGTTGGGATGGTTGGCACGCTTAATTCGGTAATTGGGGTAAAAAAAGAAAATGTGCTCGATAAATTTTTAAATCCGGAAAATAAGTTTAAGAATGAATTGGAAGAAGAAGGGCCTTGCCAAGTCAACGGGGTATTGATTGAACTATCGGAAAATGGAAAAGCGGTGGGGATAGAGAAGTTATACCAGGAAATATAAAAATTTTTATTGTCATTCCGGACTTGATCCGGAATCCAGAAAGGAAATCAACATGGGAAGAAGATTACGCGAAGCGGCTATGGTCGGCGCATTATTAGGTTTAGGAGGAACGGAAATGAATGCCCAACGGCCGCAACCGCAAAAATCCGAGCAGAAAGCCCCCGAAAGAAATCAGGAAAAGTTTAAAAAGCTCGAGCAGGCAGCAACAGAAGCGAAAAGATATGACGGGATTGAAGAAAAAGAATTGTCAAATTACCTTAAGTCAACCAAAGGTTCAGATGAGGAATTTAATTTGCACCTTAAGCTTATGGATAACCATCGGGAGTTGAGGAGAAGGTTGGGTGTCATAGCTGATTTTATTTCTGCGGACATTAATGATCCGGTGGCAAAAAAAGCGGAAGAAATTTCGTTGGAGTTTAACGAAAACATTCAAAGGCGAAGGTCAGAGTGCGAAAAGGTTGATAAAAGATATTTTGATATACCTCCGCCTCCACGAAATCCAAGACCGAGAGAATAGTTTTTGTCATTTTTATTCATAATTTATGGCGTCGAAATTCGTTAATCCAAGCGCGGTAATGGCGCAGACGGGACTTATGCGCGGCGAAGTCGTGGCGGATTTGGGTAAAATAACTTATTAGCTATGCAAAAAAATCATCAAAACTTATTTATCCTTTTTGGTTCTCAAAACAAGGGGTATGCCGGCGCGAATTCCGACATTGACATTGGCGTGGTGGCTGAGAAGCCTTTGAGTTTGGACGAAAAAAACAAGCTGTCTGAAAAAATCGCATCTGAATTTTCTTTTGATGAAGACAAAGTTGACCTGGTGGATTTAAATGAAGCTAGCCCCCTGCTTCAAATGGAAGCGGCAAAAAGCGGTAAATTGCTTAAGGGCAGCGAATACGATTTTTTTAAATACAAATTGTTGGCCTGGAAGCGGTACCAGCACTCGGCGAAATTCAGAAGGATGAGGCAGGAACATTTGCATCAAATATATGGGTAATGAGATAATAGAAAAAAAGGCGGAACAAATCCATCATCTGCTTAAAGAGCTGAAGGAATGGACATCCGTGGATTTTGAGACTTTTGACCGAACGGTTACTTTAGTGAGATCTTGCGAAAGAAATTTGGAATTGCTGGTAGAGCTGGCCAGTGATATAAACGCCAATCTTGTTCTGCAAAAACAGGGCAAAACCCCGGATTCTTACAAAGATTCGTTTTTGTGGCTTAAAAAGATGGGCATGATAGACGAACAGCTTTGTAAAACCCTTATTGATTCAGTTAAATTACGAAATGGGCTTGTGCATGAGTACGAGTTTGAACTTGATAACAGAAAATTTTACGATTCAATAAAAAATGATTTTATCCAGGTCTATACTGAATATTTAAAAGTCGTTGCTATATAAGCTAAAAAATAAATGGCATCGAAATTCGTTAATCCAAGTGCAGTAATGGCGCAGACGGGCTTAATGCGCGGCGAGGTCGTGGCGGATTTAGGCTGCGGCAATGGGTTTTATGTATTGCCCTCTGCCCAATTAGCCGGCCCGGAAGGCGAAGTAATTGCCGTGGACGTGCAGGAGTCGAAGCTCGCGGCTACAATCTCTATAGCTAACCAATATGGCTACCGGAACATTAAGGTCGTTAGGGCCGATTTAGCCAAGCCGCTGTTGGACATTCCGGAAGCGGTTTGCGACATGGTGGTTTTAAGCAACATTATGCATGAAATCGGCCAGGGACGCGAAATGCTTTTAAAAAACGCTTACAGGATATTAAAGACCGGAGGTAAAGTTGTGGTAATTGAATGGAAAAAAGAAATAAGCCCCATTGGGCCTCCCATAGAAAATCGGATTGACCAGCAGATGGCTGAAATTATTTTGATGAAGGCCGGGTTTAGAAAAGGCAAGGATTTGGAGACGGACGGATACCACTACGCTATATTGTTTCTGAAGTAGTATTTTCTAATATCAGATAATATCACAATATCGCGAAGCTAATATCACAATGATATTGAGATATTTATAGATATTAAGATATTGACTAAAATGAATTGGCAAGACTTTTTTTCTAGTACGTTTCTTTTTTCCATTAACCGCGTGCAAATCCAGCCCGTGGATAAGTTTTTTTTATTGATTGGCGTAGTGGCTTTGGTGATTGCCATAATCCTTAAATTAGCCGCCAAGTTTTCTCCAAGTTCTGTTGACACGAAATATCGAAACAAACTATTTAACGTGTTTTTGTTTTTAGCTTTGGCGGAAATAATTTGGTATGGCGCCAGAACCCAGTTTGTCAGGTTTATGGGCAGCCATTTTGTTGCCTTGCTTATTATTGTGGTCGCTTTTGCCTGGCTCATCATCAGTTTATGGAAAATGTTTAGGAACTATCGAAACGAGAAAGTAGTGTGGGAGAAAGAGCAGGTGAAGATGAAGTATTTACTCAAATAACCGACGCGAATCTACGAATTAAGACGCGAATGTCGCGAATTCGCATCATTCGCGTGAAATTCGCATATTAGTGTCGCTTTATGTTCAACTGGTTTAAAAAATCATCTGAAGAAGAAAAACCCAAAACCCTTGGACAAATTGGCGAGGAAATCGCCCAGGAAGAGTATAAGAAAAAAGGCTTTAAGATTATTGCTAAAAATGAATACAACAAAAAAGGCAGACGTTTGGGAGAAATAGATTTTATTGCCAAAAATAAAGCGCAGATTATTTTTGTGGAAGTTAAAACCCGCGTGGAAGATAAAGGCTATTTCGGCACTGCGATTGAATCAGTCGACCATTTTAAGCAAATTAAACTTTTAAAGGCCGTAAAAATGTTCTTTTTGCGGAACCAATACGCCCTTAAACTTAAGCCCCAGATTGATGTATGTGTTATTAAAATAACCGACTTTAGCCGGTTGCGACTGGTAGCAACAAAACCCAATAAATACATAGTCATTGACGGAATTGACCCCGTTAGAAGTCAAGCGCCAAAGGCGCTTGCCGATGCCTTTTGGCATCGGACTTCTAACGGGGTTGACAGAATCCCACATTCTGCTACAATAATACCGAACGCAGTAGAAGACTGGAACTAACGACCACAGATACACAGATTAGCACAGATGACACAGATATCATCAAGGTTATGGTGAGCCGAAGGCTCGCCTTTTTTATTAAAAAGTTAAAGCCTAAGCAGTGTTATGATTCAAGAAGATAAGGTCAACCAAATCGTAGAGAAAATTATCAGTAAATTTAAACCCCAAAAAGTTATACTGTTTGGCTCTTACGCTTGGGGCAAGCCGGGGCCAGACAGTGATTTGGATTTATTGGTAATAAAAGACATTAAAAAACCGCGCTTGGAACGGGAGCGTGAATTACGCGGCCTTTTGTTTCCCTCAGGCATTCCATTGGATGTTTTAGTCTATACTCCGGATGAACTTGAGAAGAGCATAAATGAACACAGGAATTTTTTTCTTGAGGATATTGTGCATAATGGCCGGCCGCTTTTTACCAAGCAGGGTTTTAAGATAAATACTATCCATAAACAAGCTGAAGCAATATTATGAACCTGACAAAATATGTACAAGACTGGTTTAGACGGGCGGATGATGATTTAAAAGCGGCTGGCGTGCTGTTGGGACAGAATGTCAATGCGAACATCATTTGCTTTCATAGCCAACAAGCAGCGGAAAAATGCCTCAAAGGTTTTCTGGCTCACCATGAAAAGCACGCGCGTAAAATACACGATCTTGAAGCATTGCTTGAAGAATGCTTAAAAATAAATTCCACTTTTGAAGTTCTAAAGGAAGACGCAAGGTTTCTTAATCAATTTTATGTTGAATCGCGTTATCCCGATGACTATATACAGTTCTCAAGTTCTGACGCGGAAAAGGCCTTGGAAGCCGGGGAAAAAATTAAAAATTTTATCATTCAAAAAATTAAATAAGCCTCCAAATCTATGGATAATCTAAATATAGGCGCACCAATGCCGCCGCAAGCACAGCCGCCACCGGAACCTTTCGCCAATTGCCAAAAGGCTTTAAAAAGTAAAACAAAAATAATAGGTTTAAAAGTAAAACATTACCCCTGGTTATATTTAAAAATCCAAGAAATACCGCAGCAATAAAAAATCGCCTCAAAATCAAAAAATAAGAAAACCAAACTATCAAAAACAGCTGTAAACCCTCCGTAAAATAACCCCTGTAAAAAATCGCAAACGGGAATAAAAATATCAAAAAAATTGCCTTTATTGCTAACTTTTCCGTACAAATTTTAGAAACCGCAAAATACAAACTTACAAAGTTAGCAACCAAAAGCGCATTGGCAAGAATAAATGCGGAAAGCTCAATATTCCCGGCGAAATAATTGACAAAGGC
>Ga0209542_10020540_pt1 | contig 10449 bp, 11 predicted proteins | sample RifCSPhighO2_01_FD_184028 | JGI IMG/M metagenome (GOLD analysis project Ga0209542, IMG submission 184028) | Soil microbial communities from Rifle, Colorado - Rifle CSP2_plank highO2_0.1 (SPAdes) (version 2) | ecosystem: Environmental > Terrestrial > Deep subsurface > Rock core/Sediment ...
CCGAGGCGCGCGGCGGAAATGGCGGCATTGGCGGCGTTGCCCACGGCTGGAATCACGAAAACATCCTCGTAAGGCACTTTTTCCGCGAAGGGAATGGCGATTTCGTAGGTTGGCGTGTCCGGCTTGCCGATAATCTCCGCCTTTTTCAATTTAATGAACGCGTCAATGACGGTATCCCCAATTGCCAGAAATTCTATTTCTTTCCTATTTTCTTTCATGCTATCATTTTAGCATAAAAATTAACCCAAGGATATGCCCAAGAAACTGATTTTAGTTTTTGCGATAGTGATGTTTTTTTTAGAATATAGTTTTGCGTTGGCGGAGCTTCGTATTAATGAAATATTGTACTCACCTGTATCAAACCAATGGATAGAAATTTACAATGCTGGTGATTCAGAAATTGATATTACCAAATATAAAATTTTGGATAGCGGCGCGCAGGTAAACGGCCACGGGATTATTGCGGCAGGAGGATCAAATTTTGTAAGTTCGCATGAGTTCGTGGTTGTGGCTAAAGTACCAGACAACTTTAATTTTACCGTATGGAAAAGCGCTTTGGGTATAAAAGTAGCGGGGGATACTGTTATTCTTCGTGACCCCTCAGGTGAGTTTTCCGATGACATTGTTTCTATCTCAGAAGGTTCAGCAATAGATGGCAACTCTTTACAACTTATCAATGGTTCTTGGATTGCTGCTGCACCCACTCCAGGACAAACAAACCAAACATCTTCTTCCGACGACAATAACAACGATGATGATAATTCCAGCGATTCATCTTCGGGTTCGGATTCTTCTAGCACTTCCAATTCTACCGAAACTGCCATAAAAACCTCCTCAAAAATTAAAACGGAAATTACCGTGCGCGATATTGCTTATGTTGGAATTCCCCTCGCTTTTCAGGGAAGAATGACCCAAGACGGCAGAGCGATGTCTCATGGCCGATATTTTTGGAATTTCGGAGATGGAGATTTCCGGGAAGTAAAAGTAATTAATATAGATAAATTTACCCATACTTATTATTATCCTGGAGAATATACGGTTATTTTCGAATATTACCCCGACCATTTCGCCGATATGCCGGACGCGTCGGAAAAAATAAATATTAAGGTCATAGAGCCCCAAATTTCCATCTCGCGGGTTGGGGATGCCGGTGATTTTTTTGTGGAACTGGCCAATAACACTTCTTACGAAGTGGATATTTCTGGTTGGTTGCTGTCGAGTAACAGCCGAAGTTTTACCGTTCCGAAAAATACCATTATCGGAGCGAATAAAAAAATGATTATTTCCGGACGGACCAGCGGCCTGACTATTTACGACCTGGCCGGCCTGAAGCTCTTGACGCCACAAAACGGCGTAGCGTTTGTCTATTCTCCCTATTCGGCGCCCCAAGCGTCCAGAACTGTAACCACGGTCAAAAAAAATGCGTCGGAAACGACGGCGAGAGCGGCGATGCCAGACCCGGGCGAAAATTTATTGGCGGCGGCAAATGAAGCTGAAGTGGACTCTCATCTGCCGTGGCCTGTTTATTTAATCTCCGTTCTTTTTATCAGCGCGTCGGCTTTCGCCGTCTATTTTATTCGCCGAAAAAAAACCTCCAGTCCTGGGAGCGACTTTGAAATTCTGGACGAATAGATAAAAATAGTGCTATATTTGAGCCATGTGCGGCATCGTTGGCTACATAGGCAAAAAAGAAGCCCTGCCAGTCCTCATTCAGGGATTACGGGATTTGGAGTATCGCGGATACGATAGTGCTGGAGTGGCCGTGCTCGATGGCAAAAAAATCAATCGTGAGCGGGAAGTCGGCAAGGTCGACTTTTTGGTTAGGAAAATTGATAGCAAAAAACTTCCGGGGACCACAGGCATAGCACATACTCGCTGGGCCACCCACGGTGGAGTGACGGAGCAAAACGCGCACCCGCACGTGGTGGGCGAAGGCAAACTCGCGCTGGTGCACAATGGTATCATTGAAAACTATAGAGAATTAAAAAAAGAACTGAAAAATCAAAATTTAGAGTCGGAGACTGATTCGGAAATTTTAGCGCGATTGATTTTTGAAAATTACGACGGTGATTTGCTCCAAGCTGTCAAAAAAGTTTTGCCACGAGTGCGAGGCACGTATGGGCTTCTGGTGATGCACGCCGATCATCCCGGGGAACTAGTGGCGGCGCGACTGGGCAGTCCCTTGGTTGTCGGTTTAAGCGACGGAGAATATTACATTGCCAGTGATGTTACGCCGATGTTGCCTTTTACCAAGCAAGTAACCTTCCTGGACGACGGGGAAGTGGCGGACATTAGTTTGTCCGGCTTGAAAATTTTTAACCTTAAAGATGAACTCATCCAAAAAGGCATAACCCAGATTGATTGGGATATTGAAAAAGCGCAAAAGGGTGGTTTTGAAAATTTTATGCTCAAAGAAATTTTTGACCAACCGACGGTTTTTGAGGACGCAATTCGTGGGCGTCTGGATATGAAAGAGGGCACGGCGAAATTGGGTGGCCTGAATATGACCCTAGCCGAGATGCAAAAAATAAACCGGATTATATTAATTGCTTGCGGGACGGCGTCTTATGCGTGCATGGTGGCAAAATATGCTTTTGAAAGGTTAGCGGGAATTCCCACAGAAGTGGATGTTTCTAGTGAATTCCGTTATCGCGATCCAGTTTTAGACAAACACACTCTTGTGTTCGGTGTATCACAGTCCGGAGAAACCATAGACACTATAATGGCGCTGCGCGAGGCCAAGAGGAAAGGCGGTGTCACAAGGGGTATAGTGAATGTCATAGGCTCCACCATCGCGCGGGAGACCGGAGCCGGTACTTATATCCACGCGGGACCGGAACTCGCCGTAGCATCTACCAAGGCGTATACGAATATGGTGGCAATTCTTTTACTTTACGCTCTGGAGTTTGGCCGTTTACGACACACGACGGTAGCTACCGGCGAAAGGATTATTCAAAGCCTGCTTGAGGTTCCAGAAAAGATGAACGAAATTCTTAAACAATCGGACCAGATAAAAGTTCTGGCGGAAAAATATAAAAATTATCCCAATCTTTTCTTTCTTGGGCGGGGAATTAATTATCCGGTAGCTCTTGAGGGTTCGTTAAAATTAAAAGAGTGCACCTACATTCACAGCGAAGCTTATCCAGGGGGCGAAATGAAGCACGGAGCTATCGCACTGCTTTCGGAGGATTTTCCTGTTTTGGCTATTATGACCAAGAATCAGCTTTATGAAAAAATGAAAAGCAATGTGGAGGAAATCAGGGCTCGTAAAAGCCCAATAATACTAGTTGCAACTGAGGGCGACAAAGAGGCACAAGAACTTTCAAACGATGTAATCTACGTGCCTAAAACCATGGAGCTCCTGGAACCCCTACTCAATACAATTCCTTTGCAACTTTTTGCATATCATACGGCTGTAGCTTTGGGTCGGGATGTCGACCGGCCCCGCAATTTAGCCAAGAGTGTAACGGTGGAATAAAAATATGAAAATAGCTGAAAGGGAAAATATGGAAAATTACTCTCTACCCCTGCCGATGTATAAAACCATCCACATCGCGGACGCAATTTGTCGGGAGGGACGGGAATTTGACGTGCTGGTGGGGTTAGACAAAAGACGTGTAGCACAGCTACGTGAACTTTCCGCGGACGAGACAGACACCGACTTGCAAGATTTTACCGGCGACTGGAAACGTTTTGTCAAAGGCACTTACGAGTATTGGTATCAAAAGAGTCGTTCGATTTTTGCCCTGGTGCACAAACAGGATGATAGCTTAGCGGCAGTGGTGTGGTTCGGACCGAAATCGTTAGGTAAGAAATCTATAAAATTTAGCGGGACCGACGAGCGGAAAGTAGCGAGCGACTGGCATACCATATCTTTTCGCGCTTACCCCGGCCATCGGGGTAAGGGGATGATGAAAAATTTTACCCAGTTTGCGATGGATACCTACAAAAGGCATTTTCCGCACGTGAAATTCTGGGCTGGCACAGATGACCGCAACGGCGCCGGTAAGAAACTGCTTCTGGATTTGGGTTTTGAAACGAACCAGGAAAATTCAGACATACCGGAGCATTGGCTGGTAATGACCAAAGTTTGATATAATAAAAGCGATGCAAAAAGAAAGAATTTTAGTCATCGGTGCCTGCGGACAAATAGGAGTGGAACTTGTAGATGCTTTGCGTAAAAAGTACGGCAAGGAAAATGTTCTGGCTTCCGATATCCGTCCGGCGAGTCCTTTAATTAAAGACACCGGCCCCTTTGTAATTCTTGACGCGCTTGATATCCAAGCGACTCGCAGTTTGGTTAAAAAAGAAAATATTACCACGATTTATCTGCTGGCCGCTTTGCTTTCCGCGACCGGTGAGAAAGACCCGAAACTTTGTTGGGATTTAAATATCGGCAGTTTACGGCAAGTTTTGGACTTAGGTGTGGAAGAAAAATTAAAAATATTTTGGCCCAGTTCTATCGCTGTTTTTGGCAATACTACGCCGAGAGATAATACTCCTCAAGCAACAGTTATTGAACCGAATACGATGTACGGCATTACAAAGTATACCGGAGAACTTTTATGTCAATATTATAAAAAACGATACGGCTTGGATGTTCGCAGTGTGCGTTACCCCGGGCTGATTAGTTGGAAATTGGAACCTGGTGGTGGAACCAGCGATTTCGCGGTGGCGATATTTTACGATGCGATTAAAGAAGGAAAATACACTTGCTTTCTATCCGAGCATACTTATTTACCGATGATGTATATGGAGGATGCCATTCGCGCGACTTTGCAATTAATGGAAACGCCGAAGGAGAAATTAAAATCAACCATGGCTTACAATTTATCGGCGGTTAGTTTTTCCCCAAAAGAAATTTCCGAAGCCATAAAAAAGTATTTGCCGAATTTTGAAATCAGTTATAATCCGGATTCGCGTCAGGCGATTGCCGATTCGTGGCCGAACAGCATAGATGACTCCGTTGCGCGCGCAGAATGGGGTTGGCAACACGAATATAATTTAGAGGAAATTGTCAAAGATATGTTGAAAAATTTAAAAGAGAAATTTGGGAAATAAATGTTCTCTAAAAAACTGCAGGCAAGCATAGAAAAAGATTTAGAAAACCTAAAAGCGGCGGGGAAATTTAAGGTTGAAAGAGAATTGGAAGGCGCACAAGGAGCGGAGGTGGAAATTCAGGGTAAAAAAGTGCTGATGTTTGCGTCCAATAATTATCTCGGTCTAGCCAATCATCCGGAAATTCGCAAGGCGGCGGAGGAATCTATGGATAAATACGGCTTCGGACTTTCTTCGGTCCGCTTTATTTCCGGCACGGAAACAATCCATAAAATTTTGGAAAAAAAGTTGGCGGAATTTCTGGGTACCGAGGATAGTATTTTATATTCCACCAATTTTATGTCCAATTTGGGCTTCTTCGCGACCATTACCAACGAGGCCTTCGGCGGAGATGAAAAACATCTGGACGCGATTTATAGCGACGAGTTGAATCACGCCAGTATTATTGACGCCTTCAAACTTTGCAAGCGGGACAATATGATTAAGCGCATTTATCCGCATGGAGACATCGCGACACTGGAGAAATTTTTAGAGGAAGATAAAGATAAAAATTATCGCTTTAAAATAATCGTGACGGACGGAGTGTTTTCCATGGAAGGATACTTGGCGGAATTGCCGAAATTAAAAGAATTGGCGGAAAAACATGAGGCCTTGCTTTTCGTAGATGACGCGCACGCAGTCGGGGTCTTGGGAAAAACTGGCGCTGGAACCGCGGAACATTTTGGTCTCAAAGGCAAAATTGATGTTTTATCCGGCACTTTCGGCAAAGCGTTGGGCGGAGCGGTCGGAGGATATATTGCCGGACCGAAACAAATCGTGGAACTTTTACGCCAAAAATCCCGCACTTATCTTTTCTCCAATACCGTGCCGCCGTCGGTGGTGATGGCTTCTCTCAAGGCGCTGGAGATGGTTAAAGAAAACCCGGAACTTTTAGACAAAGTCAGAGAAAACACAAAATATTTTCGCGAAGGCGTAAAAAAACTGGGCTTTGAAGTATTAGATGGCATTCACCCGATTGTGCCGGTGATGCTGGGCGATGCCAAGAAGACGCAGGAGATGAGTAAAAAACTTTTAGAAAAAGGAATTTTCGTGGTGGGATTATGGTTTCCGGTTGTGCCCGAAGACACCGCCCGTCTGCGTTTCCAAATCTCCGCCGCGCACACCCGCGAACACCTTGACCAAGCTTTGAAAATATTGTCCGAAGTAAGGAAGGAGATGGAACTAATCTAAATAAGTTTGCGCAAGGCGAAACCTTGCGCGGTTTTTGGTTTTCCACAGGTAAACTTGACAATACCCCCAGGGGGTATATACTAGGGGAATGAAAAAAGAAATCAAGAACAGGGCTTTAAGACGGCTTAAAATTATTGAAGGTCAGATAAGGGGGCTGGGGCAAATGGTGCAAAATGAAAAATATTGTGTAGACATAATCACTCAAACCAGCGCAGTGAGAAAGGCGCTTTCCAGCGTGGAGGATTTAATCTTGGAGAATCATTTATCTACACACGTTGTTCATCAGATGAAACACGGAGATACTGCGAAACCGGTTAAAGAGATTTTAAAAATATACAGGCTAAAGAGTAAATAGTTCGACAAGTTCACTATAAATAAAATGAAAAAAGAAACTTTTAAAATTCATGGCATGCATTGCGCGAGCTGCGTGGCGACTATCGAGCGCACACTGAAGAAAACCCCGGGGGTTAAAGATGCCTCGGTCAATTTTGCATCGGAAACAGTCCTAATTGATTATGATGAAAATGCTGTTGATCAGTCCGGACTCACGAAAGCAGTTTCGGAAGTCGGTTATCATTTGATGCCGAAAGAAGACGCATCTGTTCCTATGACCCATAATCATCACGACATGGGCGGGAATGATATGGGTGCGATGGATCATTCCGCGCACGCCAAAGCCGAAAGCGCAGAAGAAGTAAAAGACATGAAGCGCAAATTGGTCTTCGGCGGAATTCTTTCGATTTTTATATTTTTCGGCAGTTTTCCGGAATGGTTTACCATCCTTCCGAAAATTTTTAATAATGGCTGGATTCTTCTCGCGCTTACTACGCCGGTGCAGTTTTGGGTCGGCTGGCAATTTTACAGCGGGCTTAAAATGCTCGTAAAATATCGCCGGGCAGACATGAATACACTTATAGCCGTAGGCACGCTGGCCGCGTATCTCTACAGCGCCGCGGTGGTTATTTTCCCGGATTTTTTCTCCAAAGAAGGCATAGTGCCGGCACTTTATTTTGACACCTCGGCAATAATTATTGTTTTAATTTTGCTGGGAAAATATTTTGAGGCCATGATGAAAGGCAGGGCTTCGGAAGCGATTAAAAAACTTATCGGCCTCCAACCCAAAACCGCAAAAATTTTACGCAATGGTCAGGAAATTGAAATATCCATAGCCGAAGTCAAAGTCGGGGATTTGATTATCGTTCGGCCTGGCGAAAAAATTCCGGTGGACGGAAAAATAGTTGAAGGGGATTCCGAAATTGACGAATCAATGGTTACCGGCGAATCCATGCCGGTGCACAAAAAAGCGGGCGACTTGGTTATCGGCAGTACCATCAATAAATTCGGCTCCCTTACTTTCGAGGCTACCAAAGTTGGCAAGGACACAGTACTCGCGCACATCATCAAGATGGTGGAAGAGGCGCAGGGCTCTAAAGCGCCCATTCAGCGTCTGGCCGACATTATTTCTTCTTATTTTGTGCCTGCGGTTTTTGTGGTGGCTGTTTTGACTTTCGTTGTTTGGTTTTTCTTCGGGCCGGCGCCCGCTTTCACCTTCGCTCTAGTTAACTTCGTGGCAGTGCTTATCATCGCTTGCCCCTGCGCTCTGGGCCTGGCGACGCCGATGGCCATCATGGTCTCTTCCGGCTCTGCGGCGACTCGCGGAATTTTGGTTAAGGACGCCGCTTCGCTTGAAATTGCCAATAAAGTGGACACGGTTATTCTGGATAAGACCGGTACATTGACGGAAGGAAAGCCAGTGGTTACAGATATTCTGGGCGATATTTTGCAGATTGCCGCCAGCGTGGAAAATAAATCCGAACATTCTTTGGCGCAGGCGATAGTCAATAAAGCTAAAGAGGAAAAAATTAACTTATCGCCAGTTTCAAATTTTCAGGCCATTTCCGGACAAGGGGTCTCCGCGGTGCTTGACGGTGAAAAGGTTTTGCTGGGTACGAGAAAATTAATGGCGGACAATAAAATTGATGCGCTGGCCTGGGAAGAAAGAATAATAAATTTAGAAAACCAGGGGAAGACCGCGATGATTTTGGCGGTTGATAACAAAATACTCGGTTTAATAGCGGTGGCTGATGTTTTAAAGAAAGAATCAATTGAAGCAATCGGGACTCTCAAAAAAAATAAGATAGATGTTTGGATGATTACCGGGGATAATAATCGCACCGCCAGAGCCATCGCGGCTCAAGTGGGTATCGACAATATAATGAGCGAGGTATTGCCCGACAAAAAATCGGAAAAAGTGCGCGAGCTCCAAGAACAAGGGAAAATCGTGGCGATGATCGGCGATGGGATTAATGACGCGCCGGCGCTGACCCAAGCGAATATCGGGATTGCGATGGGCGAAGGCACGGATATTGCGATGGAATCAGCCAACATTACCTTAATGCGCGGGGATTTAATGCTTATTTTTGAGGTCATAAAAATTTCCAGGCGGACGATGAGAATAATCAAACAAAATCTTTTCTGGGCATTTTTCTACAACATTGCTTTCATTCCGGTGGCGGCCGGCGTGCTCTATCCGTTTTTCAAAATCCTGCTCAATCCGATTTTTGCCGCCGCCGCGATGGCTTTCAGCAGCATTAGTGTTGTTTTGAATTCGCTAAGATTAAAAAGTAATAAATTATAATTTGATATAATAAATATATGGACTTTGATTACACTATAACTACAACAAAAACTTTTGACGAAGCAGTTCAGGCCGTGCAGGATGAAATAGTTAAAGCGGGTATGCGGGTTTTGTATGTCCATGATGTGCAAAAGACTTTAAGCGAGAAAGGATTTGGAAGAGAGCCATTTAAAATTATTGAATTTTGTAGCGCTAAGTTTGCCAATGAATTTCTGAACAAAGACATTAAACTCGGTCTCTGTCTGCCCTGCAAAATAAATGTTTATATCAAAGACGGGCAGACTTTTATTTCTGGTATGCGCCCGATTATTCTGCCACAGTTTTTTCCGAATGCCGATTTGGGCGAGAGGCCGAAAGAAATTGACCAAATTATTCAAGATATTATCAATAACGCAAAATAAAAAGGTCGAAATTAATAAGAATTAGTTAGAATTAATTTATGACACAGAACTTGGGTATCGTGGATAGGATATTGCGGTTCGCTTTGGCATTTTGGTGGCTTGGGCCCTTGGCGCCGAATTTTGACGCTAATTGGGCAAATGTGATTATTGTGATTGTGGGATGGATTTCACTAGTAGAAAGCTTCGTGGGTTGGTGCTGGCTTCATACCGCCTTTCATATTGACAACAAAAATCAATAGTTCATAATGATTATATGATGGGATTTGGATATGGATACGGCGGAATGATGGGTGGAGGATTAGGTCTAGTTCTCTGGTTGGTGGTGCTGGTGGACCTGATTCTACTCGGCGTTTGGCTGTATAAACAAATTAACAAATAAAGATGGTGTTAACCAACAGAAAATTAATTATCGGTCTTTTGATTTTGACTGCCTTTGTCGGCATCGGCGTGTTCGGCCTGGCGGCGGGAAGCCATTTGCCGGGTACGCCTATGCCTGACTGTCCTTATGCGCCGGGCGGCTTTGCCCTCTGCGCCGATACTTTACAGCACATTGCCAATTGGCAAGAATTTTCCAGTATTGTCGTCCCGCTTGTGTTTGTTTTGCTAGTTTTGGCCGGAGCTACATATTTTCTTAATCAAAATCTTTTCAACCCGAAGCAGCATTTTTATCGCCGGAAGGATTCGAGTGAAAAAAAATATTTCTATACAGGGACTATACTAAAGTGGCTTTCGCTTTTAGAGAATAGCCCTTCGCTCGCATATTTGAGGCATCGCTAGACTTTCTTAGTCGTAAGATTTTCTAGTTATGCTTCCAAATCCTCCCTTGAGGGTTTTTTTTACTGTTACTAATCAAATCTTATGTCTAAACAAACAATAACTTCGTTAATTATAATTCTTATCTTGGTAACTGGTTTGGTCTGGTGGAGCAAGTCAACAGACAATCAGGTATTGAATACATCTCCTGATTCTGAAACAAAAAGCACGATAGATTTAGAGGTGCAAGAAAAAATTAATTTCGTGGAAGCAGTGGGTCAAAAAGCTCCCGACTTTGAGCTTGAATCAATTGACGGAACAACAGTCAAATTAAGCGATTATCTCGGTAAAAATGTCGTTCTTTTCTTT
>Ga0209542_10020541_pt1 | contig 10449 bp, 15 predicted proteins | sample RifCSPhighO2_01_FD_184028 | JGI IMG/M metagenome (GOLD analysis project Ga0209542, IMG submission 184028) | Soil microbial communities from Rifle, Colorado - Rifle CSP2_plank highO2_0.1 (SPAdes) (version 2) | ecosystem: Environmental > Terrestrial > Deep subsurface > Rock core/Sediment ...
CCCCGCACGTATTTGTTTAAACTGCTCCCGAAGCCATTCCGGAGACTGCTCACCAAAAATTTGAAACGCGTAGGTCGATGAGTCGTAGCGGTCGCACAATACATGCGTACCCGCCGCAATCGCCGGGGCAACCACGTCCTGCACATGCGAGCCGCGAGCCGCCCAAAAAAGAAAAAAGTCGCATACCGGATTGCTTGCCGTGCCTCCGGTCTGAAGAATCATTTTTCGTATATCCTCGGCTCTCGGCGAGCCACCAGGCTCCCGTGTAAACAACACCGTTTTGCCCGCCAGTTTCTCCTGCAGGAGCCGCACCTGGGTCCCCTTTCCGGAGCCGTCCATGCCATCAATCACAATAAATTTGCCGCGTTTGTCCATAGTTTCTTACCTTGCCTACTATGTTACAGTGGGAGGGATAAAAATCCTATGGCACTCTCCGACAAGAAAATCCTGGAATCGATGAAGGAGGGGTCCATTATTATCGAGCCTTTTAAAAGAGCAAACCTCGCCACCTCCTCTTACGACGTCACACTCGGCGAATACTTCTTCCCCGAGCAGACGCCCCCGCATTTTGAAAACTTGTACAATGTTTACGACAAAAAACACATAGAGCGGGTGTGGGGCACCAAGGCCAAACGCGCCAAACCGGCAAAAGAAATTTTGGAGAAATATAAATTTGAGTATGAAAGCATATCGCCAAACGACCAAATAATTCTCCTCGCGCCGGGCGAAACCATCCTCAGCCATACGCAGGAGTTTATCGGCGGGCGCGGCCACATCACTACCATGATGAAGGCGCGCTCGAGCCTCGGACGCAGTTTTATCGAGGTGTGCAAGTGCGCCGGCTGGGGCGACGTGGGCTACATCAACCGCTGGACCATGGAGATAACCAACAACTCCACACACTATTACATCCCGCTGGTGGTCGGCAGGCGTATCGCGCAGATTATCTTTTTTGAAACAGGGCCGATATTGGCGAGCGACTATGCCAAAGGGGGCAAGTATCAAAGCTCTGGCTCGGTAGCGCAGTTGAAAAAGAGCTGGAAGCCGACCGACATGCTCCCGCGCCTCTACCTTGACCGCGACATAAAGAAAAAGTAGCTTTGAGTCAGACAGAAGCTCTTATAAAGGAACCGAACCATGAACACCAACGACGAACAGAAGCAGGAATTGGCCGCCGCAATGGCCCAGTCCCATACTACAAAGCGCGCCACCGTGCCTGCACTGGAAGAAATCTTGTATAAGCCATTCGAGATACTCGATCACGGTTTTGTACGGGTTATCGACTATATGGGCGACGACGCGGCAGTAGTGCAGGCGGCGCGCGTGTCCTACGGCGTCGGCACAAAAAAGGTAAGTGAAGACGCCGGGCTCATCCGCTATTTGCGCCGGCATCTGCACACCACACCCTCGGAGATGTGCGAGATAAAGTTCCACTGCAAGATGCCGATATTTGTCGCGCGGCAATGGATACGCCACCGCACGGCAAACGTCAACGAGTACTCGGCCCGCTACTCCATCCTCGACAAGGAGTTCTACATCCCCGAGCCGTCCAAGCTTGCCGCGCAATCAAGCACAAACCGGCAGGGGCGCGGGAATACGCTCTCCGAACAGGAGTCGCAGGTAGTACTCGACCTCCTGCGCGAGGACTCAAACCAAGTATACAAAAGCTACGAGTGGATGCTCAACGATAAGGGCGACGGAACACAAGCCGATCCGAAGCGGGACATGCTTGCCCGCGAGCTGGCGCGCATGAACCTCTCGCTCAACTACTACACGCAGTGGTACTGGAAGATCGACCTGCACAACCTCTTCCACTTTCTGCGGCTGCGCGCAGACTCACACGCGCAGTACGAGATCCGCGTGTACGCGGAGACGATGCTCAAAATAGTGCGCGCCTGGGTACCCCTCTCCTGCGAGGCATTCGAAGAGTATCAACTCCACGCGTTTAATCTCTCCAGAACAATGAAACAGGTTGTACAGCGGATGATGAAAGGCGAGAAAGTTACGCAAGCAACAAGCGGCATGGGCAAGCGCGAGTGGGCAGAGTTTGCCCAGGCGTTCGACATCGCCGTCTAAACAAAAACACCCGCTCCGGAAACTGGAGCGGGCTTTTTCTTGTCGGTGTCTTGGTCTTTACTTGTTGGCGAAGAACTTTCCGCCCCAAACATTGACCTTGTTGAGGTCGGGGGCAAGCAGTACGCCGAGATCGACCGGAACCGACGCCGGACGGGTGGCAACCATCGTGACACGCAGCTCATTGACGACAGACTGTTTGTGGGAGGAAAACCTCTGGAGGACAAGCGAAAACGCGATGGCCACTATCGCGACAGAAATTGCAAGACCAATCAACATAAACCTTATGCCAAGCTCCATAACGGACTCCCCTAGTTAAGACCAACTGCGCACACTATACACTCCTTACACAAAAAGAAAAGACCCGGGTTTCTCCGAGTCTTTTCTTTTATAAAACCATGTGTGTAGCTATAGCTTACCTTATGGTTAAGTCTTTTTATTTCACATCAACGCCCATCGAATGGGCGGAGCCGGCGATTATTTTCATCGCAGCTTCGAGGTCGTGCGCGTTGAGGTCGGGCATTTTCTTTTCGGCAATTTCTTTAACCTGCGCCTTGGTAATAGTGCCGATTTTTGCAGTGTTAGGCTTGCCGCTCCCCTTCTCTTTGCCGAGCGCCTTTAAAATAAGGCTAGAGGCCGGAGGCGTTTTGAGCACAAAGTCATACGAGCGGTCCTCGTAGACGGTAATCTCCGCAGGCACCAAATCGCCGCGCATCCCTTTGGACGCTTCGTTGAACTTTTTTACAAACTCGCCGATGTTGATGCCGGCAGGACCGAGCACCTGGCCCATGGCAGGGGTGAGCGTCGCGGCTCCGCCGCTCGCGATAATCTTTATTTTTTTGGTTACTTTCTTAGCCATTGTCTTAAAGGCGACTCCTTAGCTTTGGAAGGTGTCGCCTTGGAGCTTACTTTATATTCTTTTAATTTGCAAAAAGTCCAGCTCAACCGGCGTCTCGCGGCCGAACATCGCCACAAGGACTTTGACCTTGCCGCGGCTCTCGTCCACCTCGCCCACCTTGCCGTCGAGGTCCTTAAACGGCCCGTCGATTATAGTGACCGCATCGCCCACGCCCACATCGATGGCGTGTTTGACAGAACCCTCCACCGCCTGCATGCGGCCGAGCAGTGTGGCAACCTCGTGGTCTTGCAAAGGCACCGGGTTAACGCCCGAGCCGACAAAGCCGGTCACGCGCGGCGTATTGCGCACCACATACCACGACTGGTCGTCCACGATCATGTCCACCAGCACGTAGCCGGGGTACACCTTTTCCTGCTCCTCAACGCGGCGGCCGCCCTTAATTTTGATTGTGCGCTCGGTCGGCACGACTACCTGGAAGATTTTGTCGGTAAGCCCGAGACTTTCGATGCGCTGTTTGAGATTGCGGGCCACCGCATTTTCGTACCCCGCATAGGTGTGTATCGCGTACCATGCTCTGCCGACGCTTGTATCTTGTTTAGCCATACTTAGATAATGCTCTTAATAACCGCCTCAAATATATAATCGAGCAAGCCAAGGTACACCGCCGTGCCGAGCGAAATGGCGATAACCACCAGCGTATAAACGATAGTGAGCCGGCGGCTAGGCCAGGTAACGTGCTTCATTTCTGCGCGTACTTCTTTAAAATATTTAGGCATGGTCGTTTGTTATTGCCCTGTTGCTAAAATTTGGCATTTTTAAAAGCCCTCTCGGGCCTTTTCTCTATAATACTCCTATTATAAGTCCCCGTCAAATCGCCCGTTAAAACAGGAGAGTTTTAAGTTTTTGTTGTATTTTAAGCAGAATATGTTCCGATATATTTCCAGCTTTTTTGACTGGCCGTGCTCTCCAGTCCAACGAGCGAATATGATCTACCAAAACAGCACCCTGAAACTTACCAGTAAGTACCACCTCGTACGGATACCCCTTAATACGCGACGAAACTGGACACGCCAACAAAAGACCTGCGGGTTCGTTATATATTTTTGACGAAAGCACTACCGCTGGCCTTCTTCCTTTTTGTTCATGACCTTTTGTAGGATCAAAATTAATCCATATAACATCTCCTCGCTCAGGAATATAATTTTTGCCGGCTACCATACTTCTTTACCAACAGGAAGTCCCCAGTCAGTTTCCTCATGTCGGTTCTGTGGCGTAATGCGGGAAACTAGTTCTTCCAACGTGTACTCGTGTTCACGCAAAGAGCGAATAGACAGCGAATGAGTCTTTTCCTCCTCCACCAGACGCACCGTAACACCATCGCGCAAACCGAACTTGCGCGCTGAGTCCTTTGGAAGCCGCACCGCGATGCTGTTGCCCCACTTGCGTATGACAGTCGTTTTCATAGACTAAGTATATACATGTGTATACACTTGTCAACAGGGCTATCTAATTTCGTAGGTTATGGAGACGCTGCTGGATACTTTGTTTTGACCTACTGATATTTCCGGAGCCGATTGCACCGCATCGCCGCCCATGCCCACCGCCTTGGTATACATCGGACCGGGATATCCTCCGCCGTTTTCGTTGAAGGAGACCACACGCACCAGCGAGACACCCAACTGTTTGGCTAGTTGGTCGGCCTTTGTCTTGGCATCACTGATAGCTTTGCCTCGCGCGTCATTTTGCAGTTTGTTCGGGTCGTCAAAAGTAAACTGCAGTCCCGACATTTCGATTGCGCCCTTGCCGCCTACCCCCGTAAGAAGTTCGCCTGCTTTAGCCAAGTCGCGCACTTTGATAGTCGTTGTTTGGCGCACCTGGTAGCCCTTAAGCACCTGCCTGCCGCTGGGGCACGGATAAGAAACGCAGACAATTTGGTTGTACTCGTACTGCGGATATACAGAGTAGTCAGTGGTTTGGATATCTTTTTCTGCGACACCTGCGTCTTTAATATATTTGGTTATCGCGTTGATTTTATTTGTCGCGTCCGTCTGCGCCGATGCTACCGTCGACTTTTCCGACACAACCGAAAAACTGAAGGTTGCTATGTTGGCCGCCCCGAACGCCTCGCCATAACCACTGACGCTTATAACGTTGGTAGGCTGCACCCCCGCGCCGATGTAGCGCAAGCTCATAAGCGCGCTCAAAGATTGCAGGGTAATAAAGACCGTTAGAGTAATAAGAACCCACTTCCCCACCCCTGATTCAAATAATTCTTTCATCCCGTTAGAAGTTTACTAATAATTTATTTTATATGATTCACTGTCAATAGAACTTCTAACGGGATTCATACTATTTTGTTATTGACGCTCCCGGAACGACTTTATTACGGATGTAAATGCATCATAAGGGAGCGCTCCTGATACGCCAACCTGGCCCCTTTTATCATACAACACGGTGTACGGCGTGCCTTGACCGCCGTTTTGCTGAGCCTCACTGGAGTCGGCGTCGACTTTTTTGGCTGTAGAGGCGGATGCAACGCAAGATTTATAGGCTGTTTTTTGCGCTCCCAGCTGGAGCGCCACTTGCTCAAAGTAAGCCGGGCTCATTTTGCTCTGGTCGCCAAAGATTATATCGGCAAACTTCCAAAAGCCATCATTGCCGAGCTGTTCTGCAACGCACTCGCTCGCTATTGCCGCCGGCTTTGCGTTCGGGTGGATTGACTCCAGAGGCAAGTGCCGGTACACCCACGCGATCTGGCCGTTACTCTCTTCGACTATGCGCCTCAGCGTCGGATGCACCACGTTGCAGTACGGGCACTGAAAATCGGAGTACTCGATGAGCACCAATGGCGATGTAGGAGAGCCTACGATATGGTCCTGCGCCGACGGCGCCCGCACGTTGGTGGCGGCAGTCGGCGCTTGAGCTCCCGCAGCGGCCGCCGGAGCAGACTGGCGCGTGTTGGTAAATATAACCGCACCGGCGATAAGGACGCCCGCGATAAGTATGGACACAGAGGGGCTCAGCTCGAATTTTGTGTGTTCAGACATGCCTCATTCTACCTTTACTGCCGAGCCTTGAGCAAATCGCGGATTTCTTCGAGCAGGCGCTCCTGCGGAGCCTTTTTAGGCGCCTCCGGCGAACCCCTAAAACGCGTAAGCAGTTTGTTTACCGGAAGCACCACAAAGAAATAAATAGTCACGGCGACGATGATAAAAGTGAGAAGCGCGTTAAGAAAGTCCCCGTAGAGAAACTTGCTCCCGTTGATTGTGAAACTCAATGTGGAAAAATCCGGCTGCTTGATAATCGCCGCGATAAACGGCGTCATCAGGTCCTTTACTAAAGAGTTAACCACCGCGGTAAAGGCGGCGCCTATCATGACACCGACCGCCAGGTCGACCACATTGCCTCGGAGTATAAAATTTCTGAATCCTTTAATCATATTTTTATATTACCTCATCGCTCAGCTCCTCGCTCATTTCCTCGACATCTTCCTGAATTTCTTCGATGTCCTCCTGTATTTCGTCGATGTCCTTGGCCTGCTCATTGATGGTCATCTGTATGAATATCGCCAGATATATCGCTTCGAGCGAAACAATAGTAGTGAGTATGAGCAACATCCGGTCCACATCCACAAAGCCGGTCCACGCCGCGCCGAAGCTCACCGCAAACAAAAACGTGTGAACGCTGATGGACTGGGGCGAGCCTATCCAGCGCGTAGCCGTGCGGGCGGTTTTTTTAACATCTACTTCCATGGGGTGCCTACAGGGAATCGAACCCTGATCGAGAGCTCCACAAGCTCCAGTGTTAACCGTTACACCATAGGCACCATACGTTTCCGCATGTTTATTCTAACAGAGTGCCCGGGAGAGGACTTGCACCTCCACGTCTTGCGACACACGCACCTCAAGCGTGCCTGGCTACTAAGTTACAGCACCCGGGCAGGGTGTGAACAAAATTACTCTACCGCAACTTTAGGAGTTTCGGAAGCGACAGCTTCGACAGGAGCAGCGGACTTCGTATCGGTGTTGCGGCCGCGCTGGTCGACCGCGATAGAGCGGCGCATGGCGCGCTTGACGTCGTGCGCGGCCTTGCGGCGGATAAAGTAAAGCTTGGCGCGGCGCGTGCGCGTGCGGCGCAGAACCTCAATATCATCTATCATCGGCGAGTACAGGGGAAAGATTTTTTCAACGCCCACGCCGGAGGCAATCCTGCGCACCGTAAACATGGCACCGGCCTCCTTCCCGTGCTTAACAGCAAGTATCGTGCCTTCAAACGCCTGTTTGCGCACGTTTTTGGTGGTGACCTCTTTTTTGTTGGCCTGTTTGGCGGTTTTAAGCTCGACAATGTTCTGCCAGACGCGCACCACATCACCAGACCGAAGGCCGAGGTCCGCGCGTTTTTGCATGTCGACTGGCGAGATGATTACGGAAGATTTCATATGAGTTTGACCGAAAGACTGTACCATGGGCGAAAAACCAAGGCAACACCTTCCAAAGCTAAGGAATCGCCTTTAACTCCGCAATTCTTTCTCCGCCTTCAAAAAGTCCGGAGGCAGCGGTGCCGCGAAAGTTTTTTCCCTCGGCCCTGCTCGGCCTACGGGCGAGGCTTTGCCTGACGGGAGCGTGATGGTGACAGAAAGCGCGTGGAGTGCTAGGCGCTTAAAGCCGAGCAGTGCCGGGCGCCCGGGGCCGTAGAGTACATCGGAGATGATTGGGTGCTGTATTGCCGCGCAGTGCACGCGGATCTGGTGCGTACGGCCGGTCTTTGGAAAAGCTTCTATATATGAGGCACCCTTGCCGCCTGCACTGAGCTCCGTCGAAGTGTTCCCAATGCGGCGCCATGTGGTCGACGCCTCGCGCTGTACGCCGTGCGGGCGCGTGGCCGAGCGCGGCCCACGGCCCCCGCGTGCGCTCCCTATCGCGCGCTCGATAGTGCCGCGCTCCTCTTTGAGCGCGCCGTGCACGAACGCCCGGTACACTTTTTTAACCTCGCGGTCTTGAAACTGCTCTTTTAAAAACGCGTGAGCCTCTTGCGTCTTTGCAACCACCAGCACGCCAGAGGTTTCCCTATCGATGCGGTGCACAAAATGAAATCCGCCTTCTCCGTATTTTTTCTCCAACCAATGAGAGAGTGCCGGATACTCGTGCTTGCCGTCCGGATACACAATCATCCCCGACGGTTTGTTAACCACGACAACGTCCGCATCCTCAAATATAATTTTTGGTTCTATCATAACTTTCTTGGAACTTCACCGAAGTCTTTAACTCTTTCTATCCAGCCTATAATTCGGTAAAACAACACAGTGTCACAGACGTATATTTGAAATGTTCCGTATGGAAGAGTGTCTCTTTTATTTTTTGTCGCAATACTCTGTTTAACATATGTTTTATAAAATTGCTTTACTGGTATGTTTGAAACTCCTGACCAATAAGTTTCGGCTTTCTTCGCGTTAAGATGCGAAAAGGTGTGTACATGTCCCTGAAACTTTTCTTCTGGTACATTACAAATCTCTCGGAAAAATCGCATCATTATTTTTATAACCGCTGGGTCGCTATTTGCGATTCTTGCCATTCCGCGATGAGTCTTCCCGCCCTCGCCCCAGTACAATGCAATCCCGATAAGCCACAGCTCGTGAAGCGAAAGTGACGAAATATCCCTACCCGCCTCCTTCATTACCGCAGCGTATTTTTTTTTCGTATTGGCAATTCGTTTTATCCTCCGCTTTTCAATAGCGTCAATGCTATGCCCGTTTCGGTTAAGCCTTGTTCTCTGTTGAGGAGTCAACGTTATATCTCGTACCCATAAACTTACGCTTGCTTTTGATACATGGAGTTTTGTTGCGATATCTCTCATCGATTCGCCCCTTTTACGCAACTCCGCTGCTTTATTTCTTTCGTCTCGTTTCATAGAACAACGTACTATAAACGTATAGTACCGCGGTTCGACTACTTGAACAAGTAAGCAATTGGGGATATTGTGCGCATACGGGCGGTTAGCTCAGTTGGTAGAGCATTCGATTTACACTCGAAATGTCACAGGTTCGAGCCCTGTACCGCCCACTAAACTTTTATTCCTTGTCTGCGTCAACGCCGACGGCTTCGGCAATAGTTTTGAAACCGTCGCGCTCAAGCAGCGTCGGCAAGTCGGCGCAGATTTCGGCCGGCACCTGCGGGCCCTCAAAGACCGTCGCGGTCACCAACTGCACCAGCGATGCGCCGTTGCGGATTTTGCGGTAAGCATCTTCGGCATTAAATACCCCGCCGCAACCGATGATAGCGAGCCTGCCCTTTGCGTGGTTGTACGCGAGCTTTACCAGGTGGTCAGAGCGCTTCTGGCAGGGCATGCCGCTCCAGTTTCCCGGGTGTTTGTTGAGCGTTGCGAGCTCCTCTTTGTCGAAGGCCGGGTCAGCACGGTTGATTTGCAAGTTGCCAAAGATAACCGCCGCAACGGAAAACTGTATCGCAACGTCAAGCAAGGCTTTTGTTGCTTCGTCTTTGAGGCCGATGGGCATCTTGATAAAAAGCGGCTTGGGGAGGTTGAGCGCGCAAATCGCCCCCAACAACTCGGCAAGGCGCTCCGGCTCGTAGAAGGAAACCTCGCGCAGCATGTTGGGGCAGCTGATGTTGAGCTCAAAGTAGGCAAACGGTATGCCGGAGTCGCGCGCTTTTCTAAAGGCTTCGACAGTGTCGCCGATGGCGGCGGGGTAGGTGTACTCCCCGAGCGGATTGGTGCGGCCGATAGAGATGCCGACGGGTACGCGCCACTGCTGGCCCTTTAAACGTTTGAGCACTGCGCTCATGCCGGTTGACTTAAAACCTTTGTATACGAGCATGGTACGCGACTTTACCAACCGCTTGATGCGCGGGTACGGATTGCCGCCGTACGCGCCGTTGGTGATAGTGCCGACGCTCTGAAGGCCGAAGCCCAGCCCGTCGACGATGCGTGGCATCTGCGCCTCATGGTCAAACCCTGCCGCAAGGCCGACAGGATTCTCAAACTCGATGCCCGCGACCGTGGTGCGGAGCGCGGGGTGCGCGACCCGCAAGCATGCGCGCATGAGCGACGGTACGCCCGGCACTTTGCCCAACACCTCGCTTAGATCGAGCACAAAGTCGTGCGCCGGCTCGGAGTCTGCGAGAAAAATAAGCGGAGTGAGCGCGCGATACGACCACCCGACCGCATGTACGAAAGAGTTCTTCATAATTGCAGTATATACCTCTCTAAATTTCGGTCACAAATAATTTTTTGGTCCCCCCGGCAGGAATCGAACCCACATCAGCGGCTTAGAAGTCCGCTGCACTATCCATTGTGCTACGGGGGGCTATAGTCCAAACAGGTGCCAGTGCACCATAGCATATGCTACCAGAATCGCGATAGCCCCGAATGCGGCGTGGACCGAGTATTTATTGACCAGCTCGAGCACCGGCGCGCCGAACTTCCACACCAAGTATGTAACCACCGACATGCGCCCGCCGCGCCCTATTGCAAAACCAAGTATAAAAGGAAGGAACGGCGAG
>Ga0209542_10020542_pt1 | contig 10448 bp, 11 predicted proteins | sample RifCSPhighO2_01_FD_184028 | JGI IMG/M metagenome (GOLD analysis project Ga0209542, IMG submission 184028) | Soil microbial communities from Rifle, Colorado - Rifle CSP2_plank highO2_0.1 (SPAdes) (version 2) | ecosystem: Environmental > Terrestrial > Deep subsurface > Rock core/Sediment ...
GATTACCGTACCAGCTTTTCCAAGGCAGACCTTAATATCTTCGGGCGCGACTTTTTTTTCAACAGCTCCGCGCTCGGGCACGGATCCTGCTGGCGGCCATTGCGGAAAAAGTTTTCTTAATTTACCTCCATATTGCGAACCCAAGAGATAAATAAAAGGGCCATTTTCCTTGCTTACGTCAGAAACATAAATAAACATTTTACATATTTTCTTGTCGTCTGAATCCCTATGCCAGCGCTGGGAAGATCTTGCTTTCTGCCCTTCCGAGGGAGCGGTTACGTTAAGTATCAAGGACACCAGCCGTGAGAAAACCCCGATATAGGAATTGACTATGTCCATCACACGGTTATCCAAAGCAGCGTTCGCAAACGGATTTCTAGCTTCGACAATTGGTATTGGCTCCCAAAGATATTCCAAAAAAGTTTTTCTGGTTTTGGCTTCGGCTGTCTTGAGGATTGGATTCGTGTAGGCTTGAAGTTTCTCCAAAATATTTTTTCCTGGAAAAAGTTCGTCGATATGCGCTATAGCGATGCCATCTTTTTTTAAATCAGAGACTATCCGATTCTGGATATCATTTAATTTTGGCGGGTTTAGCTTGAAAAGCTGGCGGCTTTTCCTATTCACATAGTAATACCAGACCGGCCAGATAAACGATACCATCGCGTACGGTTTGAATACAAAAATACGATACGCCTTCCATAAAATTTTTCTTATTATTTTCACTATCAACTATTACTTATAAAACAATTTAATATTTCCATCGAACTGAATTTCGATTGGGGATTCTCCTGGGCTTGTAAACCTTTTTTCGGCGTCGGTGATTGCCGCTCCCATAATTGTAGAATAGTGCACCGGCTTTTTGGCGAATTTTTCCCCAAGGGAGAAAGCAAGTTCTTTTTTAAAGCGGCGCCGGAAAATTATTTTGCTGTAAAGATAATACTGTAGAAGCGGAATCGGCCAAATTTTGCTCCAAAGCGTATCTTGTCCGCCGTGGTTTGCGTATTTAAACCACCACCAAAGTCGGGATTTTGAGCTGTATGTTTTATCAAGTCCTATTTCTTTTATAAATCTTGCCAAGGTACTTTGGATGTGACCGCTAGTTGCTGGGCTTTCTTTTCTCTCTCCGGTTTTTTTGGCCAAAACCGCGTGGTTCCCTTCGGCCCGCGCGGATTTTATTATTTCATAACCGTTCGATTCGAGAAGATTTTTCAGCGAGTCCGGAGAAAGGCTGTGAAGGTGGGGGAGGAACAGCAAAATTATTCCGGCCCGCTCGCGATGTATGTTTGGGAAAGCAAGGGCCAAGTAGTCGCCATTATTTTGCAGGGAAGCGGCCAGGCGAATTATTTCTCCAGGATCGTATGTGTGTTCGAGGACGTGGCTTGAGAAAATTAACCCGAATGGGGCGTTCTTCCTGAATTCGGCTTGGGCTTTTTCGCTCTCGAAGGGCTCTGCGACGACTTTAATTCCGAACGCTTGTTCGGATATGCGCGCGCGGTGTTTCGAAGGGTCTACGGCCATTATTTTTCCGTATCCCAATTTTGCGAGCGCCTTCGGGACCAAATCCCTGCCGCTCCCGATTTCAAGCAAATACCTATCTTTGCTTATTCCTAGATTCAATACCTCTTCCTCGGTTAGCTTGATCGGGTTGAGGCTCCCTTTTTTAGCGGCATATTCCTTGGTCTCTGCTTCGATTCGCGATTCGCTTTCTTCTCCGGCGTCCCAGGTCGTTGAATAATAATTTCTAATCCAATCTCCGGCCGGCCGGTCGATGTACCCGACATATCCGCACGCATCGCAAACCCCCACGCGGATTTTATCCCTGCCTTCGTTTCCCAAAAAAGTGCAAAATGTTTTTAGGGGAGACCTATCGCAGGGACAGTTTGGTTGAACGTCAAAAGGGATCTCTTTCGTTATTTCAAGAACTTTATAGTACCTCGGCGCAAGCAGTCTGGAGATTTTAAAAGCATTCATTATTTATGAATTATCTAATTATTATATGCTAGAATAACCATATGTCTACTGGAGTTTGGATTGTACTGGGAATGATAATAGGTGGCATCGCGGCTTATTTTATTTTTACCCGCAAAAAGGATGAAGAAGCCGGGCAGGGATTTTTGATGCTGCAAAACCAGATGAATGATTTGGCCCGAAAACTCGACCAGGGGTTGGGGCAATCCACGGATATTTTGCAAAAGCAGTTCGGGGAGTCCGCGAAAATTATCCGGGAGGTGACGGAGCGCCTGACTAAGCTCGATGAAACCAATAGGCAAGTCGTCGGGTTCGCTGAACAATTGCGCAAGCTTCAAGACGTCCTCCAGAATCCGAAACAGCGCGGGATTTTGGGCGAATATTATCTAGAAACAGTTTTAAAAAATGTTTTGCCGCCTGGGAGTTTCCAGATGCAGTATGCTTTTAAGGATGGAAATATTGTTGACGCTGTGGTTTTTGTCGACAAGCAAATTATCCCAGTGGATTCCAAATTTAGTTTAGAAAATTACAATCGGATGCTCGAGACAAACATCGTAGAGGAAAAGAAAAGGTACGAGAAAGCGCTCGTGAACGACCTGAAAATCAGGATCGACGAGACTTCAAAATATGTCCGTCCGGGCGAGGGAACGATGGAGTTTGCGTTCATGTTTATCCCTTCGGAGGCGATTTATTATGACCTTTTGATCAACAAAGTTGGCTCGGTTATCGAGGATAAAAATTTACTCGCGTACGCGGGACAAAAAAAAGTTATCATTGTTTCTCCGACTTCATTTTTGGCGTATTTGCAGACCGTCCTGCAGGGCATGAGAAACCAGAAAATATCAGAGCAGGCCCAGGATATTATTAAACAGGTTACTTCCTTGGGCAGGCACCTCCTGACTTACCAAGATAATTTTCAGAAAGTCGGGAAGAATTTGAGTACGACTGTTAGCGCTTACGACAAGGCATATCAAGAGTTTTCGAAAATTGATAAGGACATAATTAAGATCACAGGGGAGGGCATCGACTCCACCCCGGTCTTGCTTGCCAAGCCGCACGAAGAAGAGTAGAATATTCCTATGTCAAAATTCGCTGTAATTAAAACCGGTGGGAAGCAATATTTGGTCAAAGAAGGCCAGTATCTGCGGGTTGAGAAGATAGCCGCCAACAAGGACGGTTTAATTGATTTTAACGAGGTTCTGATGGTGGGGGACGAAAACTCTTTTGAGGTTGGAAAGCCCTTTTTGGCAGGCTCTAAAGTTGAAGCTGAATTGGTTAAAGACGGCAAGGCCCAAAAGGTCATCGTCGCCAGGTACCACTCCAAAACCCGCTACCGCAAAACCAAAGGCCACAGGCAGCCTTTCACGGAAATCAAAATCAAGGGGATTAAATAACTTTTTTTACTTTCTATTTTCCAGGGCGTGTTTTAGTGTATCGCGGTCGGAGTATTCGAGTTCGGTTCCGGTGGAAAGGCCGCGGCCCAAGTTCGTGATTTTGAGCCCGCGTTTTTTGACGGCGCCGTCGAGCATCTCTTCGATGAAGTGCCGCGTCATGTCGCCCTCGGTCGTGGCGGAAAATGCCAAGACGACTTCTTTCACCGAATTCGACTCATTGATCAACGCCCCAAGCTCCCGCAAGTGGAGCTTTTCTTTTTTTTCTGGCTTAAGAGGGGAGAGGAGGCCACCTAAAATAAAATACCCTCCGTCGTAGATCCCATTTTTTTCTATATTTTCGAGGTCCGCATCTTTTTCAATTATTAAAAGTTTAGATTCGTCGCGCGAAGGATTTTCGCAGATGGAGCAATACTTCACCTTGCCTGCCTGCGCAGGCAGGCCGGAAAAAATCCTAAAGCAGCGGCCGCACCTAGAAACTTCTTCGCCTAATTTGGAAATGGACCCGGCGAGATCTTTTAAAAATCTCGGGTCTTGATCGACTAGGGCGTAGACAAATCTCCGGGCTTGGCGCGGGCCAATTCCCGGGAATCGCTGGAATAATTCGGTTAACTTTGAAACTATCGGATCGGCCATGGTTTATATAATGCTATACGACGTCGAAACTTTCAAAGTCCGAATTTTCATCCAGGGAAACGAAGCTCGATTTTTTATCGTCGAAGTATAACTTAGCATCTCCCAAGGGACCGTTCCTATGTTTTGCGACCATGATTTCGGCTTGGTTCGGTTTTTGTGAATTTTCTTTGTATCGGTCTTCGCGGTAGATAAACATGACGACGTCCGCGTCTTGCTCGATGGACCCTGATTCGCGAAGGTCGGAAAGGCGGGGGATCGGGGGATGGCGCGATTCAACCGCGCGAGAAAGCTGGGAGACGGCAAGTACCGGAACATTAAGTTCTTTTGCTAATTGCTTGAGCGAGCGGGAAATTTCCGTTACTTGTTGGACCATATTGTCGGAGGAGGTTCGCGGCTGCATCAACTGCAAGTAGTCGATTATTATCAAGCCTAAATTTTCCTGGTCGGCTTGCAATCTTCGCGCCATGGCGCGCATTTGAAGTATGTTGCTCGAGGATTCGTCGTCGATGAATAGGGGGGCCTTTGCTAATTTCCCGATGGCGTCCCCGATCCTTGCTAAGTCATCTCCTTCCTCCAGCTTGCGCCCCGTCCTTAATTTCCATAAATCGACGTGCGCTTCGGCCGCGATAAAACGGTCGACGATTTGCTGGGTGGACATTTCTAGCGAAAAAATACCGACCGGAATATTTTTATGTACCGCCGCGTAACGCGCGATATCCAAGGCTAAAGATGTTTTTCCAAAGGATGGCCGGGCCGCAAGAATTATCAAGTCAGATTTTTGGAATCCCGCCAAAATATTATCGAGTTCTTTGAACCCAGTGGGGACCCCGTTTAATTCATTTTTATTTTTGTGCAAATTGTCGTAACGCTCAAAGGCCTCTTTGAGGGACTGGTCGAGGGGAGTGAACTTTTGGTGGAGCGAGCGCTGGGCCAAGGAAAATATCCTTTTTTCGGCTTCGTCTAAAAGCGAATCGGTGTCTTCGTCCTCGCGATATCCCAACTCGGATAATTCTCCGGATACTTGGATTAAATCCCGGAGCACGCGTTTTTTGCGCACAAGCTCGGCATAATAGCGCACGTTTGCAGAGGTCGGGACGGAGTTTACGAGATTGGTCAGGTAGGCGACGCCGCCCGCGGACTCCAGTTGGTTTTTTTCGCGGAGCTTCGAGGATACGGACAAAACGTCCACCGGTTCGCGGTGGTCAAAAAGTTCCATTATGGTTGCAAAAATTGCTTGGTGCTGCGGGCGGTAAAAATCTTCCGCGCGTACGACGTCGATAACTTTATAAATAGCGCTTCCGTCTATCAAAAGTGCGCCCAACGTAGAAATTTCCGCTTCGACATTTTGAGGTGGGATCCGAACTGCGCGGCCTTGGAAAGGTGATTCGACTGGCCCTGCCGGAAGGCGGATTGGTTTTTCGTCTATGTTCCCCATTGCTTAAAGATAGAGCCGCGATGGCGGGTCGGCAAGTAAGATTCCTTGATAACCTGTGACTAAGCCTGCCTGCCCTCTAGCGTGGATTTTTTTAGCTTCGGTCCGGCCGAGGAGTCCTCGATTATATAACCCAATTCTAGAATTTTCGCCCGGATTTTGTCTGCTTCGTCCCATTTTTTGGCTTCGCGCAAGGCCTCGCGTTCCTTGAGGAGCCTCTCCACGCCACCCGTGGCTTTTATCTTTTTAACTTTGTCCAAGCCGAGCCCCAAAATTTTGTCCGCGAACAAAAGGGCCTCTTTGCCTTGCGATTTCCAGACGAAGGCCAAAGCCTTCGGGATGTTGAGGTCGTCTTGGATTGCACCCAAAAAATCTTTTTTAAATTTTGCAAAATTTTTCTTATCACTCTTCGCCTCAGGCATTTTTTCTTCGAGTTTCAGCCGCGCGTTTTTTGCCGCGGATAAAGATTCCCAAGTAAACGAAAGAGGGGAGCGGTAGTGCGCGGTTAATGTGAGATATCGAAAATCCAATGGTTCGAAGCCTTTTTCTTTAAGGGTATCTAAATCTAGGGCATTACCTTCAGATTTTCCCATGCGTCCTTTATCTATTTGCAGGAACTCATTATGCATCCAAGTTTTTACAAATTTTTTGCCGTAGGCGGCCTCGGACTGCGCAATTTCGTTAGTGTGATGGGGATGGATGTGGTCAACTCCTCCGGCATGAATATCTATCGGCATTCCTAAGTATTTGATAGAAATAGCTGAGCATTCGAGGTGCCAGCCGGGGAAGCCCGTGCCCCAGGGAGATTCCCATTCCATTTGTCGTTTTGTAGTAGAAAATTTCCAAAGGGCGAAATCCGTTGGATTTCTTTTCTCTCTCATGTCGGTCCTGGCCCCGGATTGAATACCTTTTAATTTCGACTTTACGAGAACGCCGTAGTTTTTAAATTTTTTCGTGTCAAAATAGATGCCGTCCGAGGTTTTATACGTGAATCCTTTTTTCTCAAGCTGCTTTATTAGTTTAATTTGTTCTTTGATGTGCTCCGTTGCGCGAGGAAATTTATCCGGAAATATAACATTTAGTTTTCTTAAATCCTCTTTGAAAATTTCTTCATAATTTCGCGCGATATCCCAAGCCGATTTTTTGGTTTCTCTGGCTTCTTTTTCGATCTTGTCTTCGCCAGTATCCGAATCATGTTCAAGATGCCCGACATCCGTAATATTCATTATTTGCTTAACTTTTAGGCCATTCAAAAGCAGTGCCCTCTTAAGAAGGTCTTCATTGATATAGGTCCTAAGGTTTCCGATATGCGCTCTCTGATAGACCGTCGGCCCGCAAGTATAAAAACTGACCGTTTTGCCTTTAGTCGGCCTAAAATTCTCCTTTTTTTGAGAGAGGGTATTGTATAGCTTTATGGCCATATTTATTTAAAAAGCCGACGCAGCTTTTCATAAAAATTCTCTCGGGGACCAGCCAAGTGCATGATAATATATTTCCTTTCTTGATCAATAGTGTACGCGACGCGATATTCCACGTTTTGTGATTTAAAATGAAACGAATATATAAAAGATAGAGGTCCAGTAAGCCGCTCGCCAGCAGAGGGGTTGTTCTCGAGTGCCTCAGTTGCAACTAATATATCTTCGCGGATGCGCTTAGGGAGTTTCTTAAAAGAGCGCTTCGCCGAAGAAGTTATAAAGCGCTTATACGACAATTTATTTTAAGATATTGCGGAGCGGCTCGGTTCGTCCTGTTCGGGCATCCTCAAGGCTTTTTGAAAGTTCTGCAAGAAGCTTTTTATCCATTAAAATCGAAAGCGTTTCTTCATCCCGAGGAGAAAGAAATGGTTTCAGGGTCTGTAGTTTAATAACCGCTTCCCGCGCCTCCTCAAGTATTAGTGGTTTTGATTTTATTGCAGCCATATTGGAATTGTATAGTAAGATACCTCTTAAAATCAAGCGTTAAAAAACTGCGCAATTGCGATGGAGGCAAGGACGACCATAAACGCGATGAATTTTTTCCTCTCAAATTTTTCTTTAAGTATGAAAACCGCGGCGAAGTAAACCAGAAGAGGCTGGAGCGAGAAGAGGAGGAGGGTGTAGACCACACCGGAAATTTTGAAAGAGAAGTAGAAAAAAATCCAAGCGACGGCCGTCAGTATATTCGTGAGGAGCAAAAGAAGCATTGCTTTTGGGGAAACTTTTTCTAAATTTTTGTGGAAGAGGGGAGTGAGCGCGGCAATCAAAACGGCGGAACGGACGAGTTCGAGCGAAATCGGGTTCCAGGATTGGAGCAGAATTTTAGAAAGGGCCGCGCCAAGCGGGGCCAAAAGAAGCATCCAAATTAAAAACGGGCGAGTATCTTTTTTGATTAAAATTTTTCCGCCTTTCCAGTGCGACCATACGATCGCAGTAAAAGCGACCAAAGCAGGAATTAAAATATAAAAATTCCTTTCGTCGGCAAAAATAACCCCGGAGAAAATTACTACGGGAATCGTGGAGAGGAGCCCGATAACTTCCATCTCGGTTAATTTGTCCCGGTCGAGCGCGCGGTAGTAAAGGATGTTTGTGCAGATGCTCAAAAATACGGAGGCAAGGAGAAAAAAGAGGAGCCTCCCGGATAAAAGCTCGAGCGAAAACGGCGGACGAAAAATAAAAAAGATCGCGAGGTTTATTAAAAATATCAGGGGAAAGCTTACGCCGATGTATGTTTTGAAATCGACGCGCTTTACCGAGAGGATGACTTTGTCCAGAGTAAAAGATGAGGCCTGCAGGAATGCCGCTATTATTGGGAGAAGAGTTGAAAGCATATCTACTTTATCTTAATATAGAGAGACATTGCCCGCTATGGAAATGTCAGGGAATAAAAAAAGAATTTTAGTAGTATTCGCGCTAATCATAATAGGCGCTTCTTTTTCTTTAGGGGCGGCTTTTGGATATAACAAGAAAGCGGGGGTTGAAGAAATTCTCGGGATTACGAACCAAAACGAGCCGATCGCGGAGACGGTGGACTTCGGGCCGTTCTGGACGGTTTGGAGGACGGTTGAAAGCGACTATGCCCTCCCGGAAAATATTGACCGGCAGGAGATGGTGTGGAGCGCGATCAATGGCCTTTTACAATCTTTGGACGACCCGTATACCGTTTTCTTCCCGCCGGAGGAGAAAAAAATGTTTGAATCGGAAGTGAAGGGAAATTTCGAGGGAGTGGGGATGGAGATTGCTGTTGAGAAAGGGGTTTTGACGGTAGTCGCTCCGATAAAAGGCTCGCCGGCATTCAAGGCCGGGATAAAGGCAAAAGATAAAGTTTTAAAAATTGATGACAAGAGCACGGAGAATTTAACTGTTGACGAGGCGGTAAAATTGATCAGGGGCGAGAAGGGGACTTCGGTGCGCTTGACGGTGCTTTCGGAGGGAGAAGACAAGTCTCGGGAAATAAATGTTGTCCGCGATACGATCCAGGTCCCAATTATTGAGACGGAAAAAATCGGCTCGGATATTTTCAGGATAACCCTGCATAGCTTCTCGGAGCGTTCGGCTTTTGAATTCCAGTCCGCGCTTCGCACGTTTGCGAGTTCCGGCGCGAACAAACTTATAATCGATTTAAGAAATAATCCGGGGGGATATTTGGAATCGGCCGTAGACATTTCTTCCTGGTTCTTGGGAACGGGCGACGTGGTTTTGCGGGAGAAGTACCGCGACGGGGAAGAGCGGCTTCATCGCTCGCGCGGGTATAATGTTTTTCCGAAAACGCCTCTTGTTGTTTTGGTTAATGGAGGCTCGGCTTCGGCTTCGGAAATTTTGGCCGGGGCGCTCCGCGACCACAAACGCGCGAAGTTAGTCGGGGAGAAAACTTTCGGAAAAGGCTCGGTTCAGGAATTGATACCGATAACTTCGGATACGTCATTGAAGTTAACCGTGGCGCGCTGGCTTACGCCGAACGGAGAGGATATAACGAAGGAAGGGATCAAGCCCGATGTCGAAGTTAAGATGACCGCGGAAGATGTCCAGGCGGAAAAAGATCCGCAGTTGGATAAAGCCGTCGAAATATTAAAAAATTGGACTGAATAATTATGGCCCAGATAATACTTTTGAAAGATGTGCCCAAGGTTGGGCAGAGGGGAGACGTGAAAGAAGTTTCGGACGGATTTTTCCGACATTTTCTTTTGCCAAAAAAACTCGCGGAGCTCGCAACGCGCGAGAAAATAAAAAAACACGAAGAAGAGCAGAAGGCGAGAGGGAAGGAGAAGGAAAAAATCGAGAAAAAAAGTTCGGAAGAAATCGGGCGGCTTGATGGAAAAGTTTTGACGTTTTTGTCCAAGGCAACCGATAAGGGTGGGCTTTACAAGGCTATCAGCGCGAAAAATATCGAAGAGAAATTACGCGAGGAAGGATTCAAAGAAGTTTCCGAGAATTGGATAAAAATGGAAAAACCCCTGAAGGAAATAGGGGAGATGGAAATAGGTATAGAAAATCCCTCCGGAGAGAGGGCTAAGCTGAAGATAGAGATTAAGCCGTTAGAAAACTAAGCGGGGATAACGCTAACTGTTTTTACTCGGGCCGTTTTGCCATCAAAGCGGCTTTTTCTTTTTGTCGAAAATTTTACGATCCCTTCTTTGATCGCGTAAATCGTCCAGTCCTTTCCGACGCGGACATTCTGGCCGGGCCAGAATTTCGAACCGCGCTGGCGGATTATGATGGAGCCAATTTTAGCCTTTTCTCCGGAAAACAATTTAACCCCGAGGTATTTCGGTCCTGAATCACGTAAATTTGCTGTGGATCCTGTGGCTTTTGTATGTGCCATAATCTAATTTATTATTAATACATGATAGGGGAAAGCTCTGGAAAAATCAAGGCCTGGCTCGCTTCGAACAAAAACGACCTATTTTTGGTGTTTACGGTAGCAATGGTAGCGGTAATTGGCTTCGCTTTGGGCAGAATTTCTGTGCTTCGGGACGAAAAATTTCCCATAGAGATACAGGCGCAAGCAATTTCCAGCATTAAATCTTCCGCAGAATCCCCTGCTAA
>Ga0209542_10020543_pt1 | contig 10448 bp, 12 predicted proteins | sample RifCSPhighO2_01_FD_184028 | JGI IMG/M metagenome (GOLD analysis project Ga0209542, IMG submission 184028) | Soil microbial communities from Rifle, Colorado - Rifle CSP2_plank highO2_0.1 (SPAdes) (version 2) | ecosystem: Environmental > Terrestrial > Deep subsurface > Rock core/Sediment ...
ATCACCGCGCCCGCCGTCATTTTCTTTTCCTTTGGCTACCGCTTCAGCTTCGAGCGGGGAATTTTCATCTATGCCGGCTCATTGACGTTGAAGCCGAATCCGTCAAAAATAACCATCATGCGCGACGGACAGCCACTCACCGCAAAACAATTGAACCGCCTGAACAACTCCTATCACATCACCGGCTTGAAACCGGACGAGCACACGATTGAAGTGCGGGCGGACGGGTTCCAAACGTGGTCGAAAAAAATCACTGTGCACAGTGGTCTCTCTACGGAATTCTGGAACGTACTCCTCGCGCGCACATCTTATGACCATACGACGATTGGCTCCACATCCGGCACGCGCTTTTTTCTGCATCCGCAAAAGAATCGCGTCGCACTTTTTGAGGAAAGTGAGGACGCGCTCACTCTACGCGTGCTTTTCCTTGAAACAAACGAAAATCGCGAGGTGTTGCGCGCCGACGGTTATCGTTTCAGCACTGACGAGAAGGAAAATATAGAGTGGTCGGCGGATGGCACTGTTCTCCTTGTGCCGATAGAGAAAATCGCTGCTTCCGCTGCAACGGCACCTGTACGCGACTACGCCATTGTTGATATTGATGGACGATCCACTCGCTTCCTGTCGACCCTGACCAATGGCGCGGACATCACGTCCGTCCGATGGGATCCTGGTAAAAAAGATACTCTCTTCTATCTCAATGGCGGTACGCTTCTTCGCGGCACCCTAACGAACACCGACAGCACAATATTCCCTGCAAAAATAATTGCGCAAGACGTGGCGAGTTACACACTTGCCGCCGACGGCATCTACTACCTTCACGCAATGAAAGGATTACTCTATCGCCTTTCCGGAAATGAAACCACATCAAATCCCGTTCAGCTCACGACCGCGCCCGTTGATCTTATTGATCCTTCCTACACGATTATCGCCTATGATACGGAACGCATCACGCTTTTCAATCGCAGGGGAACGCTCTACATTCTCAATGACGGCGACCGAAAAACATACTTTGAAAAAATCGCCGATGGCGTGCGCGGCGCATCTTTTTCGGATGATGGGAAAAAAATGACCTATTGGACGGACAACGAATTGTATGCGTATTTTACGCGCGACTGGGATACGCAACCGCTACGCGCGGAAAACGAACGCATGCTACTCACTCGATTCACACAAACATTGTCCGACGTGCAATGGACAAAGGACTTTGAGCACATCCTCTTCACGGTTGGCAGAGACATTAAGGTCATTGAGCTTGATCATCGTGATCACCGCAACGTCATGACGCTCTCTTCTCTCCATCGCGACAACGGCAATGTCGTGAGCGATTTCAATGATGGTAAAATTTATTTTCTTGATACGATAGACGACCAAACGGCACTCTTCTCCATCACGTTTCCGGAAAAAGAAAGTCTCTTCGGACTGTAGATCAACTCACGTTTTCGATAAACGATAAGATAAAGAGCATCCTTGGCTAGGACGCTCTTTGTAAAGTCAGTGTGTAAAAATATTTTATTATCGCTTCGCCCACTGCGGCGCGCGACGCGCTTTTTTGAGACCAGGCTTCTTGCGCTCCACAACACGCGCGTCCCGCGTTAAAAGACCCGCGCCCTTGAGAGAGGGACGCAGCGCCTGATCATAAACCACCAATGCGCGCGCGATGCCAAGTTTCACCGCATCCGCCTGCCCATGAAACCCACCGCCTTTCACCAGAACGGAAAAGGAAAATTTCCCTTCCATGCCGGAAACCCTAAGCGGCATGAGAACGAGTGATTGCATCACGAGAATGGGAAAGTAGTCCTCCAATGACCGCTGATTGATGATCATACGCTGTTTTTTTGCATCATTCTGGAGATACAAACGCACCTGCGCAACAGCGCTCTTGCGCCGTCCGACAGCAAAAAAATATTTTCCTTCAAAAAGCGCTTCCGACGCCTCCGGAGATTTTTTTATCACTTTCTTCTGCTCTTTTTTTGTCGTACTCTTTCGCGCCATAGGAAAAATGAAATGTTATGATTTTTTACCGATTGCGAGCGTCTTGTCAATCGTGTGTGGCTGCCGCTCGCCGCAATAGAGATGCAGTCGCCGCAACATGCGCGCGCGTAGTTTGTTTTTCGGCAACATCCCGAAAACGGCGTACTCGATCAGCTTGCGCGCATCGCGCGTGCGCACTTCCTCCGTCGTCAAGGAGCGAATGCCACCGGGATATCCGGAGAAGCGATGGTAGAGTTTCGCGCGCTCCTTGTTTCCCGTAACGACGACCTTGTCCGCATTGATCACGACGACGTGATTGGCGCTGTCCTTGTGTGGTGCGAAAGACACATTGTCTTTGCCGCGCAGGATGCGTACGATCGCCGTTGCAAGACGTCCCAAAGCCGCACCGCGTGCATCAAACAGATGCCAGCGCGCCGCCACTGTGGTACTCTTCCGTTGTGCTGTGATATTTTTCATAAAAATCCTCTATGCTATTGCCGTTTTTTCTTCCGCATCCTTCTTTTGCGGCGTTTTCTTTTCCGTGTCATCTTGAGAAGAAATCCGATCGACAAATAAAATCGTTGCCATGAGCGCGCCATCGCTCTTGCGCGGCGGAAGTTTCACGATGCGCGTATATCCGCTTGCGCGATGTTTCAGACAATCCAGAAATTTTCCGCTCGCAATCTTACGTGCAGCTACAAGCGGCAGTTGTGCTGCGACGGTCCGAATGACATTTGCGGTCGATGCATCGCGCGCCTGTGCCCGCTTCACTTTTGTGATAAGTTGATCTATGAACGGCTGTACCTCCCGCGCTTTCGCCTCCGTCGTCACGATACGTTCATGCATAATCAAACTGCCCGCAAGCGTTTTGAGAAGCGCTGTACGTTGCCGACGCACACGTCCTAATTTTCGTCCAACATTTCGATGTCGCATTGCTCTGTTTTTACAAAATCACCAACCCACTGAAAAATACTACGCGGACTGTCGTAAGGTAATCCCGAGTTCTCCGAGTGCCTTCTTGACTTCCTTGATTCCCTTCTCTCCCATGCCGTCCACATTCTTCAACTCTTCCTCCGTCAAAGCGGAAATTTTTCCGACCGTATCATACGCGCCAGACGTCAATGCGTTTACTGTCCGCGTGGAAAGTCCCTTCAGCTGTTCCAAGGAGATTTTTTTCGGATCTGACGCCCCGACTGTATCCATGCCGACCGAAGAATTTTGCGCGTCCGCCATATGTTCTTCTTTTTGATCAAGATCGCCCTCGGTCAGTCCTTTCAGTGCAGAGAATTGGTCCACGAGAATTTCAATGGCCTTTGCGAATGCTTCCTGCGGCGACAAACTTCCATCCGTTACGATCTCAAGCGTCACTTTTTCATAGTCCGTCTGCTTACCAACACGCATGTTTTCCACATCATAGTTAACGCGACGAATCGGTGTATAGACGGCATCAATGGCGATCGCGCCAATCTCCTTTTCGTATTTCTGCTGCTGCTCCACCGGCACATAGCCGAGACCGCGCTTCACTTCCATTTCCATCTCCAGCGTCGCTTTTTTATCGGTGATTGTGGCAATCACCTGATCCGGATTGATGACTTCCACATCCGATGACGTCTTGATGTCACCCGCCGTCACCTTTCCTTCCTTTTTTGCGCTCAATGTGACCGTCACCGGTTCATCACTATGCATGCGAAAACGCACCTTCTTCAAATGAAGAATGATCTGCACGACGTCTTCCAAAACGCCGTCAATCGTTGAAAACTCATGCGAGACACCGCGGATTTTCACGGATGTGATCGCTGTGCCCTCCAGAGAGGAAAGAAGAACCCGGCGAATGGCATTTCCGAGTGTCGTGCCATACCCGGGATAGCATCCGAGAATTTCGAATGTTCCGCTCTGGGCATTGCCCTTCGTGTAATGGGGACTCTGTGGGAGAGATACTTCGTACATAGTGATACGTTTTTAAAAGTTTATGGTATTTTCAAAAATTATTTTGAATAGGATTCCACAACGTCTTGCGGGCTTATGGCGATACCAACGTCTTCGCGTTTTGGTAATGCGACGATCTTTCCTTCCATTTTTTCCACATCAAATAAGATCCACGAGGGGACATCGCTCTTACCCTTGATGATCTGCTCATTATTCTTGAAATAGTTTTTTCCTTTCTTTATCTCCGCAATCGTGATTACATCACCGATTTTCAACGCGGCGGAGGGAATATTCAACGCTTTCCCGTTCACACAGAACATGCCATGCCCGACCAATTGGCGTGCGAGCGTACGCGATGGCGCAAAGCCGCTACGGTAAACCACGTTGTCCAGTCGCAATTCCAGACGTGCAATCAATAGATCACCCGCTACACCCGTTTTGTGTTTCACCTCATCGAAATGATGGCGAAATTGCCGCTCTGCAACACCATAGATTCGTTTAATCTTCTGTTTCATCGCGAGTTGTTTGCCGAATTCGCTCAATCCGCGCGAACCGCTTTTTCCATGAATGCCGGGTGCGTACGGCTTACGCACCATCGCACATTTCGGCGTAAAACAACGCTCCCCTTTGAGGAAGAGTTTCTCGCCGGCGCGGCGACACAACTTACATTTCGCATCAAGATATCGTCCCATAATCGTCTGTGAAAATCTCCTTATAAAATCCAATATTTACCTAAACGCGCCGCGGTTTTCGCGGTCGACACCCGTTATGCGGGATCGGCGTGATATCCTTGATCATAATCAGATCAAAACCGTTTCCCGCAAGGCCGCGGATAGACGCTTCGCGCCCGCTTCCAACGCCCTTGATATAGACATCCAGTTCTTTTGTTCCGAATTTTCTTGTTTTTTCCGCAACGTCATGTGCGACCTGCGTTGCGGCATATGGCGTGGATTTTTTTGCGCCTTTAAATCCAAGCGCGCCTGCGCTGCCCCATGCAAGAAGCCCCCCGCGCATGTCGGTGATGGAAATAATCGTATTGTTATACGTACACTGAACATGCGCCTGCCCCTTAAAGACCTGGCGCTTCGTTTTTTTCTTTACGGCTTGCGCGGCATGCGCAACGGATTGATCCGCTGCTGCTTCCTGCTCCGTCGTTGTTTTCTTTTCTTCCGTCATCACGATTATATTATGTTTTTTCCGCCGATGTCTTGCGACCGCTTCCCATCGTTACGCGCTTGTTTCCGCGTATCGTCCGGTTGTTCGTTCGCGTTCTTTGCCCGCGCGACGGGAGCCCCTTCTGGTGCCGCGTACCACGATAGCACTGAATCTCTTTCAAGCGTCGGACATTCATCTTTATGGTATGTTTGAGCTCTCCTTCCACGCGATACCTCTTTTCAATTTCATCGCGAAGCTGTTGCGCTTCCGCATCCGTCAAATCTTTTGTACGCGTATTGCGATCAATATCGAGGTGCACAAGGATGCGATGACTCAGCGGACGGCCGACGCCATAGAGTGCGGTAAGTGCGATTTCTATTCTCTTGTTGTCTGGAAGGTTGATTCCTGCGATACGTAGCATAGATCTGGCTTATAACTTACTAGCTGTTAGGTTATGAAAATCACACCACTACTATTTATCCCTGGCGCTGTTTATGTTTCGGATTTGTACACAACACATATACCGTCCCGCGTCGCCGGACTATTTTGCACTTTGCACAAATTTTTTTTACAGATGCCCGCACTTTCATAGGTATTCTTTACAGCCGTTTAACAATTCGCCCTTTCGTCAAATCATAGGGACTCATCTCCACCGCGACGCGATCGCCCGGCAAAAGGCGGATGTAATGCACGCGCATACGTCCGGAGATGTGTGCCAAAACATCGTGCCCTTGATCCAACTTTACTTTAAATGTCGTGCTTGGAAGCGTCTCAACAACTGTTCCTTCCATGCGAATAATGTCTTTTTGGTTTCCCATAGTTTATTTGCACTTTTGAAAAATATATCACATCTTCCGCAAGCGCACAAGAGAAAACGAAAAAAAGAGGTTTCACAAAAGTTTCCCATTCCATGATCCTGAATATACTGCGAAGGAAATACTCCTCTTGTCTATTCTCTTCAATTTTCTCTCCTCTAAGGATAAGATAAACCCCAATTTCTGTCAATGGATCACTCCTTGGTCCCATACCATCATATCACCCTATGGCGTAACTACGACCTTGCTCATAGGATTCATCCACGATACGCGTCCCGGAAAAAAGCCGGGCCAAAAACTGAATGTGAGCGACTCGATGTCCGGCATCGTGCGCAGAAGGTCCCGAATTTGCTCTTGATTTTTTCCACGCACCAATTCTTTAAATGACTGCGCATCGATTGATGGCGACAATTGCGACGTTGCCGTCGCTTTCAGTGTGATTTTCTGCTCGTCAAAATAGGGAATGATCGTGCCATATTCAACACTGATCGCAGAAGGATCAATCGGCAACTGCGTCGCATTGCGCTGCGCGAGAACCACATGCGCCGCGCTGCGAACATTTTGCTCCAAGAACACGATCGCGCGTAGTCGCATGTGCGCGGTATAGGTGAATGACTGCGCCACGGCTCCCACCGCTATGGATGGCGCCGATGACACAACTCTTTTTTCGATGGCGTTTTCCAAGAGAATTTCTCCCTCTTTCTGCTGCGCATTCATTTTCTCGCGTAACTCTTTTTCCAATTTCTCCTCCACCGCCTTTTTCGCCTGCGCGCTATCCGAAGTGGAAACAGTCGTCACTGCGCCGCCGATTGTGTTTCCGCCGCTCATTGGTTGTTTTGACTCTGCATAAAATTTTTCATATTTCGCCGTACCCTGAAACCCCGGAATGGAAAATCGTGTCGGTGCGATGTTTTGTTCTTCTCCCGGCTGATCGGCGATGACTTCCGCTTCGATCGCACCCGCCACCACGGTGCCACCCGCCGCAACCATGCCGGGAATCGTGGCATCCTTCACGAGACGAAAAAGCGTACCATCCGTCGAAAGCAGGCGCGTTGTTGCGACAAGGCGCTGGCTTTCAGCGCTGTATGCGTTGTAGAGAGTAACCATGCCGCGCGCTTTTTGTCCCGCCGCAGAATCTGTGCCGCTCGCGGAAAATGTTTCCGTCACTTGATCTTCTGCGACGATCAGACGAACAGGCAATATTCCCCCGACCGTATCGACACTCTGCTGCGCCGCGTCACCGGAAAGATCAAGATCGCCGGCGAGCGTTTGCGTTTTCGGTTTCACGGTAACGACGGTATAGGGAAAGATCACATAGAGTCCGACACAAAAGAGAATCAGGAGAGATGCAGCCGCGGCGGAAAAGACGATGCGCCGCAGCGGGCGTGGGACGTGCGCGGTATGTGTGGATGAGCGCACCGTTTTTGATGATGCGGCGACAGTAAAAAAATTAGTGAGCGCTTTTTCCTTTCGCGCGGCACGATCGTGAGTCGAATCCTGCGGCACAGTAAACGACTGGCTCTGCTTCACGCGGGACAGATCGGCAGATGATGACGCTTTGTCACGGCGCAGAACGTCAGAAGACGGCGACATGATGCCGTTAACAAGCTCGTGATTAAGAATGTTCTCGCGTTCTTCCTTTTGCGCACCACGCAGATGAGATGATTGTGATGTGCCCATACCCTCTCTCTGTATTGGATACTCCGTTGAAAGATACTGCTGCGGCGATGTCATGACATATTCTTCCGTACCGATCATACGCTCCGACGTACCACGCACCCGTATTGGCGTTGTCTCCGTTGCAATTTCGGGGTGGAGCGTTTCGCGAATTTCCTCATCACCGCTGCCGTCACGTACGGACGCCCGTACCGTGAGACCCGCTTTTTGCGCGATGAGCGTTCCATCGGGATCCTGTGTCACAATAACGACGGTTTTTTTCTGTTTGTCAGCCTCACGACGCAGAATACGCATATTGATCACGCTCTGCAGAAGAAGCGCGCGCCGCGGCGCGACGAGAACAACGTCGCGGGATTTGGAAACGCGCAGTCGCTCCACGATCGTCGTAAGTTCCTCATCATGCTCGATATAGAATGTCTGATGCATAAAAAATTTTTATTCGTGAATGGTACGCAACGCCTTGCGAATGAGCGACGCCATTATTTGTTCCTCATCCGCCATGTCGACGGCGAGCGTCGCAAGCGCCATCGGCGTCACGTCCTGCGGGGTTACCAGTTCGGCGGTACGGTCTATGATGCGCACGATATCGCGCGGCTGAAGAAAACTGATCCGCGGCGCTTTCGCGAATGGAAGGTGGCGCACCCATGAAGGATCGGTCAGTGCTCTCTTAATACCCGGAAGACCAGACCCGCCCCCGCACAAATAAATTGTGGACGGCAAAAGGTCATTCTCCGCAAATTCCGCCAGTGACAATTCCACGCCGCCCAACCATACGGCGCAATCACTGGAAAGAATCTGTTCGACTTTTGCGGCGACATCACTTCCCAATCGCCCCTCCGCATAGGTGATCTTCAATTTCTCCGCTTCGTCAAAACTGATCCCTAGTTCTTTCGCCAAGCGTTTCGTGAATGCCCGTCCACCCAGAGCGAACATTTTCGTTCCTTCCAGCCCGCCATTACGAACGACGGCGATGTCCGTCGTACCGCCGCCGATGTCGATAAAGATCGCACTGAAATCAAGAATATCATCATAACCGACGGAAGACGATACGGCATATGGTTCGGCAGCGACATTAAGAAGATCCACGCCGATTTCCGACGCGATCGCTTCGATCGCTCCAAGGTGAATCATCGGCGCATAGGCATTAAAGACACTCACGGACACACCGCGCCCCTGAAAACCGATCGGGTTCGTCACGCGATAGCCGTCGATGCGCACATCGACAATCGCGGCATTGATCAGTTTAATTTCAAGGTCTTTTCCGATTTCCCACGCCAGTTGTTTTTTGATGCGCTCGTAGGCCTTGCGCTGCACTTTGTAGATGATATTTTTCAGCTCCGGAAGATCGATGCGCGCATTCGCGTTGGCGCGCTCATAGTGAACCGTCGTGGTTGTTCCTTTTACCAGCTCTCCGGCAATGCCGATGATCGCTTTTTTGACTTTCGTGTTTCCCGCTTTTTTTTGCGCGCGATCAATCGCTTCCTTCGCCGTCGCGATCACGCCGGCAATATCCGACACCGCGCCACTGTGCATGTTGCCGATTTTTTGTCGCGCACGACCCACGCCGACCACAACTCCCTTGCGCTGCGCGCGATCAAAAACGCATACCAACGCTTTTACAACTTCCGTGCCGATATCCAAAGCGAGAAAGTATTGTGTGCGCCGGTCTCCAATAAAAATTTTTTTCAAAAACGACATGGGCGTAATCAAGAAGATTTTTCACACTGCGCGTGCGATAATATCATGGCTATGGTGGATGATATCCTTTTCTCTCAATAATCCTTCCGTTGCGCCATAGAATTGTACCACGGATGCACCATTCGCACTGCCCCACGCCAAAGAGGTCTGCAGGTTTTCCCCGCGCAGCAATGCTGCGAAAAAAGCTGCGGAAAAGGCATCTCCGGCGCCGGTCATATCCTTCGATGACACATCCTGCGCTGCGACATGAAACGCTGCTATTCCATCTGTCGCCCATGCGCCCCTCGCGCCGTCCGTAAGTACGACCCGTGCGGCGCCGAGAGCGTGAATAGCGCGCAGAAGTATGCGCGGATTTCTGTCCTTTGCAGCGCCATGCTCATACATCAATTCGATCGCTTCGTCCGTATTGAGAAAAACGATTGCGCTTTTCCCGATCATCGCCCGCACTGCCGCGGAGTCCTGCGTGATCTGGTGCTGTCCGGGATTGAATGCGATTTTCACATCCCTGCTTGCACACCACGCGCCGAGCTTCGAAAACGTATCTTTCCACTCCGGCTGATGGAGTGCGCCGAGAAAGATCCATTCTGCATCCAAAAACGCGCGCGGATGTACGACCAAGCACTCGTTTACATCCCGGTTCACGAAGATTGTCCGATCGGACGACTGCTCATCCACAATAATGACGGAGAGATCCGTCCGTGCGCCGGTCTCTTTCTGCACAAGCGCGCTATCGACACCTTCCGCGCGCAGACGCCGCATGATCCACTCCCCTGCTTCATCGTCGCCGATTTTCGTATGGAGCCCGCTGACAACACCCAAACGCGCAAGTCCGATCGCGATATTTGCCGCGCATCCGCCACTGTCTTCATGACGATCCGTAATGCGAATTTTTCCTCCGAGCTCAAAACAGACCTTGCGTTGCGCCATGATATCCTTCGGTGTCTCAATGACCGTGCCATTGCGTGTCGGCAAAAAAATATCTTTTCCCGCTGATCCGATGCAAATAACCGAGGACATAGAACTTTTGTTTTATTACCTACACCGTTGCATACTACGCCATCAACTCTTCCTCGATCCGCAGCAGACGGTTGTATTTGCACACACGCTCGCCGCGTGATGGCGCGCCGGTCTTGATGTAGTCCGCGGCGGCACCCACGGCAAGGTCCGCGATGAAATCGTCGATTGTCTCTCCACTCCGATGTG
>Ga0209542_10020545_pt1 | contig 10448 bp, 11 predicted proteins | sample RifCSPhighO2_01_FD_184028 | JGI IMG/M metagenome (GOLD analysis project Ga0209542, IMG submission 184028) | Soil microbial communities from Rifle, Colorado - Rifle CSP2_plank highO2_0.1 (SPAdes) (version 2) | ecosystem: Environmental > Terrestrial > Deep subsurface > Rock core/Sediment ...
CGTACAAAAATTTTTTCCAAAGGAACTAAAGGAGCATTATCATTAACAGAACAAGATCAAGAAGGAAATTTGTCATTTCCAGAAGGCGGAGGATTATCATTAACAAATTAAAATGCCAGAATCAGAAACAGATATCATAAAAAAGTATAAGAAAGAAATAGAGCAGCATATAGATGAAGATAGTATAGGCGAAGTTCCAGAATCAGAAGAATTCTCCCAGCAGTATGTAAAATTTAAATCAGAAATATTGTCAAAAACAACCTCTAGTTATGAAAACTGGTGCAATGCATTTGAAAAGATAGCAAGCTTCCAACCGGGAAAAAAATTAAAGCCAGATCTGGAAAAAGCAATAGAAACTGCACATTTAAACATAACACCTGCAGGTGCAGCATCATTTGCAGCAATTATAGGCTTCTTAATAATACTTTTAGGAATTTCAATTTCATTAATAGTTTTCTTATTGACAAATCAAATTCTATTATTTTTATTATTTATTTTCTTAATATTAGGGCTGATAGCTTTATTTCAATTAACAAAAATACCATTGATTATAGCAGCAAGGTGGAGATTAAAAGCCTCAAATCAGATGGTTCTATGCATATTATATATAGTAATATACATGCGCCACACCTCTAACTTAGAGCATGCAATTAAGTTTGCAGCAGAGCATATTGAACCGCCGTTATCTTTAGATTTAAGAAAAGTTTTCTGGGATGTTGAAACAGGAAAATATACAACAATAAAAGAGTCATTGGATTCATATTTGGAAACATGGCGTCACACAAACTTGGAGTTTGTAACTTCATTTCATTTGATAGAATCTTCATTATATGAACCAGCGCAGTCTAGAAGAACAGAGCTTCTGGAAAAAGCATTGAATGTTATATTAGAAGGCTCATATGAAAAAATGCTTCATTATGCACAGGATATTAAAGGCCCAGTTACAACATTATACATGCTGGGGATTATTCTTCCAATTTTAGGATTAGTAGTATTTCCATTGATAGGTTCTTTCTTGCAGGGATTGGTAAAATGGTATCACTTGGCATTTCTATATAACCTGATATTGCCGATAGCCGTATATATTATAGGAGTAAATATTCTTGCAAAGAGGCCGACCGGCTACGGCTCTTCAAAATTAACAGAAAAATTATACAAGCAGAATATTAGTATACTGCCAATATGTATTTTTGTATTTATATTATTTTTAATTTTGGGAGCAATTCCATTAATCTTTAAAATAGCAGTTCCATTAAGTTCGCCGATTCTTCCTGATGGCTGCTCAAGTGCAGATATTAATTTAGGCCCATTAGGCTGTTTCATGAATTATATAAAATCTGGAAATAAGTTCTACGGCCCTTTTGGCATAGGTGCATTAATTTTAAGTTTTTTCATACCTGCAGGTTTGGCTTTGGCATTGTCTATTTACTACAAATCTAAGTCCAAAAAATTAATAGAATTAAGAAATGAAACTAAGGAGCTTGAATCAGAATTTGCTTCTGCATTATTCCAATTAGGCAATAGGATAGGGGATGGAATCCCGACAGAATTGGCATTTTCAAAAGTATCACAAACATTGGAAGGAACTCCATCAGGAACTTTTTTCAGAATTGTTGACACAAACATAAGGCAGTTGGGAATGAGTTTAAAACAGGCAATATTCAGTGAAAAAAATGGTGCAATTCTTGCATATCCTTCTCCTCTAATTGAAAGTTCAATGGAAGTTTTATTGGAAAGTTCTGTAAAAGGCCCAAAAATAGTTGCACAGTCATTGACATCAATATCAACTTATGTTGATAGAATACACAAAGTTTCTGAAAGATTAAAAGATTTATTGGCAGAAGTTATATCTTCTATGAAAGCACAGACTTCATTCTTGACGCCTGCAATAGCAGGAATTGTAGTGGGAATATCAACAATGATAGTTAACATAATAGTTGCATTAAATACAAAAATAGCAGGCTTGTCAGCAGGAGGAGAAGATGCAGCATTTGCAGCTGGCGGAATTACTGCATTATCTGGACTATTTGGCATAGATGGAATAATTCCAGGATATCATTTTCAATTAGTAGTTGGATTGTATGTAATTCAATTAGCCTATATTCTTACAATACTTCAGAATGGTATTGAAAACGGTCCGGATAAACTAAATGAGCAGTACTTATTGGGAAAAAATATAACAAAGAGTTTCTTTTTATATGCTTCAATTGCATTGATTGTAACTATATTATTTACTGGCTTGGCAATAGCAGTTTTGCAGGGATCACAGATTGGAGGATGATGTGAAAAAAAGCAAAAACAAAATATTAGAAATATTTCTTAACCTATTTCCAATAATTTTTATGATTATATCTATTCCTATATTTACAAATGATTATATCACTGCACATGAATAACACAACAATAACAACATTTTTATATATGGTTTAATTACAAGTTAAATATGAGCTTAACCGGCGCAATTAAAAAAATTATAGTGGCAGGTGCATTAGTAGCAGCACTTGCAAATTCAGCTTCAGCACATCAAATTTCTAAAAATGACCAAAAATTACTTAGTCAACAAGATTGTGTAACAGATATTCAAGAAGCAGGACAATCTATTGAAAATCTATCTCCAAAACAAAATAAAATGTTGGAGGATCTCAAGAAATTTATTCTAGCAGCCGAAATTCACCTTTCAGATGTTAAAAAATATAAAGAAAGCGGTGAGGCAAATAAAATGAGAGACGCAATTATAAATACAAGAGAATATATTAATTTATCAAGAAAAATTATAATTAATTTAAAGTTAGAAGGCTTTGATTTAAGACCATTGATTTTGCAAATAAATCAAATCGACGAAGAACTGAGAAATGAAGCCAAGTAGTTCTATTTTAAAAGCTTGCCTTTAAAGAAAGAAATATATTTTTACGTAGATTTAATAATATAATTATTATCTAATAAAAATTTGAATCTTCTTATTCACCAAACATTTAAATATAAAGCTAAGCTTATATAATTTACATGAAAAAAGGTGCAGTTTCATTTACATTAAAGGTGGTTATAATCTTGATAACAGTTCTATTTTTAGTATTCCTAATGCTTTATTTAATAAACACCAGCTTGGTAAAAGGAGTGTTCAGTGGCTTATAATAAAAAAGGGATAGATACAGATGTTGTAGCAACATTAATAATTGCTTTAATAGTTTTAGTTGTAATTCTTGGATATATTTTTGTTTTTACAGATTTAGCAAAAGGCTCTGCAAATAAACAGGCAGTTCAAATTTGGGTTAGGACATCTTCATTAGAGCAGCAAGTGACAGGTTCATTAAGCAAAACAAGCAGGCCGCCAGTGCCGTATTTGGATGACCCATTAATAATAGAAAAAGAGAATTTACAGTCAAGTGATGGAAATCCTCCAGAAGTATTAAAAGAAATTGCAGATTCTATGTATGACTGCTGGGGGGCATTTGAAAGAGGAAAATCAGATTTTATAAAGCCGTCATTATTAAAAGGTGAGTTTAAAGAAACATTCTGCTATCCATGCAGAGTAATCAAATTTTCAGATGACATCAAAATAAATGGTCCAAAAATAAATGGACTAAATAATTTCTTGAATTCAGAAAAGCCGATTGAAGGTGAAAACAACCCTACATATCTTCAGTATTTATCGAACAATAAAGAATACACATTAGATAGCGAAGATATAGAAGAAGATGTTATTGATACTAACCAGGATTTATATCTTATGTTTTATGCAGCATCTGGAAGAGCATGGCAGGATATTGCATTGAAATTAGCAGCGAAAGCAGCAGGTATAGAAGTTGAATCAGAACAAAATATACCAAGCATAACGCAAAGTTCATCAGAAGCAGATATTGAAGGTGTTTCTTCAGCAGCAAAAGGATCAGCTGTGGGAGCTGCAACATTAGGAAGAAAAACAGTAGCTAAAACAGCAGGCAGCACAATAATCAAGATTTCTGAGAGTTTAGGTGGAAGTGCAGTCATAGAAGGAGTAAAAACTGTAGCAGGAGAAGGAACATATTTAGTAACTACAAAGATTGCAAAAAACTCAGCATCAAAAATAGTTGGTAAATCGATAGCCAAAGGATTGGCTAGCGTTGCTGGAGTAAAATTAATTCCATATATAGGTGCAGCTTATACAGTATATGAATTAGTAGATGGTGGGATAGAGATCGCTTTTGGAGATAAACCATTTGCAGCAACAGTAATGATTGCAGACCCAGAAAAGATTCTGCCTCTATGTAATCAAGAACAATCAAAAGAAGAAAAGAAAGTAGAAGATCAAAAAGCAGAAACAGTATCAAGAGCATTAGATATGTATCCTTCAACAGGAGGAGGATTATAAAATGAATAAGAAAGCAGATATTTCAATAGAAACAATAGTAAAATGGTTGTTAGCCTTAATTTTTTTAATATTAATAATTATTTTAATAACAAAATTAAGTGGAAAATCTTTTAATTTACTGGATAAAATAAAAAACTTGTTGAGGTTCGGATAATGAAAAAAGGAGATATGGCAGTTGGAAGCTGGCTTGTAATTGCTATAATTGCATTGATTGTAATTTTCATTGTTATTCCGGCAGGATATAAATTAATTACAGGTACTTCAACACCATTATTAGATTCAATAAATAAATTCTTAGGCATAGAAGAAACAAAAGAAAAAACTGAAGAAGTAAAAAAAGATGAATTAGCACAGTATAATTCCTTTCTGGCAGACTTAAAAGGATGTATTGAATTAGAAGCAGTAGACTGCTATTGCCAGCCGGCATTGACTTATTTAAGCAGCCAAACAATAGAGTTGTTAAATACTGGCAGAGATATTATATTAAAGATTTATAGCACTTCTGGAGATGCATGCAAAAATCCAGCATCAGAAACTAAGATTTCAGAAACAGAGCTTAAAGGTCAGACATTATATACAGAAGACCACATTAATTTTATCAACGTCTTTAATTATAAATATAAACCCAGTATAAAAGAGGGTAAACTAGATCAAGACAATTTAGTAAAAGCAGATACTACTTATTTCACAAGATCTAAAATATGCAGTGATAATGATAATTCAGAAAGAGATTTTAGCAAAGGAATAATCTATAAGCTATCAAAAAACAAGATTATATTGACAAAATTAGATAAAACTTCACTAAAAAGCTGTCAGTCGTTATCACCAAAACATTTAAATACAAACACAGACAATTAAAAAACATGAGCAAAAAAGGTGTAGAGTTGCCGCAAAATGTTATAGTTATAGCAATAATTGTTCTAGTAGTGTTAGAACAATAGATTGCTTTTTTCGCAGGTGGAACTGCTTCTATAGGTCAGAGAATCAAGAGTATATTTTCAGCAGGTGTAGATGATAAGTCCACATCAATATCTTTTTGTGAACAATATTGTCAAAATGCACAATCATATAACTCAAAAGGAGCAAGATCATCATCAAGTTATTGTACAAGATTTTTTTCTGTTGATACTGATGGTGATGGAAAATCAGATAAATCAAATGACCAGACAATAAGATTCTATTGCAGCAATAGTCCTCCAGATGCAGGAGACATCCCAGTAAGTGGTTTGGGAGTGCCTTGTCCTGGAGTAGAAGAAGACTGTATACAATAAAAATGTCAAAAAAAGGTTTCAGCTTATCCTTGGAAGTTATAGCTGTTTTTATTATAATGTTAATAGCACTGATTGTAATTGCATACTTTGTTATAAAAAATAATTCTTCTTTATTCCAGAGTCTATTCAAAATTTCAAATGCAAGTGCAGAATTAGTTTCAAATTCAAATATTCCAAAACCATAGACTATAAAAAAATATAAAAACTTTGAAATTAATTTAAGTCTATGGACAAAAAAGAATTTGCATTTGATCCAATTAATATAATTATAGGAATAATATTAATTTTAGCAGGTTTATCTATTGCTGTAGGAAATATAAATTAAGGCAGGTAACTTTTTATATTTAACAAAACCATAAACAATAAATACTAAACATCTTTATTTAATTACATGGAAAAAAAAGGTGTGTTCGATATTTCTCCAGCAATAGTTATAGGATTAATAGCTTCAATTGGATTCGTAATTATAGCAATTCTTTTTGGCAGGACAATAATAAACAGCATATTTTCAGTAGAAAAACCAGAATGTGCAAACAATGTTGAATGGGAAAAATTAACAATTGCTTTCAAAGAGCTTGAAAAAGGATCAGATGAAGAGACTGTATTCTTATATAATGAAGAGTGCCCCTTGGCAACATTCTCATTGAAAGCAGAATATGAGATTATAAAGCCAGGGTTTAATCCATTGGGAAAACCTAGAATATGCTTATGCAAGACAGAGAAAGTAGAAGATGATATTATTTGCAAGCCTTATGACTGCTATAAATTCTCAAAATTTGATGAAATAAAATCAGAAGAAGGAAAACAGTTCACAACATATGAAAAAAAACAGTATGCATTCCTAAGATTTAAAAAAGAAGATAAGACTTTGGTAGTTTCTGGAGCATTGGAAGATATAAACAAACCTGAAAAAGAAACAGACGAATTAAATATAGGCAATGAGAGAAATCCTTCAGATATTAATACAATCATACTGCACCATACAGGGGGGCATACTGCTGAAAGTGCAATATCAACTTTAGAAGAGAGAGAGCTTTCAGTACATTATATTATAGATAAAAAAGGGGTTGTACAGAATTTAGTATCTGAGAATTTCATAGCCTTCCATGTTAAAGGAGATAATGGATTAAATAATAAAAGAAGCATAGGTATAGAAATAGTCAACACTGGATCAAAAGATGATGATTTTACTGAAGAGCAGTATGCATCAATAAGAATATTAATATTAGGAATAACAGGAAAATATAATATTCCTTATGATTCTGAGCATATAAAAGCGCATTATGAAATGCCTGGGAACACAGATAAATGGGATGTTTCCCCTAACTTTGATTGGAGCAAGATAGGAATATCTAAGTTATTTTCAAGAGAATACTGTATTGAACATAATCTGCAAAAACAAGGCTACAATTGTGAAGTTAGAAGCATGAAAAAAGCATCAATATCATTGCAAACAAGTTGGTTGGTAGATTTATTTTTTGTAACTATAATTATTTTATTATTTATAGGAATTAATCTTAAGATAAAAGATCCTGCAGTTTTTATTTTGAAAGCAGAAGCAAGAGATTATGCATTTACAAAAGATGCAGCTTCAATATCAACGCAAAAATTAAATTATATTTATAATGAAAACAAAGAAGTAATTTTAGATGAAAAAGATTGTGAAATAATTGTTAAATCAAAAGAAAAAGAAATTCTACCTGAAAGATATTACTGTGCAAGAAAATATTCAGATCTAAAAGCAATGCAGGAAGATAATAAAATAATAATGAAAAATGAATAAGAAAGGAATAGCAGAAACAATAATTGATTACACAAGATTGATGATAAACTTGGGGTTAGTAATAATTGTATCAATATTTATTGTAGCAGTAGCATTTAAATTTTTAAATACAGAATACAGAACAAATGATTTCGAAGCTAAATTGCTGGCAAGATCATTGATAACAGCAGATAATTGTCTGTCATATAGCAATGGAGTAGATGTAAATCAGGGCTTAATAGATTTGAATAAGTTCTCAGATGAAAGATTGAAGATTTGTTTCTCAAGCCCAAGAATAGGTTATGTAGCAAAATTATTAGATCTAGAAAATAATCAATTGGCAATAGCATCGCCAGAATCAAAATTATTAGATTTTCTTCCAATATGCTCTTCACTTCCAGAATACAAATGTACAGAAAAATATAATTATGTTCTGTATTACAAAGATAATGAAATAAAACCAGGGATATTAAAGCTGGAGGTGATTTCACTTGCATAACTTGTATAAGAAAGGAGTATGGGGATACCCATTGGAGCTTGCAGCTTCTCTAGTATTATTGGCAATAATATTAATATTTTATAGTATTTTATTTTTTGGCTTTGATGTTGCAAAATCAGAAGCACCAGTAATATCCTCAGAAAACTATCAGGATTCACTAACTCTTGTAAATCTGCTAAAGACACAGGTAAAGATAGACAATAATTTAATTTCAGTTGCAGATGCAGTTGATATTTTTTATACAGGTAATTCAGACAAATCAAAACTAGAACAGCCAATAACAGAAATACTGAACAAACTGCCAAAGCCAAAGAACAGAAATTCACACTATATGCTGAAAATAATAAATGAAGATATTTCATTGGAGTTTGGAGAGTCTAAGCTTATAGAATCAAAATTTTTAGAGCAAAAGATATATTTGCCTTTAAGCAGCAAAAAGAATGTATTAGTTAAACTTTACTTAAGCTGCTCAGGATGTAATAAGAAAGAAATAGAGGTAATATCATGAACAAGAAAGGAGTTTTTCTCCCAATATTTGTATTCTCAGTATTTATTATATTAGGCTTATTATACTCAACAATAGCCTATGAGAAACTAAAGAGGGAAGATATGGTTATTGGATTAAAGGCTTCAAATTTAATAAAAGCTTATGATGAAGGGGATAAAATAAATTTTTTTTTAGAGCAGTCACTAAAGCAGTCAGAAAGAAAAGCATTAAGTGAACTATACAGTAATTCAGGATATAAAAAAGGAAGCTGTAAGGATTTAGGCAGTTTTCCAATATTAGATTCTTCTTGCGGAGAATTCAATCCAGAAAAGAACTTTGAAGACCTAATTAAAAAAGAAATAAACGAATATAAATACAAAAGCACTTTTGAAGAAACTAATATAATAAAGTTAGGAAATTTATTATTGACAAAAATAAGTATACTCCCAGAAATAGAAAAAGGGCTTGGCTCAGATTTTTACAAGGCAATATCAGAAAATAATGTGAATAAAGCAGATATAGAGAATATAGAAGAAAAAGATAATAACCTAATTATTCAGTTTACAGAAATAGAATTAAAAATAGAAGGGTCATTGCAATCAGCTTATACAATAAAGCCAGAATTTAAGTTAAGTAATAACTTGCTATTCCTGAATAATTTCTACAAAACTATAGCTGAAAACTGCAGAATATCACAGGAAGAATGTGAGAACAATTTAAAAAGAATTTACTCAGATATATCTATAGAAAAACAGAATAAATTCTTGAAAATAGCAATAAACAAGGATAGATATATATTAAAAGCAGCAGTAGATATATCTTCTAACCTTCCAAATCCAAAGCTGTTCAGGGAAAATAAATAAAACAGCACCAAAATGCTTTTATAATAAGCAATAAGATAAAATTCATGATTCTCGGCTACGAAACAATAATGGGCAAGATAACAGAATCAACAGGATTGCCAAGAAGTGATATTGAGTTAAGAGTAGAGCAGAAATTAAAAGAATTGCAGGGTTTAATATCAAAAGAAGGCGCAGCACATATTGTTGCAAACCTCTTGGATGTTAAGTTATTTGATTCTACGCCAAAAATATTAAAGATAAATAATCTGCAGGAAGGCTTGAATTCAGTAACATTAACAGCTAGAATAATGAATATATATGAAATAAGAAGCTTCCAAAAAAATAACCAGAACAGGAGAGTTGCAAATATTCTAATTGGAGATGAAACAGGAACTACAAGATTAGTTGTATGGGATGAAATATTGATAAATGAAATTTCAAAGATGAAGGAAGGCGATATTTTAAAGTTAATAAATGCGCAGTCAAGACCGAATAATGGGAATATGGAATTGCATCTTGGAAATAAAGCTCAATTGATTATTAATCCACCAAATGAGAATATTGGTGAAATAAAGATAACTATAATGTCAAAAAGAAAGCACATAAAAGACATTAAAGAGAATGAATTTGTTGAATTATACGGAACAGTAGTCCAGATATTTGAACCAAGATTTTATAATGCTTGTCCTGTTTGCAGCAAAAAAGTTATGGAACAGGATGGTCATTTTTCTTGTGTTGAACATAATATAATCACCCCAAATAAAGTGCCAATTGTTAATCTAGTTATGGATGACAGCACAGACAATATTAGAGTTACTCTATTTAGAGATCTTGCAGTAAAATTAATAAATAATGAGCAGGATTTTGAAAAAATAAAAAAAGATATTCTTGGAAAACAGTTAATGGTAAAGGGAAAAGTAAACAAGAATGAAATGTTTAATAGAATAGAGATTATGGCAAACTCTGTTGAAGATGCTAATCCTGAAGATATTCTTAAAGAATTAGAAAATTCTTGAAAGTTCTCATATAATTTATAGGAACATAAAATTACTCTAAATTACTTATAAGTAGTAATAAATAGAAAGGTTTATAAAACTTAGTTTATGCCTTAAAACAATGATAAATGCATTAAAGCCTTGGGATGTACCTAATTTAATTTCTACAGAAGAAGCTATGGAAAACTTAAAAGAATATATGCGGGATAAGCAGAGAGAAGCTGAAGAAGAAAAAGCTAATCCT
>Ga0209542_10020546_pt1 | contig 10447 bp, 10 predicted proteins | sample RifCSPhighO2_01_FD_184028 | JGI IMG/M metagenome (GOLD analysis project Ga0209542, IMG submission 184028) | Soil microbial communities from Rifle, Colorado - Rifle CSP2_plank highO2_0.1 (SPAdes) (version 2) | ecosystem: Environmental > Terrestrial > Deep subsurface > Rock core/Sediment ...
CACCAGAATGGAACTTAGCGGTTGAGAACCAACCAAGGAGTGGGCATGCCGTAGGCACGCCCACGCTGTTTCGCCCGTTTTCGCCAATGAATTCGCCAATGAATTCGGATTCCCGCCTTCGGCGGGACGGAGAGTTTTTTCGCCAAGAAGCAGGTGCGAGCCAAAGATTTCTTTGGCACAGACCTTTTTTGCAAAAAGGTCTGAATCAGAAGCAATTTTGTCCAAGGATTGAGCGTCTTTTAGCCAGTTTTGGAAAGGTGCGAGCCAATCATTCTGCTTGTGTGAAAAAGTAGAGATTTCTTCTTCGAGCGACTTCTTTTCAGATAACAACTTTGCTTTTTGTAAACAGTAGTCTGGTTGGTCAATTACTTGATCAAGATACCCAGTAAGAAGTCGCTCTAACTTTTCAGACAAAGAAGAAATCTTTTTCTTTTTTTCTTCCACACAAGCAGTCAAAGACGGGGCGGAGTTTTTGTAGTCTTGCACAGCAAGACGATTCAATTCCTCCGCCCAGTCTTTGGGCAAAGAAACTTTTTTGATTAGGGATGATAACTGCTCATCTAGTTTTTCAGAACGAAGCGACATTTCGGGACACTTAACCGTTTTAGATTTTTTGGTACAACGATAGTAAACATAGCAATGAACATTCCCATTTTTCTGTCGCTTCGTTTTGTTTTCAGCAGTTATCATCATTCCACATGAAGCACAGGAAATGAGTCCGCAATATGGTTGAGGTTCATTTTGTGGTTTGCGTTCAGGTTGTCCACGAAACTTCAACATTTCCTGTGCTTCATCAAAAAGTTTCTTTGAAATGATTGGCTCGTGCTTTCCTTCGTGGATTTCACCACCATATTTGAATAGTCCAATGTAGAAAGGATTTGAGAGGATAAAAGACGCTTTGGTTTTTGAGATTCTCTTTCCGGTTCTTGTTGTAACGCCGGATTTCGCCAAAAAGTTTGATACATCTTCCAGTCGCATATTTCCTTTGGTGTATTTCTCAAAAGCCAAGCGCACGATACGAGACTTTTTCTTTTCTACCACGATTGTCTTTGTTCTACTATCGTTCAAATATCCTACTGGCGCTTGGCTTGGGAATATACCCATTCTCACTTTTTGGCGAAGTCCGCGTTTCGTATTCTCGGAAAGAGAATCTACGTAGTATTTGCTTTGTCCGAAAGCCATGTTGAGCATAAATTTTCCTTGAGAAGTGCTATCGCACCAAAATGTAGGAAATTTTAGGCTCGCAAGTTTTCCGATGTCGAGGAGATAAATAATCTGTCCTCCGTCCACCGAATTGCGGGCGAGCCGATCGGGATTCCATGCGAGGATGTTTCCGCCGAAAGTTTCAATTTCTTTCATCATCTTGTTAAACAACGGACGACCTGGAACTTTCGCAGATTGTTTTTCTACGATTTCGGCGGAAATCTCAATATTTTCCCGAACGGCGTATTCCCGCAATTCGGTGAGTTGAGCGTCAATACTCAAAACTTGCTTATCCTCGACATCAGTAGACTTGCGAGCATACAAAAAGAATTTTTGTGATGATAAGTTTTGCATAATGTGTATATTGAAAATTAAAAACTTAAATGACCACCCTTGGTGCCCCCACTAAGATTGCTCAAAGTGGAACCAAAGATGGTCATTAAAATAAGCAATCTTCGGTGGGGGCAAATTTAGTATAGCAAAAATTCTTTTTGTATCAAAGCAAATACTATGAGTCAAAATTGCTTCTGATTTCGCACCCGCTTCTTGGCGAAAAAACTCTCCGTCCCGCCGAAGGCGGGAATCCGAATTCATTGGCGAATTCATTGGCGAAAACGGGCGAAACAGCGTGGGCGTGCCTACGGCATGCCCACTCCTTGGTTGGTTCTCAACCGCTAAGTTCCATTCTGGTGTCTCTATTGTACCAAGCTCGCACCTATTTTCAAAACAAATGATGTGGCACGCGCGGAGCGCGTGGTGGCTCTGACCAAAATCGTACGCTCGGAGAAAGCCCCACGCACTGGCGAGTACGCCAGCAACCCCGAAAGAAAAAACACTCCTTGCATTTCTGATTTGGCGGGGGTGAAATTTCTTTTGAAAAAGGAAAGGGTGTTTTTCTTTCGGGGTTCTGCCCTCCAAGTATTCGGGCAGTGCGTGGGGCTTCAATACGGACTCGGCAAAACGAAAATCTATTTTTCTGGGGGAAAGGATTTTTCGTTTTGCCTCGGCTCTTTTCCCGCCCGCAGGAGGGGTCTGGGGAGGAATGCGGGCGGGGATTCGCTTTTTGATTTTTTCGGTGGCGGGCTTGTGCATAAGTATCAGTAATTGTGTTATAATGTGGACAAGCTTGTTGTGGACAGTTTGAAAGTGGTATTGCGAATTTTGCGGGGGGGGTAAACTATAGGCAAGGTCGAGCTAACATGATTTTCAAAAATTATTAACCAATTAAAATATGATTAAAACAATAACAAAGTCGGCGATGTTTTCTTCGCTAGTTCTTGGTTTGGCGTCGGTAACAAATCAAGTCGCGCTCGCCGCGGCGAAATGTACCGTCAATGGTCAAGAAGTTGATTGTGCAGAGCTAGGTAACAAAATCAAAGGATTTTTGGGTTGGGGAATTGGCGGTTTTCTTGTAATCGCCGCGTTGGGGATTTGGGCGACAGTGTTTTGGATAATGATGATTGTTCATGCCGCTAAACATGATGTCGAAAACAAAGCGATGTGGATAATCTTAATGGTGTTCACCGGTATTGTCGGTGCGCTTATTTATTACTTCGTGGTTAAACGAAAGTTTGCTAACTCTGCTAGCAGTTTTCGCGCACCAACCCCAATGAGATAATATGGCTGATCAATTTACAGATGTAACTACAACTGGATATGGCGGTAGGATAATCAACTCGATAAAAGGAGTAGTCATCGGACTTATACTTTTTGTCGTTTCATTCGGCTTACTTTATTGGAACGAAGGACGAGTTGATTTATCCAATATTGCGAAAACTGCTACCGAGATAAGTTCCGCGACAGTTAGTACCGACTCAACAGTTAGCGGAAAACTTATTTCGACAAGTGGAAATGTGAATTCCGATCAAGTTATCGGAGATAATTTATATTTGAATCCTGATAAATTTATCGCGGCGGAGCGCGAGGTGGAAATGTATTCGTGGATAGAAAAATCAGAATCTCATAGCAAAACAAACACTGGCGGTTCAGAGACAACCGAAACAACCTACACTTACTCAAAAGGTTGGGAAGAAAATCCAAAGTCCACAAGTAATTTCAAACATCCCGAAGGACACGAAAATCCACAGAAAAGTTTAGATAGTTACACAAATAAAGTTACTGCCGCAACAATCGGTGCTTACAACTTTGACCCACAAAGCGTTACCCTTCCAAACTTTTCTCAACTTCCGCTCAATTCTCAAAATGTAACTTTAAGTGATGGCGCAACTTTAGCGAATGATAGTTACATCTTTATTAAAAAAAGCGAGGGCGGCACTTTCGATAGTCCGCAAGTCGGAGACTTGCGCATAAGCTATCATGTGTTGCGCCCCGGATTTGACGGAACAATTTTTGGTAAATTGAGCGGAAGTAAAATTGATCCGTATTTCGACCAAGACGGAAACAATCTCTACAGATTATTTATTGGCACGCGTGACCAAGCAATCTCTACGCTTCACACCGAATACACAACACTACTTTGGATTTTACGTCTCGTCGGATTTTTGTTGATGTGGTTTGGTTTGTCGGCTCTATTCGGGCCAATCAGTGTGCTATTGGATTTTCTGCCAATCTTTGGCGCAATAAGTCGTTCACTCATTGGAGTAATAACTTTCGCGGTTGCATTTGTTCTCACGATTGTAACAATTATTGTCTCAATGATTGCGCATAGCCTTATTGCGCTTATTATCGCTTTGGTCATCACTGTCGGAGCGGTTATCGCTTTCTTTGTAATGCTAAAAAACAAGAAGAAAGCTAGTGGCGTTATGGCAACCGCGACAGCTCCAATTCAAGCCGCTCCGCCGACAAACCAACTGGAAAGTTATGTCAGAGAGGCAAGGACAAGAGGTATGACCAACGACCAAATTCGTCAGGAGCTTTTGACTTCCGGTTGGTCTAACGATGACATTTCTCGTGTTTTAGGATAATTAAGCCCGCCACCGAAAAAATCAAAAAGCGAATCCCCGCCCGCATTCCTCCCCAGACCCCTCCTGCGGGCGGGAAAAGAGCCGAGGCAAAACGAAAAATCCTTTCCCCCAGAAAAATAGATTTTCGTTTTGCCGAGTCCGTATTGAAGCCCCACGCACTGCCCGAATACTTGGAGGGCAGAACCCCGAAAGAAAAACACCCTTTCCTTTTTCAAAAGAAATTTCACCCCCGCCAAATCAGAAATGCAAGGAGTGTTTTTTCTTTCGGGGTTGCTGGCGTACTCGCCAGTGCGTGGGGCTTTCTCCGAGCGTACGATTTTGGTCAGAGCCACCACGCGCTCCGCGCGTGCCACATCATTTGTTTTGAAAATAGGTGCGAGCTTGGTACAATAGAGACACTATGTCTAAACTTTATACCGGCAAAGGAGATAGGGGCACTACGAAATTTTTTGGCTGTGATCAAAAGCGAGTTTCTAAAAGTTCGGCCGTAGCGGAAGCGCTCGGAGATTTGGATGAATTGAATTCTTTTCTCGGTGTGGTGAAACTACAGGATGAGACTTCTAGCTTCTTGGTGTTAGGTTCTAGCTTTGCGAACATACTGGAAGAGATTCAAGAAAATCTCTTTATAATCTGCGCGCATGTGGCTGGGGCAGATAAAAATATTATGGAGAAAAAGGTAAGGAAGATGGAAGAATTAATCGCGGAGTGCGAGAAAGAGCTTCCAGAGATAAAGACTTTTACCATCACGGGAGGCACCGAACTTAGCGCGCTTCTGGACTTCGCTCGCGCGCTCGCGAGACGCGCGGAGAGAAAAGTGGTCGCAACGAATGATGAAACGGGAACGATTAATCCTGAGATACTCAAATATCTGAACCGGCTCTCAAGCGTTCTTTTCGCTCTTGCTCGACTTACCAACCTAAGGTCTGGTATAAAGGAGACTTCTCCGAGCTATAATTAAATAATGGCGACTATAGTTTAGTGGCAGAACTCCAGCTTGTGGAGCTGGTCGCGAGAGTTCGATTCTCTCTAGTCGCCCACGTTTACCACATAGGAAAATCCTATGGGGTAAAATACGAATATGGGCAGCAATACATCATATAGTTCCCCAAAGGTGGAAATGAGAAATAGTCACATCAGTGGACGGGGACTGTTTGCCAAAGAATCAATTCAGAAGGGTGGGCTGATTATCAGTTTTGAAAATGGAAAAGGAAAATTTATCAATTCCACCGAAGCAGATATATTGTATGATGCAGGTAACGATCACATGTTGCAGATAAATGACGATTTATTTTTTGCAGCCACCACACCGGGAGAATATGAAACAGAAGATCATATAAATCATTCATGTGATCCTAATTTGGGTATAGACGGAAGCGTGAAATTTGTGGCGACGCGTGATATAAGAGAGGGCGAAGAGCTTACCTTTGATTACGCTATGTCGGAGAGTTCAAATTATAAAATGAAGTGTCATTGCGGGAAAAGAAACTGTAGAAAAATTATTACTGGTAATGATTGGAGACTAAAGAATCTTCAAAAGAAATACAACGGATATTTTTCTGATTATTTACAATCAAAATTTTCAATCGCAAATTTTCCCTGTGCAATATAACCCTAATTTAACTATGCTGTTAGTAAAAACAAGGTTGGGTCAGAGCAAGATTCAAGGTATGGGACTTTTTGCGGATGAATTTATACCAAAAGGTACACTCGTCCAGAAATTTATTGATGGAGTTGATTTGGAATTAACTCCCGAAGTAGTAGATATTCTGCCTGGGCCAGCTAAAAAAAATTTTCTGCACTATGCATATAGAAATAAAATAACTAATAAATATATTTTAAACTCTGATGATGCCCGTTTTCTCAATTCTTCTGTTACGCCGAATCTAATAGGAGATGAATTAAATAAAGAGGCTGATATTGCGGCAAGAGATATTGAAAGAGGTGAAGAACTCACTGTTGATTATAGTGATTTTGATGATTTAGCCCAGGAAAAATTGAAGCAGCATAAGCCACATAGGAAAATTCTATGGGGTAATGGTGGAGAGGGAAATGTATTCTAGCAATGATCTTTGTTCTGAACTGATATACTTTTGGTATGGAGAAGTTTGACTTAATCGTCTTTGATATCGACGGGACGCTGGCGCGCAGTAAGTTGCCACCTGATGCAGAGATGGCCGGACTTCTCTGCCAGCTTATGAGTAAATATACGGTGGCTATTATTTCTGGCGCCAATTACAAACAATTTAAGTCACAAATTCTGGACAGTCTCCCATGTTCGTCCGAACATATGAAGAATCTTTATATTTTGCCGGTCGATGGCACCGTCTTTTGTTATGGCGACGGTTGGCGATGTGAAAACGATGCCCCACTTTCTACTAAAGAAAAAGAATGCATCAAAACAGCTTTTGAGAATATCTTTGAAGAAGTCGGACTTAAAAAACCGCGCAAAACTTACGGAGAACTCATAGAAGATCGAGGGTCCCAACTCAATTTCTCCGCCTTTGGACAAGACGCCCCGATTGAATTAAAGGAAAAGTGGGATCCAGATAACGAAAAACGTGAGCGGATGATAAACGTGCTCAAACGTTCTTTGCCGGGTTTCTCAATGCGCATTGGCGGCACCACTTCCATAGAGGTGACGAAGGCCGGTATAGATAAGGCCTATGGTCTCAAAAAACTTATGGAGCGAGCCGGTGTTTCAAAGGAAAAAATACTCTACGTCGGAGACAAACTCTTTAAGGGCGGTAATGACGCGCCGGTTCTAACTTTAGGCATAGAGTGTCGAACGGTTAAAAATCCGGAGGAAACAAAAAAGATTATCATGAAACTGTTGAAATAAAATCAATGTTATAATGGCGGAATAATGGCTGTATCTAAGAAACAAATTACTTTGAAAAAACGATCCAAAAAAGTTTCTAAGAAAACCAATAAAAAATCTGTTAAAAAAAAGGTCAGGAGAACTCCAAAAAAGCCCAGAGCTCTGGATCTCCGTAAATTCATTCACAACCCTGTCATTACCCCGGCATCGGGTTCTTATTGGGAATCGGAAGCGGTCTTCAATCCCGGGGCGGTGAGGCACGGAGGCCGCGTTCATCTCTTTTATCGCGCCCTTGGCCCGGACGGTATCTCCCGTATCGGTTATGCTTCAAGTCAAGACGGCGTTCATTTCGATAAACGATTTCCTCATCCAGTCTACATGCCGGAAACCGTTGCTGAATCCGCCAAACACCACCCGTATACTTCTCCGTCAAGATTGTCGTACAATACGGGACTCTATATCTCCGGCGGCGGATGGGGCGGGTGCGAAGATCCACGAGCTACAAAAATCGATAGTCGTATTTATCTGACGTTCAATATCTTTAATGGATGGCATTCGATCAGAGTGGGTCTGACCTCTATTGGTGAGGATGATCTTGAACAAGGGCGATGGAATTGGCGCCGTTTCGTTTTCCTCTCTCCTCCCAATGAGAGGCATAAGAATTGGGCGCTCTTTCCCGAAAAAATAAATGGTAAGTACGCTCTTTTCCACAATCTTCATGACGATGACCCGGCGCGAGTGCGCGTTGAATGTCTTGATAACCTCGAGGAACCCATTCCGTCTTTTGATAGTCCCGACCCACATCTTCTACCAGACAGGAAGCTTGCTTGGCACAATCGTACTCGTAGTGTCGGCCCTCCGCCCATTAAAACTCGCCATGGCTGGCTCCTTTTCTATCATGCTATGGATAAAGACGATCCGGGTCGTTACAAGCTCGGGGCCCTGCTTTTAGACTCCAAAGATCCGCGGAAGATTCTTTACCGGTCCCGTTATCCTGTACTTGAACCTGACAAATGGTACGAAAATGACTGGAAGCCGGGCATTATTTATGCTTCGGGCGCGGTGGTGAAGGGCGGGACCCTCTTTATTTACTATGGCGGAGGCGATAAACATATTGGCGTCGCTTCCACCAATCTGGAAGAATTTGTCAAAAAACTCATGAATAATGAACACGCCGTTTTTTCAATTAAATCAGCCAGGGTGGCATAATCTTATGCCCAGATTATATACAGAACACGAAGGCAGGGTGACAAGTGTGGATAATCGATTTAAACATGTCATGGCTGTTGCTCTTGATCCGCGAACTAATTATCAAGAAGGGGTAATCCGTTGTATTACTAGTCGAGAAGGAGACATCGCCATGAAGGGTACGATTGATCGAAGTGAGTTACATAAGGTAAAAGGAAAATCTCCCGAGTTTTTTGAGATTGGTGAAAAGTTGCGCATTAAAAATGAATCAAAAATAATTAAAGAAATTTCTAGTGAAGAACTTGAATGTATCGGATTGGAAGATCCGGATATTTGGATTGATAAAAAAACCGACTTAATGCATCTATACTTCACTCTTCCTCTTATTAACAAAAATGAGGAAAGTAAATCAAAGACGCATCTTGGTCACGCTGTTGGAAAAGATTTGAATTCCTTGGAAATGACAATGCCTGTACTTATGGCAGATCAACAGGGCGGGGCAAAAGAGCTCGCCATTGCTCCCGTCAATAAACAAGGGTTTAGGTACAGCCTTGTAGAATCAGCCGATAAAATCGGAAATACTATTTATTCAGTTGTACGATTTGCAATTGTCGAAGATATGGGGGAACCATGGAAATTTGGAGAAATCGCTTTTCATCCAGCGAAACACGATATTGCATGGATTGCCGGACATGCGTCACCTGGTCCTCTATTTTCAAAAAATTTTATTGATGTTGGTGAGGGAAAATTACTTGGTATAATGAACGGCTGTGTGGCTAACCAAGAGATTGATGGAAAAACAAAGTACGGTACATTTTCGATTGGCCTCTTTATTTATGAATATGAGAATGGAAAGATAGATTGGGTTTCTCCAGAACCCTTTATACAAGATAGTGAAGCGGGGAAAGGTGGGAATAGGGCAATTACATTTGCTAGTCAGTTTGTGGGGACTAATCCAGGGGAAGGTATCTTGTATGCTCATGTAGATGATTCATTTGTGCGAGCATATACCCTGAAGGCTGATTTGCTAAAATTGATACTACCAACTAACAGTTTTAATTCTTAATGTAATTCATGTTTATAGTCAAGCGATCACAAGAGAATCCGATTTTGGTACCAACTCGCGACCATCATTGGGAAGCGTCCGCCACTTTCAATATGTCTGCGGTGAAGCGGGGCCAAAGTATCTACGGCTTATACCGAGCGATATCCGGCAAAGATGATTTAAGCGCCCCAGATCAAATATCTACCATCGGCATAGCTGAGAGTTCAGACGGCCTGCATTTTAAGAAACGCAGACAGTTTATTGCGCCGGAAGCAGAGTGGGAAAAATTTGGTTGCGAGGACCCGCGCGCCACATTTTTTGAAGGGCGTTATTACATTTTCTACACGGCTCTTTCCCACTTTCCATTTACCGCAGAAGGTATTAAGGTTGCCATGGCGATTTCGAAAGACTTTAAACGAATCGATGAGAGGCATTTGGTGACACCTTTCAATGCCAAAGCTATGACTCTTTTTCCAGAACGAATAGACGGCAAGATTACCGCTCTTTTCAGCGCCTATACGGATAATCCGCCGGCGAAAATGGTGATTGCTCAAGCCGATGATGTTTCTGAATTTTGGTCTCCCAAATTTTGGGAAAGATGGCATAAGAACATCGATGACCATACGTTGAGCTTGCGCCGTAACGATTACGACCATATTGAAGTCGGCGCGGCCCCAATCAAGACCAAATACGGTTGGTTGCTTATTTATTCGCATATCGAACATTATTTTTCCTCATCGGGAAATTCTAGACCTCAATTCGGCATCGAGGCGTTTCTTCTTGACCTGAAAGATCCACGCCAAATTGTAGGGTCTACCAAAGGTCCAATGATGGTATCCGAGGAACCCTATGAACTCTCGGGCCATGTTTCCAATGTTGTTTTTCCTTCCGGTGTGATTCTCAACCATGATATTTTAACAATTTACTATGGGGCAGCTGATACCACCACCTGTGCGGCCAGACTTCGCCTGAATGATTTGATTTCTAGCATCTACGATGAAACCAGACATCGTTGGCATTTCAAGCGCGTCCAAAAGAACCCCATTATTGTTCCCGATGAAAATCATAAATGGGAATCGAAAGCGACTTTTAATCCTGCCGCCATTGATCTTGGAGGAAAAATTCATATCCTCTATCGCGCGCTCTCAAGTGACAATACTTCTGTCATTGGTTATGCCCTAAGTGTTGATGGAACGAAGATTACCGAACGTCTTAGTGAGCCGGTTTATATTCCGCGCGAGAATTTCGAAACTAAGAAAATAGGGGGGG
>Ga0209542_10020548_pt1 | contig 10447 bp, 11 predicted proteins | sample RifCSPhighO2_01_FD_184028 | JGI IMG/M metagenome (GOLD analysis project Ga0209542, IMG submission 184028) | Soil microbial communities from Rifle, Colorado - Rifle CSP2_plank highO2_0.1 (SPAdes) (version 2) | ecosystem: Environmental > Terrestrial > Deep subsurface > Rock core/Sediment ...
CGGCTGATTGTGCGCGAAAAAGAGTCCTGCCAAGCGCGCGAGCGCGTATCCAAGAGGGAGAGCAACGGCAAGTATGTACGTAAACCGCCGCCTCCGCTCTCCGGCAAAAGCTAGGGTTATAGCGCCGCATAGCATGATGACCGCAACCAAATATTTGGCGCCAAAGATTATAAACGGAATCATACGTCTATTCTAACGTCAGAATAGTGTTTGGTCGCGGGGCGGCCCGTCCAGAGTATCGAAAGATGGTTGACGGTATACAGCCAGCTCATCTTAACAAGACCTTCTTTGTCGAGCCGCCGGCCGGTCGTGTACATAGGGAGCTTCCATGTCCACTTAACCTTCCCCACCGCGCCGATGCGCTTGGCGACATCGGTGTCCTCTCCGTAAAAGGATATAGTGGTGTCAAACCCGCCGACGCTGTCCCACGCCGCGCGCTTCAGCACAAAGTTGCCTCCCTGCACCATCGCGCCCGCATGGAGTATGTGGTGATTGACGAGGTGGATAATCCAGCCTAAGAAATAAAAGACTTTGACCAGCGCGCGCTTCCAGACGGGGATGTCGTAATAGAGGTACGGTCCAGAAAGCGCGACGAGATTTTTGTCTTTGGCAAACTCACTCACAACAGTTGATAACCACCCCTTCGGCACCATAGTGTCGGCGTCGATGTTGGCGACCAGCCCGCCAGTGGTCGCGACCCAGCCCGCGCGCCGCGCGTAGACCAGCCCCTTCAAATTCTCGCGCACGACCGTCACTCCGGCAAATTTCAAAGCCTCCTCGCGCGTGCGGTCGGTCGAAGCGTTGTCCACCACCACCACCTCCGCTCCTGTCGAATCTATCGAAGTCCGACTTCGATTAATTTCATCAAAAACAGATTTAAGGCACTTCCCTATCATCTTCTCCTCGTTGTACGCGGGTATAACAAAACTTATCTTCATTGCGATTAGCCTATCATAAAAAGTAATACTCTTAACATTTAAAATTTCAAAAATAAAACCATATGTGTAACGACCGTTACATAGATGGTTTAGAGCTATAGGCGGAACAGTTTGCGAAGTTTAGTGTCATTCTCGACTCCTTCCGCGATGAGATACAAAATTCCCTCTCCCAAACGAAGATCCGCACGCAAAAAAGTCACAAATTCCTCGCAATCATACGGACAAACCCACACACTATCTTGTATGCGGCGAAATCCCGCTTTCTCCAACGTCCGGCGCAACTTATCCCGGATGCCGCGCCGTCTCTCCCAGATATCAAAAATGACTATTCTCCACTTTTGGTCCCAGACGCGCGGAGCGCGTATCTTGATGCGTTCCGCCGCATGCAATTTTTCGGCGAGCTTCTTTCCTCCTTCAGTCAAAACAACCGTCCAGCCGCGAAGAGTAGCTCTCCTCTTTATCATTCCTTGCACTTCAAGACGCTGCAACGCTTGCCGGGTGCGCCGTACGGGAGAGTTTTTTACATCTTCCGGGAAAAGCCGCTTACGCAAAACCGCTTCGGGCGCAAACGCGGCGGAAGCAGAACCGGTCGTCATCCGGAAAAGAGCTAGCATAACTTTCTGGCGAATTTGAACCCTCCTCGCCCTTTCTTTTGTTTTTGTTTCGAGCTTCCCCATAAACCATATAATACACGACCGTTACATAGATGGTTTAGGGTTATTCACGCGCTGATTTCTCCTCTCTCCAATAGAAAACCGGCCGCTCCTTTCGGAAGCGGCCGGTCGAATGTTTAGCGCAGAGCAAACACAGTTGCTCCACCGAGGATGATTGCCACCGCGGCTACCGAACCCCACGGCACCGCGTCCAAGAGCGGGTACGGCGGAAACCAGTCCGGCGGGTTCATCTTTCTCAGCATATGATTACCGACGAAGACGTGCCAGACCATGTACACGGCGGTTAGCATGGGGACTGCGGCGTATGTGTGCTTGGTACTGGTGTAGACCAACACCAACACGGCAATAGCACCCGCAAAGAGCACGAAGTGCGACCACCCGGCTGCATTGAGCCTTCCATCCGTGACCATGTAGTCCGGATACTTCGCCAGCGTGTATAGGTAGTGCATGCCGCCGCTGACAATTACTCCGACGACGCCCGCGAGTAGCCACCGCTGCCAGCTCCACCGGTCGGCATACAGAGCGACCAGTGTTGCGATGAGTGGAATAAGGAAAAAGAACACCCACCACGTAGAGCCGTGGCCGCTAAACGGAATCCCTTGCGGAATCCCGTTGCCCACCATTTGCACCGGCGTAAGCATCTTATTGTTGTTGGCGAAGACCGCCTGCAACAACCACAGCACGAGCCCTATGCACGCCGTCGAGAACCAAAGCAGCATGGCTGCCTCCTTTTGCTAGAGCCGAAGCTCAGTGAAACTCAAAGACCTAACTTGCTATGAATTATATCACAAACCAGTACTAAAGTCAACGTAAAAACAGGCCTAAAAACAACGGTAGAATGGGAGCGTGGAGGAGCATTTTCTTAAGAGCCGCGGAGTTGCTTACCGTACCAATACTTTTGTCGCGGGACGCACAACCATTCTTTTTGTGCATGGACTCTCCGGGAGCCTTTCGGCCTGGTATCCGTACGAAAAGATTTTTGAACAAAAATATAATTTAATTACTTTTGACCTGCGCGGGCACGGGCTCTCTTCCCGCCCGTCCCGCCGAGGCTATATTATGCGGAAATTTGTAGAAGACATCCGCGCGCTGCTGATGGAGTTGAGAGTAGAGCGCTGCTCAATAGTGAGCCACTCCTTCGGAACGCTTATTGCCATGGAATTTACGCGTGCCCACCCCGAAATTGTCGAGCGCAATATTTTTTTGGCACCGGCGTACGGCGTCCACCACTTTAAAATAAGTAAATTGCTCGCCAACCTCGGCGCCGCGCTCGCTATGGTGCCGCTTAGAGTACGCTCATACGGGCGCACCGATTACGCGCGCTTCTACCCAACCCCCGATTATAGCGTCGCGCGCATCGGCACCGATATTTTGAACATGGGGTTGCGCTCCTACTTGCGCTCGCTGCGCGTGGTGTTCGAGCAAAACTATAATCCACATTGGCCGGAGCTTGCCTGCACTTCGCTCCTGGTGCACGGCGGACAAGACTCGATAGTACCAATCGCGCATGCGCGCGAGCTGGCCGGAGTTCTTACAAACTCCACACTCGTTGAGCTGTCCGGAGCAAATCATATTTTAGTTTTAAACAACGTCCAAGAAGTCGCAAACGAGATAGAAAAGTTCGTGCGAGAATAGAGGCATGCATCCCGTTAGAAACAGGTCGCGGACATTCCGCCACCTGCATAGTTATCGAACCTATTAATGATTTCAGATTTCATGGACAGCTTTGTTTATGCGACCGCGGTTTCTAACGGGATGCGCATCGCGTACTTTAGCGACAACTTTTATCCGGAGCTATCGGGGATTACCGACACCATCATCACAACCGGCAAGGAGCTCCAAAAGCGCGGGCACGAAATTGCGTACGTCGGCCCGTACTACTCGCCGAAAGATTACGCGGTCGGCAAACGGCAGTATCCGCTCAAAAAAGAGGATGACACTATCGACGGCATGCACATTGCGCGCCTGCCGTCTATCCCCTTGCCGGCATCGCCGACGGGGCAATCGCGGTTTGCATTCCCCCTCGGCGCGAGCTTCAAATTTTTAGACTCATTCAGGCCGGAAGTTATCCACACCCAAAGCCCTTATGGTGTTGGGTGGGAGGCGCTGCGCGCCGCAAAGCGCTACAAAATACCCCTTGTCGGTACAAACCACACCGCGATAGAGGACTTCTTTCCCTTCCCGTCGGTTATGCGCGCGTACGATGCGTGGTATTACAATCACTGCGATTTCGTTACAACCCCCTACGCCGCGCTCCTGCGCCGCATGGGCAAAAAGGGATTCAATAAACCGGGGAGGGCTGTCGCTAATCCCGCGGAACTCACTGCTTTTGCGCCGGCAACTCCTGCGCAGCGCGCCGAACACAAGCGCTCCTTCGGGCTTACCGGACCGGTGGTGCTCTATGCCGGGAGGCTCGGCGTGGAAAAGCGCGTTGACGTGGTGGTGCGCGCGCTGGCGCTGTTAATCAAAGACTTCCCCACCATCACGCTGGTCGCTACCGGCCACGGCGTCGCCGAAAGCGGGCTAAAAGCGCTTGCGCAAAATCTTGGCGTCGGACGGCACGTCAAATTCACCGGCTTTCTATCCCGCGCGACGCTCCCCCACGCGTACAAAACCGCGGATGTCTTCGCCATGATGTCGACCTCCGACAGCCAATCAATTGCTCTGATGCAGGCGTACTCCAGCGGAGTGCCGGCCGTGTGCGCTAGGGCACGCGGATTGCCGGATTACACGCCGAAAGAGGCGGGGTTCTTGGTTGAGCCGGGCGACCATAAAGCGCTGGCCACAAAGATAAAACTGCTATTGCATGACGACGCGCTGCGCACGGCCATGGGCGCTGCCGCCGCAGCGTTTGCCAAAAAATTCTCCCCCGGAAAAATCGCCGATGAGTGGGAGCAAATTTACAGGCAGGCTACTCCACGGAATCTTTCTTAAGAAACCGCGACCGAACCTTGCGTGCGATAACGTAGTACCCGGCAAATACAACCGCGGCTGCTGCCACCAGCATTTCTACCCGAACCAGTGTGCTCTCGACCGCGGCAAAATATCCGCCGAAAAAGTATCCGAGCCCGGTTAAAACCGAGTACTGGAAAGCAGCGAGTATCGCGCTGTACCGCCAAAAAGTGTTAAACGGAAGATGCGAGAGACCCGCGGTAATAAGGAGCGGAGTCGAAAGCCCGTAGGCGAACTTGGTGACAGCCATCGTTTTGAACGGATGCGTGTGCCAAAGGCTCCTCACAACTTCAAAACGCTCGGGAGTTATCTTCAGTTTTGGCCCAATTTTTTCAATAAGTGACTTTTCCTTGCCCCATCTGCCGAAAAAGTAGTACGCGACGTCCGGTAGTACGTCGGCGAACACCAAAACGACAAACAAGGGCAGCGGGCTAAAGTACCCGAGCGGGATGAGTGTGCCCGCGACAAAGGCAATCATTGGCCCTTCAAAACACGCCAAAGGAAAGAGTATAAAGTAGCGGTATTGCTCTAGCAGGAGGATTATAGCGGCGAGGTCCATACCTTTAGTATACTTATATATATGACTCTGTTTTACATCGTCATCGGGCGCTACCGCGAGTTGTGGCTCGACAGGCACTTTCGTTTTTCGGCGCCCATAGCAATCATCGCGTTCATCGGCGCGCTGTTCGTCAATTTTTGGGCGATACACCAGGCGACCGACAACGCGAGCAACTCGGTCACCGACATTATCCTCTCCAATATTCCTGTTTTCGAAGTCGACGGGTTTTTTGTGTATGGTACGTTCCTGGTCGTGCTGATAACCGTCGTCATGCTGGCTTTGCACCCCAAGCGCGTCCCCTTTGCGCTACACGCAGTGACGCTCTTTATACTCATCCGCTCGGCGTTTACGCTTATGACGCACCTCGGTCCGCCGGAGGTTGCCTACCTCAGCGACTTTGGGGCGACCATTACTAACTCCTTCTTCGGCGCGGACCAGTTCTTTTCCGCCCATACGGGGATGCCGTTCCTCGGCGCGCTGGCGTTTTGGGGTTTTGATAATAGGTTCAAGTGGCTCTACTTGCTCTCCTCGGTTTTCTTCGCGACAGTAGTGCTGCTCGGCCACATCCACTACACCATCGATGTCTTTTCGGCGTTCTTTATCACTTACGGCATCTACCACATAGCGCTGTGGCTCTTCCCCAAGGAACGCGCGCTGTTTCTTTTGAGCGACTAGATTGGTTTTAAAGGAGTACTCGTTAAATAAGCAGGCGCTATGCAGGAGATACTGGTTTAGCCGAGGGGGCTCCGCACCAAGGTGCGCGGGCCCCCTCGGCATGTTTTTTTATGCTTTATAATAAAATGCATGGAAGGCCTCTCTAATTATGAGAAGGAAATTCGCCCGTGGGGAAACTTTGAGCGTTTTACGCTTAATGAAATCACAACGGTAAAAATAGTGACGGTGAGTCCGAATGAAGCCATCTCCCTGCAGACCCACGAGCACCGCGACGAGTTTTGGAGGATACTTTCCGGCTCCGGCATCGTTGTGATTGACAACATCGAGCAGGAAGCTAAGACCGGCGACCAGTTCTTCGGCAAACGGGGCAACAAACACCGGGTTGAAGGCGGCCCCGGCGGTTTAAGTTTTCTTGAAATAGCGTTCGGTAATTTTGAAGAAGGTGACATTACCAGGCTAGAGGACAAGTATGGGCGAGCCTAATGTGCCTGCCGTTATTTTTGCGCTCGCCGCGGCCGCGCTTGCCTGCCTGGCACTCCTGTTTTTTTGGCTTGCGGCAATACGCCGGCTCGGCAGGCCGCTGCGACTGAACCGACTCCCGCACAATCCGGTCCTGCGTCCTGTACCCGAGCACTGGTGGGAGTCGGAAGCGGTTTTTAACCCAGCCGCTATTTATCACGACGGGCGCGTGCACATTTTTTACCGGGCGCTAGGCCGTGACGGCGTCTCGCGCGTGGGCTACGCCTCCAGCCAAGACGGCATCCACTTTGACGAGCGGCTCTCCTACCCCATCTTCGACCGCGGAGCGGGCTTTAGCCCCGTTAAGGCAAAACTTTCTTACGCGACACTTACCTACAACCAAGACCTCTACGCCTCCGGCGGAGGATGGGGCGGCGTGGAAGACCCGCGTGCGGTCAAAATCGACGACCGCATCTACATGACGTTTGAAATATTCGAGCACTGGCAGTCGCTGCGTTTGGCGGTGACCTCACTCTCGCACATTGACCTCGATGCGCGCAAGTTCAACTGGACGCAACATATCGCCATGTCGCCGAAGGGGCAGACAAACAAAAACTGGGTGCTCTTCCCGGAGAAAATCAACGACAAATTTGCCATCATGCACGCGCTCACTCCGCGCATTATGATCGAGTATGTCGACTCGCTGGAGGACCTGCGGGACAATCCGATACAAAGCAACAACCACCGCTCCGGGCGGCCGGGCAAGTGGGACGCGTTTATCCGCGGAGCGGGCGCGCCGCCCATTAAAACCGGGTACGGCTGGCTGCTGCTCTACCACGGGATGAACCCGGAGCGCGGCGCCGGCTACAACGTTGGTGCCATGCTGCTGGACCTCCACGACCCGACAAAAATTCTCTACCAAAGCGAGGAGCCGATACTGACGCCGGAGGAGTGGTACGAAAACGAGTGGAAGGCTGGCGTCGTGTATGCAAGCGGCGCGGTTGTGGTGGGGCAAGACCTTTTTATCTATTACGGCGGCGGGGATAAGTATGTCGCCGCCGCGCGCGCCAACCTGCGCGACTTTCTGCGCAAGCTCACCCACCACCAGCACGCGGTCCTCACGCCAGTAAAAGGTGACACCTTTTAATTAATTTGAGAACTTTTGAACAACACACAGGAAAAGCCGTCGAAGATGAGCGTTTTAGTCACATGATGGCCATAGCGCTCGACCCTAATTCTCAATATAAAAAAGGAGTTATACGATGCATCACTAGTCGTGAAGGAGACGTCGATACAAAAGGATACATAGACAAAAGCGAGCTGTACACAATCTCCGGAGAAACGCTGGAAAAATTCTCGGTTGGAGAACAACTACAAATAAAAAACGGACAAGAAATCTTAGACCGGCTCGACAGTAAAAACTGGAACTTTATAGGTCTCGAAGATCCGGATATTTTTGTTGATGACAAAACTGGTCTTACACATCTATATTTCACGATGCCGCTTCTCAATAAAGACAAAACGAAAGAACAAGCTCTCATTAATTTGGGACACGCTGTAGGGAAAAGTTTGGACTCGCTCGAGATGACTATGCCCGCACTGCAAGCAGATGCAAAAAATACCGCAAAAGAGGTCTCTATCGCTCCAATAAACTCTAAAGGAATCCGTTACAATCTAATAGAATCGAGTTCTATCGAGAACAAAATATGGTATTCGACTGTACGTGTTGCTATTGCGGAAGATATGGGCGCATCGTGGCAGTTTGGCCAGACGGTCTTTCATCCAGCTGAACATAAAATCCCGTGGATAGGCGGACACGCCTCGCCCGGGCCGCTCTTTTCTAAACAGTTTATTGATGTCGGCGAAGGAAAAGCACTCGGACTCATCAACGGCCGGGAGGCAAACACTTACGAGGGTGGCAAAACAGTGTACGGGATGTTTTCCGTCGGGCTTTTTATATACGATTACGAAAACGGAAAGATTGATTGGGTATCGCCTGAACCTTTTATACAAGACACCGAGGCGCGCACGATAACCTTTGCCAGCCAGTTCGTTGAAACAAAACAAGGCGAAGGAATTTTGTACGCGCACGTAGACGACTCCTTTGTTCGCGCTTATACACTATACGCTGATGGCATCCGGCGATTATTGCCGTAAAATAAAAGGTGTCACCTTTTATTTATGCTTAGGAGAGTATCTTTAGCACCACTTGAGTGGTATCACATCTATACCAGAGGCATCGACAAGAGAGTCGTTTTTCAAGATGACGCTGATTTTTACCGTTTTAAAAAATTGCTTTATTTGGGCAATGACACCGCGCCTATAAATCTCGAACTTTTAAAAGAGCTATCTTATCGAGAAGTTTTTGTGCGGGAAAGGAAGGAACAGTTGGTATCTATCGGAGCATACTGCCTCATGACCAACCACCCTCACTTGTTAGTTCAACAAAGAGTAGAGAACGGAATCACAAGATTTATGCGTAAGATTGGCACCGCATATACGATGTATTTCAATAAAAAATATGACCGAATTGGAAACCTAATGGTTAAACCGTTCCGTTCAAAACATATTAGCGACGACCTATACTTTCGCAAAGTTGCGCAGTACATTCATTTAAATCCGGCGGAAATATTTGAACATGGATGGAAGGTTGGAAAGGTAAGCGACATAGAAAAATTAAAACACCAAATGCTCGGTTATAAACACTCAAGTCTGTATGACTATTCAAACAACGCAATACGGCCAGAGCGTGCAATTCTCGATCCAGATGCATTTACTTTAATTTCCGACGGCATGCCTCCATTTGAGGAAGTTTTAAAAGAGGCACATACATATTACAAAGAAATAGAAGATACTTTTGATCCAAAACCCCGCGGTCGCCCTAAATTAAAAGGTGACACCTTTTAATTTAGGGTGCTGCTTTTTCTTTTGATGTTACAATTATTTTAACCATGTACGTAATTAGGCGCAGCAAACATAACCCTCTCATCGCCCCTCTCAACGACAAGCACTGGGAGGCGCGCGGTACTTTTAATCCGTCCCCGATTGTTAAGGGCAATATCACGCACCTGCTCTATCGCGCGCAGGGCCGCCCCGACGCCTTGATGACACCTGCGGGGATATCAACCATCGGCAAGGCGCTGTCGCTGGACGACGAGCACTACCAAAACCGCCGGCAATTTATCATACCTACCGAGCCGTGGGACAAGTACGGATGCGAAGACCCGCGCGCAACCTTTTTTGAAGGAAAGTACTATATCTTCTACACTGCGCTGGGCGGGATGCCCTTTGGCCCCGGCAATATAAAAGTCGCGGTCGCCATATCTGCCGACCTCGAAACAATAGAGGAAAAGCATCTGGTAACGCCGTTTAACGCCAAGGCGATGACTCTCTTCCCCGAGCGAATCGGGGGCAAGATTACCGTTATTATGACCGCGCACACCGACGAGCCGCCGGCGCGCATCGCCATCGCGCAATGCGACAACATAGAAGAGCTTTGGGATTTGTCATTTTGGGAAAAATGGAAGGCCGAGATGGGCGACCATGTCCTGAACCCGCTGCGCTTCGACCAAGACCACGTCGAGGTCGGCTCCGCGCCGATTAAAACCAAAGACGGCTGGCTCCTTTTTTATTCCTATATCCACAACTACTTTGGCGGAGGCGAGCGCGTCTTCGGAATCGAGGCAATGCTGCTCGACCTTAAAGACCCGCGCGTCATAAAAGGCCGCACCAAGGGGCCCATCATGGTCCCGGAGGAAATATATGAGCGCTACGGAGCCGTGCCAAACATCGTCTTCCCTTCCGGAGCTGTTCTTAATAAAAATGGCCGAGTCGACCTGTACTACGGCGGCGCCGACACCGTGTGTGCCATGGCGTCGCTCAACCTAACCGACCTGCTCTCCGCCATGATCCCAGAGCGCCGGGTCGACCTGGTAGAACGCGCCAAAGAAAACCCTATTCTTAAACCGGTCGCCGACCACCCGTGGGAGAGTACCGCTGTTTTTAATCCGGCGGCGATAGACATCGGAGGGACCGTGCATATCCTCTATCGCGCCATGGGCGCGGACAACACGAGCGTCATAGGCCACGCGCAGAGCAAAAACGGCGTCAAGATTACTTCGCGAGACGCACAGCCCGCGTATGTGCCGCGCGAGCAGTTTGAAAAAAAGCAGCAGGATGGAGTGGGCTCC
>Ga0209542_10020549_pt1 | contig 10447 bp, 9 predicted proteins | sample RifCSPhighO2_01_FD_184028 | JGI IMG/M metagenome (GOLD analysis project Ga0209542, IMG submission 184028) | Soil microbial communities from Rifle, Colorado - Rifle CSP2_plank highO2_0.1 (SPAdes) (version 2) | ecosystem: Environmental > Terrestrial > Deep subsurface > Rock core/Sediment ...
TATCAAAGTAACGTGGTGAAGACGCAAACACGACGTGCCGGATTCCGACGGAAAGCGCGAATTCGAGCAGGCGTGCAGTCATCACCACGTTACTTTGATAAACCCTGGAGAAATCCTGCGCCGCCGCCCGCGGCCGGTGATCGCCATCGATGCCTGGAGCCAGTGTCACGGGAACCAGCCCCGCCAAGTGAATAAGTGTCCCGGCCGCCTCGCAATGATTTCTTAGTGATTCGTAATGCCGCGGGTCATTGAGATCGAGCGATACTTCGCCGTGACCGGATCGAAACGACTCGCCATGCGTCAAGGCCAGCACTTTCTGTCCCGATTCGCCCAGGCGTTTACGCACCGCCTGACCGATAAAACCCGCCGCGCCGGTAACAATGATCACGGCGCTTGTTCCACCGCTTTGCGGCGGGCGGCATATTCATCAGCCGCCAGAAACGCATCGACTGTCCTGCGCACCAGTGTCACGCCTTCGCACCAGACCCAGGATTCCGCGGTAACCGTGTGCCCGAGCGCCATATCGACAAGCAATCCCACCTCATCAACACCCGCCGCTTGTGTTAGCGTGACAGTTGTCGAGAATCGCGGGTTGATCTCGAACGGCAACGGCGTGCCGTCCGCATCGAGACGGAGCTGGACATTAAACGGCCCGTCCGCGCGTAAACGTTCCTGAATGTTCCGGCATAACCGGTCAATCGCATCGTTCTTGCGCGTCACCGCCAGGCGCGTGATGCCGCGCTTGTCTATGATCTCTTTCGGTACGACGGCACGCACAATACCGTCGCGCCAAACGACGACGGACACGGTGTACTCCGTGCCCTCCATGCAACGCTGGATTAGCGTCGTATCCGCCCCCGGGCGTGCGGTCGCCAAATAAGTCTCCAGTTCATCCGGTGTGGCGACGACATGAACCCCGCGGCTGCCACGCCCGGTGCGTGGCTTGAGGACAATCGGGAATGACATCCCGCTCCATCCTTCGCCAAGCAAGCGAGTCTCCGGCACCCGCAACCCCACATCGGCCAGGCGCCGCATCAGCGCATACTTATCGAGACACAGGGCTGTGAACGCCGTCTGCGGGGCGATCAAGGCAATGCCTTCTTCTTCGGCGAGCCGGGCCACGGGCAACAGCTCCTCGTCAACCAGCGGCACCAGTGCCGCCACCTCTTCAGTCCGGCAAATGGCACGCAGCGCTGCGGGGAAGGCCTGATCAGCAGCGAAAGGGATACGATACCCGCGATCCGCCAGGTAGAGGCCGGCGGCATTCGAATTGGCGTCTACCGTCACGACCCGATATCCCTTGGTGCGGAGGCTATCGATCATCGATGGCAGTGCGGCGCCGCCGGCGCCGGTTAGTAATATTGTCGACTGGGTCATGACGGTACCGTTAGACGATCATCGACAATGTCGTAACGAAAACAGCGGTGGCTCTCCCGATAACCCGCTGCCAAGAAGGCGCGAATAGATGCTTCGTTGGCGGACAATGCCTCGGCAACAATGGCTTGGGTCCCGGGGTAGTGGGATTGCAACCAGTCCCGGCCGGCTACGAGCAGCATGGTGCCAATCCCCTTTCCTCGGCGTGCCGGATCCAGGTAGATCGAAATGCGCGCCTCGTCCCCGGAAAGGTCATAACGCAACACGCCCGCCTCCTCGCCATCGACTGTTCCGATCAGCAACACGCGGGAGTCATCCGCAAGAGTGTCGGCAAACCATCTGCGGTGAGCGGACAAATCAATGGGCGCGGAATCGAAGAAGTGACGACGGGTCTCGGGATGATTGCGCCAGGCAAACAGGCGGTCGCTATCGTCCCCGGTGGCTGGACGAAAACTGACTTGTCGTGCAAGCAGGTGGCAAATCACCCGGCCGACACCGCCCCCGTCCGTGAGGGTAAACGCGGTGCGGGCCAACGCCGCCCGCAGCTGGCGGTTTTCAAGTAGAACGGCAAGCGCGGCGCGTAAATTCGAATCGTCCATATCCTCGACACGTCCGAGATAAAACTGGGCCCCGGCACTGGCCAACGCCTCGGCGATGGCTATCTGGTTGTCGGCAAGACCTATCACCAGCGATGGCACTCCGAGACAGGCACGCTCCCAACTGGTTGCGCCGCCGCCGCCAATCGCGATATCGGCGGCGGCCAGCAATTCGGCCATGTGTGCCGTCTGCACGTGCAGACGTCGCCCTGGCCGGCTGGCGCAATAGACCGCCAGAGCGTCAACATGCGGGCTGGCGGCACCGGCGACGATATCCACCTCCACGCTCGGGGAGGCAACCGTATCCAGCGCATCGAGCACCCGGCTCGTGACATTGAATGGGTCGGCGCTGCTGAGAAACACAAATATGCGCCGCACGACCGGTGCATCGCGGGGTTCGCGTGGGCGGGTATCCGAAAACTCGGGACGCAGCAGTGCAAATCGCGGACCCAACAGCCTTTTGCAAGATTCCGGCGTTAAATTATCGTAACGTGTGTCCATCCCCTTGCAGTAATTCTGGTCAAGCAGGATGTCACAGTCGTGAACGCGGTTTGCGAGGTCATCGATAGTCATGATGGCCTTGGTATGGGAACGCATTGCCGATTCCCAGCGCCGATCGAGGGCGTAATGATCCACAATCAACCAGTCGAGCGGGGCAGCGTCAGTCATAACGCCGATCGTCTGCGCGGCATCTGTCTCCCCATCGGGGTTCGGCACGCCATCCTCTGCGGCAGGCAGCCGCTGGACCGGGTATCCCTCCGCGGCGATGAAGTCGCACAGGTCGCCGGGCGCTTGCCGGCAGACAAAACTAACTCGCGCGCGCGCCTTTCGCAGGCCGTGCGCCAGGGCCAGACAACGCATGACATGGCCACTGCCGATATCGACCGAGGCATCGGCGCGGATCAAAATATTCATCGCCAACAACCCATGCTCAACGAACCCTGAACAGGGGCTCCAGCGGACGGCAATGCAGGCGCTCGCGGAGTTGCTGTTCCTCCACGGCCTGTTTCAGGAACGGCAACACCTCATCGTAAGCAGCAAGCAGGCGCGCGATGTCGTGGTCATCGTGGGAGAACGACATGTTATGAGTACCGAGGGTAAGAATTCCCCGGGAAAACATCTCCTGGAGATAAAGTGTCTTGATTTCCCATTGGGTATAGGGGGCCGCATCGTTGATGACGAAGAAACTCCAGACCGGATTGCCGGCAACGGCAACCAGGTGGCTGACCTGGTGTTTCTCTACCAGTGCACGCAAACCCTCAAGAACCTTCTTTCCCTGGACATAAAGTCGTTCGACGACCGGTTGCGTTTGCAGCTTGTGCAACGTGGCCTGGGCCGCGGCCAGGGACAGGGTCTCGCCACCGAAAGTGAATGAGAAGAACACCTCTTCCATCAGCCGCATGATCTCGGCCTTACCGGCGACGACCGAAAGCGGATACCCGTTGGCCAGGCCCTTGCCAAACGTCGCGAGGTCCGGGATGACGCCGAAGTATTCCTGCGCGCCGCCGTTCGCGAACCGGAAACCGGTGATGGTTTCGTCAAACACAAGCAGCGCGCCGTTCCTGTGCGTCAGTTCACGTACCGCCTCCAAAAATCCGTTTTTCGGCTCCGCAACATTCATCGGTTCGAGAATGACCGCGGCGATTTGGTCCGGCCACTCCTTGAAGAGCCGATGCAGGGATTCGATATCGTTATAGGTGAAGGTATGCGTCAAGTCGCGAGTAGCCTTGGGGACACCACGGTTGCGGGTTGTGGAGCCGATGTACCAGTCTTGCCAACCGTGATAGCCGCACACCGCCACGCGATCCCTTCCGGTATAGGCGCGTGCGAGACGGATAGCACCGGCCGTGGCATCCGACCCGTTTTTGGCGAAGCGGACCCTCTCCGCGCACGGAACCATTTCCACGATTTTTTCCGCGACCTGCATCTCGATCGGATGCGGCAGGGAAAAGATCACACCCTCTTCGAGTTGCGCGCGGACCGCAGCCATGACGTCCGGATCGTTGTAGCCCAGAGTCACGGCGGCGAGGCTGTTGACGAAGTCGATGTATTCGTTGCCGTCCACGTCCCAGACACGACAACCCTTGGCACGCTGGATGAAGTACGGCGACACGCCGTAAGGATACTGGGTCTTGCTCTTGCTGAAGGTCTGGCTTCCGAGCGGGATGGTGCGCTCGGCACGTTTTAACATCTCCTCCGAACACTTATAACGGTGTGACATGATCAATCAGCTTTCTCTTTTCTTATGGTCTGCATGCACAACGTCCTTTGCCAATGACCGTTGGTACCCTTCATTCCGCGCGTATGCCGTATTGAGCGTTTTGAGTTCCGGCCGCCGGTCGAGTAGCGCCAAGATATCGTCGGTATCGAAGTCAGGCTTGGCTGGATAAAGCGATTCATAGATCTGTCTGATCAACTCAAAGTCGAGCGCCTCGTCCACTGTCCACCGGAGGTGGGGCAGATTCCGCGCGCCTGCGTAATTCCCGATCTTGAAACGACCGGGTTGCTGGTGGATAAAGGGGGTGACGTGCTCACGCTGCGACGGCAGCGCCGCCTCGTGCCAAGCCGCCTCCAGACACACGAATCTGAACACCTCAACATCCAGACCGTCGGGGAACGTCGGTTTAATGGTGTTGCTGGCGTAGTCGAACTCACCGGCAACGCCGTGGCGCACGACTCTGTCGATGATATCCGGATCAATCAGCGGACAGTCGCCTGTCAGTCTAATCACGTAATCCGGATTTTTGTCTTTTGCCGCCTGGTAGAACCGGTCAAGAACGTCATTCAGGCTGCCACGGAAGCACTCGATGTCATTTTCGTGACACAGTTTCCCGATGGCGTCGTCGGACGGATCGTCGCTGGTGGCCAGCACCAGGCGTTCTATGCATCGCGCACGACGGACGCGCTCAACCTGCCTGAGCAACATCGGCACGCCAAGAATCGGCTTAAGCACCTTGCCAGGCAACCGTGTAGAAGACAGGCGCGCCTGAAGAATAGCCAGAATCATATGTTCACAACAGAATGGCGACTAATAAGAATGGGCCGGTGTCGGGCGTAGTCACAATTTCCAGAGGGACGGATTCACCATGCGTTCATCGGCAACCTTGAGTGCCGACATGTCCAGATCGATCCCCGAGATAGCGTCCAGCGCGGAAAGAATATCCCGTAGCTCGGCTGCTGAAGTAACCCCCACCAATACAACATCAACATCCCGCTGTTTGGCCGCGAATGCCAGCGTTGCCTGCAGCCGGCTCAGTTTGTTCGCCTCGAGAAAACGGGCATAGCGCTCCAGCTCGTCGCTGATTGGGCTAAAGTGAGGCGGAACCTGACCTGGTTCGATCAGAAGCAAACCCTGAAGGAATACCGATCTGGCATGGATCTCTACGCCGCGGCGCTTGAGTTTTTCGAGGTGGCCCGATTCGAGCAAACGCTGGTCGAACAGGTTAAGCGGTAGCTGAACAATATCCGGTGTGTACACCTCGAGTATGCTGTCGATCTGCTGCCCGGAATAGACGGAAACCCCTATCTTCCTGACAAGTCCCTCTTCAAGAAGGCGCTGCATTTCCGCGAAAACCCGCTCTCCGCCCGGCACCAACAAATCATCGGCGTGATGCACTAACAGGCCGTATACGTTTCCCTGCCGGAGATTTTCCAGCGAGCGGTGGAACGTATCGCGGAGGTGAATGACATCGGCGGCATTAATGGTCGAAGTTTTGAAGCTTGGGGTTTTGGTGACAATCTGGAAATCGTGGTCCGGCGCCAGAAGTTCCCCCAGAACGACTTCGCTATCGCCATACACAGCCGCCGTGTCCAACACCTGGACGCCGTTATCCACGGCAAGTCGCAGGATGCGATCAACCTCCGCCGGCGGCGTCCTGCCCCGCAGGTTGGACATCCCGTAATTCATCCCGAACTGGACCGTGCCAAGACCAAGCTTCATTGCACAAGACGCCTGATGGAGGCGATCACATGCGCCTGCTCACTGTCCGTCAACGCGTAGTACAAAGGGATACTTAGTGCTTGCCTGTAATATTTCTGCGCGACGGGAAAAGAGTCCGGCTTGTGGCCAAGACTTCGGTAATAGGGATGCGATACGACCGGGATATAGTGCACCTGCGTACCAATTCCCTCCTCCCTAAGCGCGGACATAAACTTGGCGCGAGACAGTCCGAGGCTATCGAAATCAATTTGAAGCACATAGAGGTGGTGTGCGCTGAATCTCCGTCCGGTGATCTGCGTTGGATGCGCCTTGGACAAACCCGCAAAAGCGTCATCGTAGGCAAGCGCGAGTTTTAGCCTGCGCTCAATAAACTTTTCAAGCTTCTGTAGCTGGGATAACGCCAAGGCACTTTGAATATCGGTAATGCGGTAGTTGAACCCGATCTCCTGCATTTCGTGGTACCAGCGTTTGACCTCGCCCTGCTCGTAGGCGTCTTCCTGTCGGATCAGGGGATCGGTGCCCTTGTTGATCCCGTGGCTACGAAGCCGCAGCAGGCGCCGGTACAGTTTCTCGTCATTCGTCGTGATCATGCCGCCCTCGCCGGCGGCAATCGCCTTGACCGGATGAAACGAGAACGCGGTCATGTGTGAGTACGCGCAGTTCCCTACTCTTGTGCCATCGGGATAACGGGCCCCCAATGCGTGCGCGGCGTCCTCGATCACGACCGACCCGTGTCTGTCGGCAATTGCCCGGATCGATGGCATGTCGCAGGGCAAACCCGCAAAGTGGACCGGAATGATCGCCCGGATTTTTTTCAGCTCCTTGCACTTTGCAGCCAGGCATTGGGGATCAAGGTTTAATGTCTCGGCGTCAATGTCGGCGAACTGCGGTTTGGCGCCAACATACAAGGCGCAATTGGCAGTCGCGACAAAGGTGTTGGGGCTTGTGATTACGTTGTCGCCCAGTCCAACATTGGCCGCCAGACAGGCGAGGTGTAACGCGGCGGTCCCGCTTGATACGGCCACGGCATATTTCGCCCCGACGTACCGGGCAACGGCTTCCTCGAATTCCGCTATCCTCGGCCCCTGGGTCAGCGCGCCGTGGCGAAGCACAGCAACAACGGCCGCGACATCGGCCTCGTCAATGTAATGACGACCGTACGGAATCATGCCTCAATCGGCTCGCGCTTCAGGAGCGCCTGCAGGTCATCCGCGCTCATCCATTCGGTGTTCCGATCGCTGCTGTATTGAAAGCCGTCCGGCACTTGACGCGCGTGCATGTCATTCGTATATACCTTGCTGTCCCACCAATCCGCGGCTGGCTGAATGACGTAGTACCGGTCAAGCTCCACCGTGTTCCACGCGTCGTCCGGCGTAATCATGATTTCGTGGAGTTTTTCCCCGGGCCGGATACCGATGATCTCGGTACGGCACTCCGGCGCCACCGCCTTGGCAACGTCCATGATCTTCATGCTCGGGATTTTCGGAACAAAAATTTCCCCGCCGTGCATCCGCTCAAGGCTGTCCAATACGAACTGCGTGCCTTGGCCAAGCGTTATCCAGAAACGCGTCATGCGCGGGTCGGTAATCGGCAACACGCCTTCCTTTCGCTTCTGCATGAAGAACGGGATGACGCTGCCGCGCGATCCAACCACATTTCCGTAGCGCACGACGGAGAACCGGGTCCGGTGTCTGCCGGACAGGCCGTTCGCGGCGATAAACAGCTTGTCGGCGCATAGCTTGGTTGCGCCATAAAGATTGGCCGGATTGGCCGCTTTGTCCGTGCTCAACGCGATAACGCGTTCGACTTTCTGATCGATGCAAACATCAATGACATTCTCCGCACCGATGACGTTGGTTTTAACCGCCTCCATCGGGTTGTATTCCGAGGCTGGCACCTGTTTCATCGCCGCAGCATGGATGACAACCTGAATGCCATCGAATGCACGATACAGCCGCTCCTTGTCGCGGACGTCGCCCAGAAAATAACGCAGCTTGGGTGACTTCAACCATTGTTGCATCTCGAACTGCTTGAGTTCGTCCCGGCTGAATATCACCAGCCGCGCGGGGTCGTGCTTCTCGATCACGTGCTTGACGAAGCGCTTCCCGAATGACCCGGTGGCGCCCGTCACTAAAACCGATTTCCCGTCTAGAATGGACATTTATTGCTCCAATACCGCGTTTTGAAGTTCGGTTGCCCTGCCCTGCTGTTCCTGTTCATAAAGTTCTTCCAGAAACTCGTCTACTTTTCCCAATGGCCGCCCAAGCAATCCGGACGCCTTCGTGTTATCGAGAGACATGTCATGCGGCCGGCGCACCGACGGTTTCGAGCTGTCCATGCTGCCGCGCACCACCAGCGCCTTTGGCAATCCAAAACGCTCGGCCACACGAACCGCAAAATCATATTTGGAGAGGCGTTCATCGCCGGCGATATTCAACACACCGGATGTTTCTTTCGCCACGACGTCATGCGTCGCAAGCGCCAGGCTGTCGGCCAGGATCGGAGTGAAATACACGTCTTCAAACATGGTGATGCGCCTACCGGACCGTAGACTGGCAATAATCCAGTCGCTGAAGGACTGGCGATATAAATGTCCCCAGCCAAAAAAGTTTGTCCTGACAATCAACGTCTCTGGATTAGCCGTCCGGACCCACTCCTCCGCCTGCAGTTTGGTACCGGCATAAACATTCAGGGGCTCCGGTGGTTCCTCCTCAGTCACCCTTGAACGAACACCGGAAAACAGGTGGTCGGTCGAGATATGAACGAGCTTTATCCCAAGCTCATGAGTTGCGATAGCGACATTCTTCGTCAAACCGGCATTGGCATGTTCGGCATCCCGTGGTCGCTGCTCACATTGCTCAACGCGGGTCATCCCCGCTGCATGGATAACCAGCGTCGGCGCCAATGCCTGAAGTTGGCGTGTCAGGCGCTCGGGGGACTCCAGATCAAGCGCCACGGACTGCGCACCCTCCAGGTTCACTTTGTGGCGATGTGTGCCCAAAATAACATCAGACTGATGGCGCATGCGACAAGCCCAATTTAATGCCAACAGCCCGCTACCTCCTGTGATCACCAATCGATCCAACCGCAACTCCCGTCAATCCCCGGCTGTCATAATGGGATCAAAATTTAACCCGACTTCATGCATTACTCGTGAAAATCCCTTAATCTGATCACCATCTGACAGGACACGCAGGAAATTCAATGTCCGTCTATCTGGTGCGGCACGGTGAATCGGTGGCCAACAGAGATCTGGTCCTGAGCGGCGTCTTCGATCATCCGCTGACCAATGACGGACGTATCCAGGCCCGGCAAGTCGGGCACAGGTTGCGCGGCGTCCGCTTTGCCGGGGTCTTCACCTCCGTTCTTGCCCGCGCCGTGGAAACGGCTGCGCTCATCCTCGAGGAGTGCGATGGCCATGGCGGAGAATGGGTGCGTGATGCGCGCCTGAATGAACGGGATTTCGGGATTTATGAAAACGTGGCCCAGGACTGGATTGCCGAAAACCACGGTCGTGACATTCTGCACAAGGTTCATACCGACGTCGGCTTTCGCATCGATCGGGGCGAGTCCATCAGAGATGTTTTCGAGCGGGCATCGAGCTATTTTGACAAGGCCATCAGGCCGGCAGCCGCGGAGGGAGATATCCTCGTGGTCTCCCATGGCAACGTGACCAAGTGCCTGATTGCGCATTGCGTCGGCTGGCCGGTGGAGATCATTCCCGAAGTGCCGATGTGGAACGGGCTGGTGACGCGCCTAAACGTGTGAGCGCCATGTCGCCGCTCACGCAGCGGCGGGCATCGGACCGGCAAACGGCGCAAGACTCGGGGGCTATCGGCGGCAGGGAAGCGTTAGACCGACGGTAGAACGTTGTCAAGATCCGAAAAATAGGCCCTAGAATCATGTCCGATAGCTTGCGAAGAACACTAAAGAAATATCTCAGGGTTTCCAACAACCGGCGTTCGACCACCGCATGTCTGAAAAGCCTTCTTATGACGGCAATAAAGAGCCACCAATAATAACCGTAATAAAACCAACGAACCCGATGATGACGGAGATCATTTACTTTATTGAGCCATTTGAGGTTTGCACTCTCAAAGTTGCGCCAGTCCCGATCCAGATCGCCGGTGTGAACCTTTAATCCGTGGAAGAAGCAGAAACGGCTGTAATTGCAATTCGACCACTTGTGCAGCGACCGCGTGAGATAGTCGACGGGGGAAAACGTGATCCCGGGGTTCGGGGTGGCGTTGCGTTCGTTTTCCGGCTTGAGGCCGATCGCGAGAATATTGTCGGAATCGGTTTCCACGTGGACCTCCGACCAGATAAATCCGTGTACCCGGATGAAGTTGTGGTCAATCGCCGTAAAATCCACGATTTCCGAAAGATGGCGCAGGTCCGCCAGCCAGGGATGCAGCGACACGAACCGGAACAGGGCGCCGTCGAGCTTGGGCGACAGCCAGAATCCCATGTAGGGGTCCACCGGATAATGGGGATTGCCCATGCAATGGACAGTCGTGTCCGGATGCAAGTTATCCAT
>Ga0209542_10020551_pt1 | contig 10446 bp, 10 predicted proteins | sample RifCSPhighO2_01_FD_184028 | JGI IMG/M metagenome (GOLD analysis project Ga0209542, IMG submission 184028) | Soil microbial communities from Rifle, Colorado - Rifle CSP2_plank highO2_0.1 (SPAdes) (version 2) | ecosystem: Environmental > Terrestrial > Deep subsurface > Rock core/Sediment ...
CTCGGCCGCGGCGGCGTTCCTCGGAATTTTTCTGACAGCCCTGTTGAGTTCGGGCCTCGGCGACAAGGCAACCCCGCTCATGATCACTTCCCTGGGTGCTTCGTCGGTGTTGCTGTTCGCCGCGCCGCACAGCCCGATGGCCCAGCCGTGGCCTTTTGTCGGCGGTCAATTGATCTCGGCCTTGGTCGGCGTGACATGCTTCAAATTCATTCCCGGCGTATTCGTGTCCGCGGCGCTGGCCGTGGCCCTGGCCATCTTCGCCATGCATCTGCTGAATTGTCTGCATCCACCCGGTGGGGCGACGGCGCTGGCGATGGTGATGGGCGGACAGGAACTGCACCGATTGGGTTACAGCGTTGTCCTGGCCCCGGTGGGGCTCAATGCCGTCGTGCTGCTGGTCATCGCGCTTGTGATCAACAACCTGTTTCCGGGACGGCGCTATCCGTTATTGCCGTCCGCCGGCACGGGGAAGAATCCGGCGCCATCGTCGATGGTTGCGAACCGCAGCGCCCTGATGAAGGAGGACATTGAAAGCGCGCTGAAGGACATGAACGTCTATATCAACGTCGCGGAGCAGGATCTGGAGCAGATTTACACGCGGGCGTCGCTGCATTCCATGCGCCGGCGCATGGGTGACGTTTTCTGCCGTGACATCATGGCGCGGGATGTGGCCACGGCCGAGTATGGCGACGAGCTGTCGGCGGTGTGGGAGACGATGCGCCGGCGCAAACTCAAGGGCGTGCCCGTGATCGACCGCGCACGCCGCGTGGTTGGCATTGTCACGATTGTCGATTTCCTGAAACGCGTCGACAAGATGCATCACACCCATCCGCGTTTCTTCGACCGCTTGCGTGCCTTCATTCGCCGCACGCCGGGGCTGACCACGGTCAAGCCCGAGGTGGTGGGAGAGATTATGTCGTCGCCGGTAATCACGGCGACGGAGGAGATGCATATCGTGTCGCTGATTCCGCTCTTCTCCGGGCACAATATTCATCATGTGCCCATCGTGGACAAGGACCGGCGCGTCGTGGGAATGGTGACGCAGACGGATCTGACGGTGGCGCTGTATCGTTACTGGGCGGCGGTGCCTTGATATGTAGTTTTTCCACCAAGAGCATCAAGAAGGTATTTCATGTAGGTTGGGCTGAACACAGTGAAGCCCAACGTAACCTTGCCGGTGGTTTGTTGGGCATCGCTATCGCTCAGCCCAACCTACGAAAATTGCCCCGTCAATTCATCCAAGCGGCGCTTGTACGCCTGCATTCTTTTTTCGTAGGCTTCCTGTTCCGAATCTAGGGGACCCGATTCGAGCCATTCCCCGGTACGCAGATCGCGCACGGCGAAGCGATGGCTTTTGCCGACCTGATACACCTTGGTGACATCCTTGCCGGCCTGCTCCATGGCTTCGAGCTTTCCCAATTTGCGTGCCGGCGAAGGGGCGCTGGAAGCCGGCGCCGTGGTGGGATGGCTGGCAGGTTTTTCGTAAATCATTTCAGTGTGGAGCATCTCGCCGCCGGTGTCGATGCGCACGCCCGCCACTCCCGGCAGACGCTTGAGAATATAACCGGCCATGAGCATAACCATCGTTTCATTGGCGCCGCTGAGCGAGGTGAGCAGTTTGTTGGCCGCGATCTGGCAGCGTTGCAGCTTGTCGGGATTTTTGATGAATTCGGGACCCATTTGCCAGCCGTGGTCCATGTCGTCATCCAGCTTGCGGAAAAATTCTTCCGCCTCGAGAAGCATTGGCGGCGGGACGTCGACGGAGTAGACCCGTTGATCCACGATCACGTTGAGCTTCATGGAGTCGAGGCGGTTTTCGGAGGGCAGCTGAGTGGCGATTCCGGCGCCGGTTCCAGCAGGTTTTCGATCGCCGTACCGGCCTGCTCTCCTTTTTCTCTGTATAGGTTCACGATGGCGTGCGTGGTTTCGAGCCAGCGGCGTTGCCCGGACTCGACCAGCACGCGCAGCGCCTGGCGATCGTCCGCCGTTGCCCAGCGGCGATAAGCCTCGATCGCCTCGGGGAAAAGATGCTTGCGCATGCCGGTGAAGTTGGCGAAATAGAAATGCAGCGAGGCGGTGTTGTTCGATGCCAGCAGACCGGGCAGGGTGGACAGGCAATCCGCCAGGATATCGCGCACCGCGCGGACCATGATTTCCGCCTTGGATCGCGAGAACGCGGCGAGCATTTTCTGCCAGTCCGGCTCCAGCTTCTCGCCGGCCAGGCCTTCGCCCAGTTCGTGCAGGATCATCGCCGCGGTTTCATTTTCGGTCATGCGTTCCAGCGCCGAATTCATGTCGATTTCGAACGGATAGCAAGCCAGCGCGCGTTCCATGGCCTCGTTCTTGCGGTTCCAGCGCCATTCCTCGATTTTCTCCCACAGAAAACGCCGCACCGATTCCTGACGGATGTAAATGGTTTTGCCCTGCAACATGGCCGGCGGCGCTTCCAGGTCGCGGGCGTATTCGCAGGAGGAGATGTAAATCGTGTACCCGGCGCGCTGTTCCTTTTTGAGGAGCGTGCCAAGAAAGAAATGCGGTTTGGAGAAACGGCCGTAACCGCCGCTGTAAACGTAACCCTGGGGGATCAGCTCGCGGTTGACGGTTTCCGCGTCGAAGGGATCCAGTGTGCGCCCCTCCAGCGGAAGCGATTCGAACGAGCTGGATTCGAGATCGGACCACATGCCCTCGCGTTCCTGCAGCCACGCGCCGATCTCGTCTTTCGGCAGGTTGTGCGCGAACGGGATGTCGTGTTCCCAGCGGTAGAACTCGCGCATTTTCAAAAGGAAGATGCAGAGCGTGAAGTCGCCCGCATGACGCGCATCCGAGATGTGACAGTTTTTCTGAACCGTGTTGACCAGTTGACCGAGATTCAGCATGGCATGACGTTCTGAAGGTTGTTTAAAGTATATGTCTGTCCGGTATCCGGAAACTAGCCGCCGGATCCCGAGGCGCAGCTCTTTCGGAGACGGCGGCAGTAGCGCTCATGGTAGCATCGCTCATCGCGGCTACATGCGCCCATTGCCGAAGGAGCGTTCGCCTCGGGCACTGGGCGCTAGCCGCTATATATATGTGGGGGTCATGTCAGTTTGTTTTTACGCGATATTCCGCCCGCTTCGCGCCGACCGTCTGAAAATTAACCGGGATAAACATGTAAAAATAAGGGGATTGGCTGTCCAGCGATTTTATTCTTGAAAACCCGGCTTCAATGGGTAATATATGCGCCGCTTTACCGCCGTCCCTATGCCAAGAATTCATTCAGGAGTGCGTTTCATGAACAAAAAAACGTATTACGAGACCATCAGCGCCATGGAAAAGAAGGGCGTTGACAAGGAATACATCAACGGTTGGGCGTGCGGTTTTCTGCACAACCCCAAGCGCGAAGAGCAGCGTCTGAACGACGCCTACAATACCGGCTATGACGACGGTCACGCGGGCAAAACCGACGGTTTCACCGCCTTCGCCAAGAAGTAATCGTCCTGTGATCACGGGCCGTGCCAGGCACGGCCCGTGCATTTATGAATTTCGCTGAGCCAGCTCGTACCATTTCCGGGCCTCGGCTTCATCTTTCTCCACGCCGATTCCCTGCTCATAAAGCATCCCGAGGGTCATCTGTGAGCCGGCCAGACCCTGCTCGGCGGCACGCCGGAACCATTCCGCGGCCATGTTTTCGTTTTTCGCAACGCATTCGCCCTGCATGTACATGAATCCGAGGCCGTGCTGGGCCAGGGAATTTCCCTGCTCAGCCGCGGCGTGCATCCATTTATATGCCATCATTTCATTGCGCACGTGCCCGAGGCCGTTCTGATACATCACGGCAAGACGGTACTGGGCCTGGTCATTGCCGGTTTCGGCCAGTGGCGAAAGGAATTTGAACGCCTTGGCAAATTCTTTTGCCTCGAAGGCGGCAATACCGCTTACCAGGCTCATATCGGATTCAGACATGGGCGACTCCATAAATCTTGGTCTGCCGGCATTTTGCCAGAACCGATCTCAAAAATAACAACCTTTCTTTATAGTAATGACCTTGCTGTACATCCGGGCAAGACACCATGGCCTGAATGACGCTTATCATTTTTGAGATCGGCTCCAGAGACTCGCGTCGGGAGCGAAGCATAAACCCAATGTGGACGGTCAATCGCGCCATGACTCCGCAAGGAAGTAAAACTCCAATATAATGCACGCCATGGCGCTGCCGCTGAAAACCAAATTTCGCAAAAAAGGCCCCAAGACCCTGGAGGATCGTGCCAGTGTGGTGGCCACGAATATCTGGCGGATTGCGCAGGAAGCCGTGCGTCACATGGAAAAGGAAGGTTATCCGTTGGGCGGTGACCGGCAGGTGACGTCTGTCATCACCGAGATCATCGCGTTTCTGGTCCAGTGCGCCGACAGGATCGTATACGGTCAGCTGAACGAAGAGGAGCGTGGCCGCTTCATCAATGCCTTGGGCAAGCATCTGGCCCGCATTACCTCCGTCAATCTCGAGGAATTTGTCGGCCCCGGCGCCTATGCCGGCGATTTCATCGACACCTTGAATGCCCGTTTTGCCGACTATTCGGAGCTCGAGTTCAACGGCCGCCATCCGAGCTACAGCGTGCTGCGCTACCTGGGGGAAAAGGTTTCCCGGGCCATGGAGGCCACGGACAGCAAATGGGTGCTGGAGCAGGTGGTGGACGTGGAGACGCCCGAATTGATCAAGGCAATAAGGAAAGTCGTGGGCGAAGTCCTCGGCGTACAGGTTTCCTAGACTTCTTTAGCCTAAACAAGTATCTTAATAAAAATTCATAACAGACTGATTCTTGTAATCAAAGTTTCTAAATTTTTTATACTTCGGTTGCCCGGGCGATGGAAGACCTAAACCCGTTGTTCAACAAACTCCGCGACCTCCAGGACCGTTCCCAGGTCTTACGGGGGTATCTTTGACTTTGATTCCAAGCAGCATCGTCTGACCGAAGTCCAGCGCGAGCTCGAGCAACCCGACATCTGGAACAATCCCCAACGCGCCCAGGAACTGGGGCGTGAGCGCGCGCGCCTGGAAACCGAGGTCGGCACCCTGACCCGTCTCGCCACCGAACTTGCCGAGGCCCATGAACTGTTGGATCTCGCCAAGCAGGAAAATGACGCGGATGTGGTGAAATCCGTGTCCGGCGATCTTGGACGTCTGGAAAAGCAGCTGGGCGATCTTGAATTTCAGCGCATGTTCTCGGGCGAAATGGACGCGAACAACGCGTTTATGGATATTCAGTCGGGTTCCGGTGGCACCGAGGCCCAGGATTGGGCCAATATGCTGTTGCGCATGTATCTCATGTGGGGCGACAAGCACGGCTTTAAAACCGAGATTCTGGAAATTTCCGAGGGAGAAGTAGCCGGGATCAAGAGCGCCACGGTCAAGTTTACCGGCCCTTACGCTTACGGCTACCTGCGCACGGAATCCGGGGTGCATCGCTTGGTGCGCAAGTCCCCTTTCGACTCGGGAAATCGCCGGCACACCTCATTTGCCTCGGTTTTTGCCTATCCCGAGGTGGACGAAAACATCGAAGTCGAAATCAACCCGGCGGATCTGCGCGTGGATACCTACCGGGCCAGCGGTGCCGGCGGTCAGCATGTCAACCGGACTGATTCTGCCATTCGCATTACGCATAATCCGACCGGGATTGTGGTTCAATGCCAATCTGACCGCTCCCAGCATCGCAACCGGGCCGCGGCCATGGCCATGCTGAAATCCCGGCTATTCGAGCGCGAACAGCAGGCGCGGAACAAGGAAAAGCAGAAACTGGAGGATAGTAAATCCGATATCGAGTGGGGTCACCAGATCCGGTCCTATGTGTTGGACCAGTCTCGAATCAAGGATCTGCGAACGGGGGTGGAGACAGGTAACCCGCAAGCGGTACTGGATGGCGACCTCGACAAATTTATTGACGCCAGTCTCAAAAGTGGCCTCGTCAATAATTAACGTGATTTATAGTATAAATCTTATAACTAGCTAATTTTTATATAAAATGGTTGACGAAAAAGACGAGAACGAACAGATCGCCCTGCGGCGCCAGAAACTCGCGGAACTACGGCAACAGGGTATCGCTTTCCCTAATGACTTCCGCCGCAACGTCGTGGCCGGCGAGCTGCATGCCGAGTACGGCGAGAAGGACCCGGCCGAGGTCGAGACCCGCCATGTGCGGGTCAAGGTGGCGGGGCGGATGATGACCCGCCGGGTCATGGGCAAGGCCAGCTTTGCGCACCTGCAGGACATGTCGGGATTGATCCAGGTCTATGTCACGCGCGACGCCGTGGGCGAGGCGCGCTACGAGGACTTCAAGAAATGGGACATCGGCGACATCCTCGGCGCCGAAGGAACGCTGTTCAAGACCAAGACCGGGGAACTCTCGGTCAAGGTGGACGACGTCCGCCTGCTGGCGAAGTCGTTGCGGCCTCTGCCCGAGAAATATCACGGCCTGACGGACACCGAAACCAAGTACCGCCAGCGTTACCTCGACCTTATTATGAGCGAGGTGGCGCGCAATACCTTTCGGACCCGCACCGCCATTGTCCGTTATATCCGTCGCTTCCTCGATGAACGCGGGTTCCTCGAGGTCGAAACGCCGATGATGCAAGTGATCCCGGGCGGCGCCGCGGCGCGTCCGTTCGTGACCCATCACCACGCGCTCGACATGAGCCTGTTCCTGCGCGTGGCGCCCGAACTGTATCTCAAGCGCCTCATCGTCGGCGGTTTCGAGAAGGTCTACGAGATCAACCGCAACTTCCGCAACGAGGGCCTGTCGACACGGCATAACCCCGAATTCACCATGCTCGAGTTCTATCAGGCCTACGCCGATTACCACGACCTGATGAACCTCACGGAGGAAATGTTGCGCGGCCTGGCACAGAATGTGCTGGGCGCCGAGACGATCACCTATCAGGGCAACCAATACGATTTCAGCAAGCGCTTCCGCCGCATGACGCTCAGGGAATCGGTGCTGCATTACAATCCCGATATCCATGAAGCGGATCTCGACTCCGTTGAAGCGCTGCGCGGGATCGCCAGCCGGCTTCAGTTGCCGGTGAAGAACACATACGGCATCGGCAAACTGCAACTCGAAATCTTCGAAAAGACGGTGGAGTCCAGGCTCAAGAACCCGACTTTCATCACCTCGTATCCGACCGAGGTCTCACCGCTGGCGCGACGCAATGACAAAGATCCGAGCATCACCGATCGCTTCGAACTATTTGTCGGTGGACGCGAGATAGCGAACGGCTTCTCCGAGCTGAACGATGCCGAGGACCAGGCCGAACGTTTCCGCAAACAGGTGCAGGAAAAAGAAGCCGGCGACGAGGAGGCCATGCATTTCGACGAGGACTACATCCGTGCCCTCGAACATGGCATGCCGCCGACGGCGGGCGAGGGGATCGGCATCGATCGTCTCGTGATGCTGCTCACCGACTCGGCTTCGATCCGCGACGTGCTGTTGTTCCCACACATGAGACCGGAAAAATAATCTCACAGGATTCACAGGATTTAAAGATAATTTTTAATATGTATTAATCCTGTCAATCCTGAAAAATCCTGTTAATCCTGTCTATTGTTAATCCAGATTATTTCCGATGTCCGATCTCCCACCCGCCATTTTTCTCATGGGTACCACGGCCGCGGGGAAGACCGCGCTCGCACTGGCGCTGCACGATACGCTGCCGGTGGAAATTATCAGCGTCGATTCCTCGCAGGTCTATCGCGGCATGGATATCGGCACGGCGAAACCCACCCGTGATGAACTGGCGCGCGCGCCACATCGCTTGATCGATATCCGCGATCCGCGGCAGGCCTACTCGGCAGCCGATTTTTGCGCGGATGCTCTGGGTGAGATGCAGGCCATTACGCGGGCGGGAAAGATTCCGCTGCTAGCCGGCGGCACGATGTTTTATTTCCGTGCGCTGGAATTTGGGCTTTCCGACCTGCCTTCCGCCGATCCCGATGTTCGTGCGCGTCTTGGCGACGAAGCAGCCACACATGGCTGGCCCGCCCTGCACCGGCGCCTGCAGGAAATTGACCCCGTCTCGGCGACGCGGATTCATCCGAATGACGCGCAGCGTATCCAGCGTGCCCTGGAAATTCATGAGCTCACGGGACAGCCGCCGAGCGCGCTGGGCGCGGAAAAACGCGGCTATTCATTCCCCTACCGTGTGGCGAAAATTGCGCTCTGGCCGCAGGACAGAAGTCTGCTGCACCGGCGTATCGCGAGTCGTTTTCTTGCCATGCTGGAGCGGGGTTTTGTCGATGAAGTGGAACAATTGACCCGTCTGGATGGTCTCAGTTTGACCATGCCGTCCATGCGCGCCGTCGGATATCGGCAAATCTGGGAATACTTGATTAAAAAAGTCAACTATAGTGAAATGACAGAGCAGGCTATCGCCGCCACGCGCCAGTTCGCCAAACGCCAGATCACCTGGCTGCGCAGTTACCCGGGAGTACGCGCGTTCGACAGCGCCGATACGCTGCCGGAGAAGGCATGTCTGGAGTATTTACGGCAAACGGCACGTCTATAAAACTTGGTCTGGGGTTATACTATATGTATCCCTTCCGGCCAGGGATAAGGCCCGGTTTTTCAACGAACCAAAGAATAGCCGGAAAACATCAAGACATAAGAACAGGAGAACTGTCATGAGTCAGCAAAAAGGGCAAGCCTTACAAGACCCTTTTCTCAATACCTTGCGCAAAGAGCACGTCCCGGTATCCATCTTTCTGGTCAACGGCATCAAGCTGCAAGGACAGATCGAATCATTCGATCAGTTCGTGGTGTTGCTCAAGAATTCCGTGAGCCAGATGATCTACAAGCATGCCATCTCCACGGTGGTACCCAGCCGCCCGGTGAAGTTTCACATCGAAGGCGCTGACGACGCCGACACCAAAGGCCCTGGAAACGAATAATTCTTCGCTGAAGTCCGCCACAGGCACGCGCCGGCGCGAGCGCGCGCTGCTCGTGCAGTTGCGCCTTTCGGGGCGCATCGAGCAGGAAGAACTCGAAGAGCTGCGGCTGCTCGCGGAATCCGCCGGCGCGGAAGTCTGTGGCGACATTACGGGCAGCCGGCAAGTGCCGGATGCGGCCACGTTCATCGGCAAGGGCAAGGCCGAGGAGGTCCGGGACGCCGTGGTTCGCGAACATGCCGAACTCGTGCTGGTCAATCACGAACTGTCTCCCGCCCAGGAACGCAATCTCGAAAAGATCACTAGTTGCCGCGTGCTGGATCGCACGGGTCTGATTCTCGATATTTTTGCCCAGCGCGCCCGGTCCGCCGAAGGCAAGCTGCAGGTGGAGCTGGCGCAACTCGAGCATCTGTCCACGCGCCTGGTGCGCGGCTGGACCCACCTGGAGCGGCAAAAGGGCGGTATCGGCCTGCGTGGTCCAGGCGAAACCCAGCTGGAGGTGGACCGGCGCCAGATCCGCGAACGCATCAAGAAACTCAACGATCGCCTGCAGCAGGTTAACGTTCAGCGTCGCAGCCGCCGCAAATCGCGCCACAAGGTTCCTATCCCGACGGTATCGTTTGTCGGCTATACCAATGCCGGCAAATCCTCGCTGTTCAACCAACTGACCGCGTCTTCGGTTTACGCGGCCGATCAGCTGTTCGCGACCCTCGACCCCACGATGCGCCGGCTCGATCTGCCCGGCAAGTCGGCGATTATTCTGGCGGATACGGTGGGATTTATCCGCCACTTGCCGCACGATCTGGTCGAGGCATTCAAATCCACCCTGGAAGAAGTGGCCGAGGCGGATTTGCTGCTGCACGTGGTGGACTCGGCCAATCCCGAACGTCTCGATCAGATGCAGCAGGTGAGCAAAGTGCTTGCCGAAATCGATGCGCTTTCCATCCCCCAGATCGCGGTATTCAATAAGATCGATCTGACAGGCGAAGCGCCGCGATTCGAGCGCGATGCCTACGGGCACATTTCGCGTGTATGGGTTTCCGCCCGGACCGGCGAGGGCATGGATCTGTTGCGCGAGGTATTGGCGGAACACTTCCGCCAGCATCGTCAGCGTTACCGCTTGCAACTGCCACCGGAGGCCGGTCGCCTGCGGGCCCTGCTACATGAGCGATTCGATGTAGTCAGCGAGACCGCGCTGGAATCCGGAGGCTGGCAGGTGGCGTTGTCGCTCGAGCCTGCCCAGTTTGCCTGGCTGCGGCAGAGCGGTGATTTTCGTGAAGCCTATCTGCTCGCTGAAACGGAATCTGTCCTTGCTCCGACCGGGTCCTGCCCCTAAAATGCCTCTCTTTGCGTAGTTTTCGCGCCAATCATCGAAGAGGTTAAACCGTGGCATGGAATGAACCCGGCAAGTCCGGTGACAAAGATCCGTGGGGTCAGCGCCGCAAACCGGGTGCCGGCGGACCGGACATCGACCGCATCGTAAAGAACATCCAGCAGAAGTTCGCCGGTCTGTTTGGTGGCCTGTTCGGTGGGGG
>Ga0209542_10020552_pt1 | contig 10446 bp, 8 predicted proteins | sample RifCSPhighO2_01_FD_184028 | JGI IMG/M metagenome (GOLD analysis project Ga0209542, IMG submission 184028) | Soil microbial communities from Rifle, Colorado - Rifle CSP2_plank highO2_0.1 (SPAdes) (version 2) | ecosystem: Environmental > Terrestrial > Deep subsurface > Rock core/Sediment ...
AAATCCTGGTTCAGATAGGTCTTGTAGTGTTTCTTGGAGTTCCAGGTAAAGTTCGACATCCATGAGAATAGCCGCCGGTTTACCCTGCCGGGTAATAACAACCTCACCACCTTGTTTGTGAAGTTCCTTAAGTAACTCACTAAGTTTAGTTCTTAACTCATGAGTTCCAACAAACTTCTTTTCTAAAAGCCTAGGAAGATACATATTATGAAATCATAACGGATTCATTATGATTTGTCAACCTATTCCTGAAGTTTTGAGGGTTTTTTAGAGTTCGTCTAACTTTATGGGTTCTTCCATTCGGCCTTGGATGAGGTTGAGGTATTTTTCAGTGGTGGCCAGCCTTTTATGTCCAGCTAGTTTTGAGACGACAACAAGTGAAGTTCCACCCATTAAATGGTGGGCCACAAAAGTATGACGCAGATCATTAACCTTAGCGTTTTTAATTCCAGCCAGGCGAAAGTAGCGGTCAATAGCGGTTCGGATATTTCTTACTAGTAGTGGTCGGCCAGTTTTAGTAATAAATAAGTGATTGTCCTTTGACTTAGGTCTTACTTCTAAATATTTTTTCAAAGAGACCTCGGCTGCTTTATTTAAAGGAACGGTTCTTGCTGGATAACTCTCACCAGCCGGAACTTTTAGTTCGCCAGTCTTACCATTTGAAAATTTAGCGTCTTCTCGCGTAATTTTCGCTAACTCGCCAATTCTAATCCCAGTTTGTAAGAGAAGCTCAATTATAGCGCTAATTCTAATGTCACCCCTAGCGGCGTCCCGCAGTGCTCGGTATTCAGTTTTAGTTAAGATTCTTGGTGGTTTCATTTCGAATTTGGGGTGTTCAAGAAGAAGAGCGGGGTCGTCAGTAATAAAATCATTAATCTTGAGAAACCGGAAGAAAGTTTTAGTTGAGTTTGTTTTTCGGGAAATACTTTTCGGGGTGTAGCCTTCTTTAGACAACTTGGCCATAAAGGCATTTAAATCCTTAAGGGAAATTTCGTGGACAGCTGATTTTTTTAGATCATTTAGGAAATTTGAGAGTTGCTCAATATCTTTTCCGTAGGCTAAAACCGTCGCGCTGCTACGACCCTGACTTTTTAAATGGTCAACAAACTTGCTGTGAGCTTCTTTAACTTTAATCATAAAAGAAAGCAAAGGGGGTTTAACCCCTTGTTACAGATCATAACAAAACCAGTAACACTTGTCAAGAGACTATAGGGCAGTGTTACCTTAAATGGTATAATTAAAATATGTTAAAAAAACTGCCCATTTTCTTAGTTTTTCTGCTCTCTTTATTTTTGATTCTTAATCTCTCAAGAAGTATTTGGAATTTAAAACAAAGCGAAGAAAGTTTAAAAAACACCAAATTTGAATACGAAAAAGCCGTAGGATTAAATAAAAAATTAAAGGACGAGCTTGAATATAAAAAAAAGGATGAATTTGCTGAAAAAGAAGCTAGAGAAAAATTAGGTTATGTAAAAGAGGGAGAAGTTGCGGTTGTAATCGCGCAAGAGCAAAGAAGCGATTCTGCCCTTGAGAAAAGAAAAGAGTTTGCAAAATTAGCCAATCCGTATAAATGGCTTAGAGTATTTTTTGAAGATTAGTAACTTATTAAGATTGGTGGCTGCGGCTGGATTTGAACCAGCGACCAACGGCTTATGAGTCCGCTGCTCTACCACTGAGCTACACAGCCAATGGGGAAATTATATCAAACACCCCATAAACACACAAACCCCGACTTTTACTAGTTCGGGGTTGTGTTGGTAGCGGGTGCCGGGTTTGCACCGGCTTAAGTGGGATTATGAGCCCCACGGGATTCTGAACCCCCCACCCGCGTCGATTTAACTTTACAACACTATAATACATTACGCGACTTTATATGTCAAGGTCAAGATTTAATACGATCCTTTATTACGAGCTACCACTTCAAATAACCCTAATTTTAAGATATATTTAAGAAATGTTGGTAATATTATTTGTAATTTTGATTTTACTTTCAGCTTTTTTTTCGGCTGTTGAAATCGCGACGGTTTCCTTAAGTCTTTTAAAGGTAAGGACTTTACTAAAACAAGGAAAGAGCGGAGCGGAAAGTTTACTAAGGATAAAAAAAGACTCTCATCGGCTTCTAATTGCTATTTTAATCGGCAATAATCTCGTAAATATCGCTGCCGCCGCCATCGCTACGGCCTTTGTCACAAAACTTTTTGGTTCCAGTGGAGTTGGAATTGCTACTGGAGCAATGACCTTCATTATTTTAGTATTTGGCGAGGTTGCCCCAAAAAGTTTAGCGGTGGTTCACGCTGAAAAGATTGCTTTAAAGCTAGCACGGCCCCTTGAGATTTTGGTAATTATTCTCTCACCAGCTATCTTTTTCTTCGAAATAATTGCTAGATTACTTGGGGCTTTTTCCAAGAGGAAAATACTAACCCAAGAAGAACTCCGTTCCATTATTACAATTTCTAGAGAAGAGGGAATTCTTGATAAAGAAGCAATGGAGATGATCCATTCAGTACTTGAATTTGAGGAAACGAGGGTATCTAGAGTATACACCCCTAAAGAAACAGTAGTAAGCTTACCAGAAAGTTTGAGTATCAAAGAAGCCGTGAAACAAATCGCCGGTTATCCCTTTGACCGCTATCCAATTTATGATGAGAATAAAAATATTATTGGCATCGTTGACGCGGCTGATATGCTGGCTAATTTACAAAGTGGAAATGAAAATAAGGCTTTAAAAGAAATTTCTAAACGCGCAATTTTTGTGAGGGAAGATGATTATATCGATTCAGTACTTTTGAAGTTTAAAGGTAAGGGACACCCGATGGCAATTGTTAAAAATAATAAAGATGAGGTTGTTGGAGTAGTAACGGTTCAGGATTTGATCGACGAAATAATCGGTGATATTTTTGAGAAAGAGGAGTTTAAAATAATTAAAAGTTAATGGCGACCAGTTACTGGCTAAAAAAATCTTTAAGTTAGATTTAAATATCGTCAAACCAGCTCAGCTTGGTCAAACAAGTAGGTTTTTGGTATACTTCTCTGGTATGAAAAAGAGAATTCTTACCGGAGATCGGCCCACTGGAAAATTGCATTTAGGTCATTACGTAGGGACTCTAAGAAACCGGATCAAGCTGCAAGATCAATACGAGTCTTTTTTTATTGTGGCTGATTTGCACTCCCTGACCACCAACACTGATACAAGCAAATTAAAAGAAAATATTAATAATTTAGTTTTAGATTACCTCTCTGTAGGTATCGATCCCCAAAAAAGTGCAATTTATTTGCAAAGTGAAATCCCCGAAGTTGGGGAACTAGCCACTATTTTTTCAATGTTAATTAGTGTTCCTAGAGTCCAAAGAGTCCCCACTCTAAAAGAAGTAATGCGTGATTTAAAAATTGAAAACCCGTCTTTAGGCCTACTTTCCTATCCAGTTTTGCAGGCAGCGGATATCTTGATGGTTCGTGCAAATCTAGTTCCCGTAGGAAAAGATCAAGTTAGTCATATCGAAATTACTCGTGAAATCGCCCAAAAATTCAACAGCGAATTTAAAGAAATTTTTCCGGTTCCGCAAGCTTTAATTCCAAGCGATCTAGGAATTTTGCCTGGTACAGATGGAGCAGGGAAAATGAGTAAATCTTTAAATAACGCTATTTATTTGGCGGATAGCGAAGAGGTTGTTAGTCAAAAGGTGAAAAATATGTACACTGACCCAAAAAGAATTCATAGAGACGATCCCGGTAATCCCGAGGGCAACCCAGTTTTTATTTACTTAGATGCTTTTGTTTCCGAAAACGATAAGTCGCAAGTGCAAGTCTACAAGGAAAAATACAAAGCTGGTAAAGTGGGAGACGTGGAGGTTAAGGAATATCTGGCGGTAGTTTTAAATAACTTATTGCAACCAATAAGGGAAAAAAGAAAACAATTTGAAAAAAACCCAGTCCTTTTAGAAAAAATTTTAAAAGAGGGAACGAGGAAAGCAAAAATTGAAGCTAGCAAAACACTGTCTCTAGTAAAGAAAGCGGCAAATTTGGGTTTATAAGCTACCCTAAATCTACCATTATTCTCTTCTTGCTCAAAGCTCCACTCTTTTATATAATGTCTTGGTTATGGCGAACGGTAATTTAAAAAAGAAGTCAAATAAGAGTAACCAAATAAAAAACCTCGGGCTATACTTGTTAATCGCTTTAACTGGTTTATTCGTGTTTTACAACTTCGGGTTGGCTAACCCAGAGCCAAAACTAAAAGAAAAATCAATTTCAACTGTTCTTTCTGAAATCAAAGCTGGAAATGTGGAAAAAATTTTAATTGAAGGCGACCTTATTAAAGTTTCTCTAAAAGGAGGCGAGAATTTCCAATCTAGGAAAGAAAAAGGAGAAAGTTTTGTTAAAATCTTAGAAACCGCCGCTATTAATCCTAAAGACGCAAACTTAGAAGTTAAAGATACTTCAAGAAGCGAAATTATCTTTTCTTTAATAAATCTTTTTCTACCAATAATTGTAATCGTGCTAATCTTCTTCTTTATTAGTCGTCAAGCAAGGGTGGCTGGTGATACTTTGTTTAGCTTTGCCCGCTCTCGTGCCAAACTTTTTAACAAAGATAAACCGAGTATTAAATTTTCTGATGTAGCCGGAGTAGACGAAGCAAAAAAGGAGCTCCAAGAAATAGTAGAATTTCTGAAAAGTCCTGAAAAATTTAGAGTCTTAGGAGCAAAAATACCAAAAGGAGCGCTTTTAGTAGGACCCTCTGGTGTAGGAAAAACTCTTCTAGCCCGCGCTGTTGCCGGAGAAGCAGGAGTTCCTTTCTTTTCAATTGCTGGCAGTGAATTTATGGAGATGTTAGTTGGCGTTGGGGCTAGCCGAGTAAGAGATTTATTCGATACTGCCAAAAAAGCTTCCCCATCAATAATTTTTATTGATGAAATAGATTCGATTGGTCGGCAAAGAGGTCTAGGTTTAGGGGGAGGGCACGATGAGCGAGAACAAACCTTAAACCAAATTCTAGTTGAGATGGATGGCTTTGAGCCTAACGTTAATATTATTGTAATGGCGGCTACTAACCGTCCGGATATGCTCGATCCTGCCTTAGTTCGTCCGGGTAGGTTTGATCGCCGCGTAACCTTAGATTTACCTGATATCGAAGGAAGAAAAGAAATTATTCGAATCCATTCCCGCAATAAGCCATTAGCTGCCGATATTGATTTCGAAAAAATTGCCCGCCGAACCGTTGGTTTTAGTGGCGCGGATATTGAAAATATGTTAAACGAAGCCGCAATTATAGCGGCCCGACACGGAAAACGTTCAATTGAAAGTAGTGATGCCGAAGAAGCGGCTCTTAAAGTTCAGCTTGGACCGGAGAGAAAAAGATTGACAAGTGAAGAGGAAAAGAAAATTACCGCCTACCACGAAGCCGGCCACGCCTTGACTACCAAATTACTTCCTCATATGGATCCGGTGCATCGCATTTCTATCGTCGCAAGAGGACCAACTGGCGGTCACACTCTTATTCCGCCGGCAATAGATCGCTACAACGAAACTAAAACCAGACTTTTGGAAACAATAGCTTCTTTGCTTGGAGGTAGGGCGGCTGAAGAAATTAAGTTTAATGAATTTACAGTCGGGGCGGCTTCTGATATTCAAAGAGCCACAGATTTAGCGAGAAGAATGGTAACCGAATTTGGAATGAGCTCGCTCGGGCCAATCACAACCGGAGTAAGAGGTGAGAACCCTTGGTTGGCAAGAGAGCTCGGAGACCCAAAGCCCCTCTCGGAACACCTAGCCGCAAAAGTTGACGATGAAATTAAAAAAATAATTGATGAGTGTTTTGATCGGGCCAAGAAAATTTTGTCAGAGAATAAAGAAAAATTGGACCTTGTAGCCCAAGAGCTAATCGAAAAAGAAACTTTGGATGGCAGTGAATTTGAAGAGTTAGTTACTAAAGGCGAGAAATTAGCGCAAGTAAAAGAATAAATCGTGAAAAAGCCGAAGAATTAAGAAAACGGGTTGAATAAACAAAACTAGGATAAAAACCACCTCTCAAAAAGAATAAGGGTGATCCTTTAAATTGTAGATCACCCTTTTGCTTTCTTAAACCCTTCCCACCTCGTCTATATGGAGCCTGTAAATCTTAGTCGAAGACAAATTAGCATGACCTAATAGTCTTTGGACACTTTGTATTGGTACCCCATCCCTCAACATATGAGCGGCAAAACTATGGCGTAGCGTTTGCGGTGTAACGGGAGTTTTGATACCAGCAACTTCGGCATATCCCTTAAGGCTAATCCAGACGCCTTGGCGGGTTAGCCTCTCGCCGTAGCGGTTCAAGAAAAGAGCTTTCTCGTTACGGTTGTGGGTTAATCTAGGACGGGCCCGGTCCACGTAGTCCTGGAGAATTCGAAAAACTCGTTGGTGAATTGGGATAGATCGTTCTTTCCGTCCTCCTCGACAGCAAATTAGTGCCAAACTACCGTCTTCCCAAATATCATCCTGATCAAGCGAAATTAACTCGCTGACGCGCATACCGGTGGCGTACAAAATCTCAACCATCGCCCGGTTTCGTAGATCTTCTGGTGTACGGCGATGTACTGGTTGTCCCAACAATTCGTTTATCTCACGTAAGGAAAGAGACCTGGGTAGACTCTTGCCTACATGAGGTGATTTGAACTTCTCTACAGGGTTTAGTCGAATAATGCCTTTAGCCTGTAGGAAAGCGAAGAACGACTTGATGGCCGCCACCTTCCGAGCCATGGTGGCCTCAGAGCTCCCACGGTTTTGTAGTTGTCCAATAAAACCGCTTACCTCACTGAGAGTTACTGATTCCCAACCAAAAGTACTACTCCGTTGCCCGTGGAGGAAGTCTAGGAACTGACTAAGGTCATTACGGTAGGCCCAGGTTGTGTGTGGGCTTGCTCCTTTCTCATCCGTCATGTAGCCCAGAAAGCGGCTAATTATTGGTTCCATGACCCCACCTCCAGTTAAGGTTTGAAAAGGTACTTTCTCCCTCCCGACTTGTTGCCCAAAATTTACGCCACCCCAATAAAAATGTCAAGTTTAAGTTTCCTCTATTTTGAGGTAGAATATGGCCACTTATGAAAAAACTAGTACTTATTGATGGACACGCTGTTTTTCATCGTGCTTATCATGCCCTTCCTCCTCTAACTACCTCTAAGGGAGAGCTAGTTAACGCTGTTTTTGGTTTTACCAGCATGCTTTTGCGCGCAATTTCCGATATTAAGCCAAACTATATTGTTGTTGCCTTTGATACCGCTGCGCCCACTTTTCGTCACCAAGAATATACTCTCTATAAAGCGCAAAGAATAGCCGCTCCGCAAGAACTCCACGAACAATTACCACGCGTAAAACAAGTGGTTGAGACCCTTAATATTCCAATCTTTGAATTAGCTGGTTACGAGGCTGATGATATTATTGGCACGTTAGTAGCTCAAAGCTCAAATCTCAAATCTCAAAGCGAAGATTTGGAGGTAATTATTGTTACCGGAGACCGCGATACCCTTCAACTAGTCAGTCCCAAAGTAAAAGTTTGTGCTCCGGGTAAATCCTTCTCCGATGTTATCTATTATGATGAAAAGAGAGTCAGAGAAAAATATGGTTTAGATCCTTCTCAGTTAGTAGATTATAAAGCCTTGGCGGGGGATCCTTCTGATAATATTCCTGGAGTAAGAGGTATCGGAGATGTAACCGCTACCAAATTATTACAAGAATTTGGGAACATTGAGAAACTTTATCATAATCTAGACAAGGTTAAGAACGAGAGAATTAGAAAAATGCTTGAAGCTGATGCCGAAAGTGCCGTCCTTTCTAAAAAGTTAGCCACAATTGATACTAAAGTTCCTATTAAATTGAACCTAAAAGAAGGCGTCTTATCGGATTATAATAAAACGGCCGTTACTGCTTTGTTTGAAGAATTAGAATTTAAAAGTTTGATTCCAAAACTGCCGGGATCATCAAAAAAAATTCCAAAATCCAAACCTTTCGTTCCAAATGAGCAACAAATAGGATTTTTTGATGGCAGTAAGGAACAAAGTATTGCTGTTAACGAAAAAACAAGGGAGTTAGAAAAAGTTTTACGGGAAACGGAAGATAGGGGAGTTTTAATCGATAAAGAATTTTTAAGTGAATTAAGTGTTGATATAAATACCCAATTAGAGGAACTTGAAGATAAAATCTACTCAAGTGTTGGTCACGAATTTAACCTAAACTCTCCAAAACAACTCTCGAGCGTTTTATACCAAGAATTGAATTTAGCCAATTCGGCTGTTAAGAAAAGAAAAACTCACCTTGCCACTGATGAAGCAACCTTGCTGCTTCTTTTAGGAAGCCACCCAGTGATTGAACTAATGCTAAACTATCGGGAACTTTTTAAACTTAAATCAACTTATATTGATAGCCTGCCTTCTCAAATTGGAGATGATGGAAGAATTCATACCCATTACCATACGGATGTTACTAGAACAGGGAGACTTTCTAGTAAAAATCCAAATCTGCAAAATATTCCAATTAGAGGAGATTGGGGTGAAAAAATCCGCAAAATATTTATTGCCCCAAGAAACCACTTAATTTTATCAGCTGATTATAACCAAATTGAACTGCGGGTTATGGCTCATATGAGCCAGGATGAAAATTTAAAAGAGATTTTTAAAAGAGGCGAGGATGCTCATACTAAAACTGCCTCGCAAATTTTTGGTAAAGAGGTGACCACTGTTAGTAATGATGAACGCCGGATTGCAAAAATGGTTAACTTTGGAATTATGTACGGTATTTCTCCCTTTGGGTTGGCAAGAGAGTTGCAAATTGATTATGAAAAGGCAAAAGAAATAATCGAGCGTTATTTTGAAGAATTTCCGAGAGTTAAACTTTGGATAGGCGATACTTTAAGAGAAGCCTATGAAAAAGGTTTCGTAGAAACCTTAGGCGGTTTTAGACGCTATGTTTTGGAACTGAAAAGCAATAACCGGATTATTAGAGGAGCCGGTGAGAGGAGTGCAGTTAATTCTCCGGTACAAGGAACCGCCGCCGATATTATTAAAGAAGCGATGGTCAAATTGAATGAAGAATTAAGAATTAAGAATTTAGAAACAAAGATGATTTTACAAGTCCATGATGAACTCGTTTTTGAAGTTCCAGAAAAAGAATTAAAAAAGGCTGCACCAATGGTTAAATCCGTAATGGAAACTGCCTTTCCTCTTTCCGTACCATTGGTCGTTGATCTAAAAATAGGCAAAAATTGGGGAGAGATGAAGCCTTATGCCGGAATTACCAGAGGTTCAAACAATTGTAGACGATCTTAACAAAAAAGTAATTGGTGCCCAAATTGTGCAGGTTATCTATACTGATGAGGGGAAAAAACTAATTAGTAAAGGTGATCAAGATTTAAGCGATATTTTACCTGGTGAAAAAATTACCCGAGCGCAGCGCCGCGCAAAATATTTGATTCTAAATTTATCCGGGGGGAGAAACCTCATAATTCACCTTAAACTTACTGGTCAACTTTTTGTCCGACCTCAAAATTACGCAACGGAACCTTTTACCAGATTAATTTTAAAACTTGACGATAAACGAGAGATTCGTTTTGCAGATCGTGAAGGTTATAGTGAGGTAGTTTTAGCTGACGGGATAGATAAGGTCGAACCAAATTTAGGACCAGAACCGTTTGAAATTAGTGAGCAAACCTTCACTGATAATTTATTGGCGACTAAGTTAGGAACGATCAAAGAGGCCCTAATTGACCAAAGAGTTATTTCTGGAGTTGGTAATATTTATGTTGATGAAGCACTCTATTTAGCCAAAATCAACCCCTTTAGATTACCTCATTCTTTGGGTAAAGCCGAAACTCAAAAACTTTTAAGATCGATTAAAGAGACATTGAAGAGTGGGTTGGAACACCGCGGGACAACAATCGATTCTTACCGCGATACCGACGGTCGCCCCGGTACTCACCAATTCCACTTGCTGGTTTACGGAAAGGCCGGAAAACCTTGTAAACGCTGCGCAACCCGTATCGAGTACACCGAAATCTCCGGCCGCCGCACTCATTTCTGTCCTGCTTGTCAGCCAAAGATGCAGCTATCGTTATTTTAAGTTCAGTTTGAAGTTCTACTTCTGTTTGAAGAATTGATGAAGGACAGAATAAGGAGGAATTGAACCTGAATTTGCGGAGAAGCCGAAAATAAAAGTTTCAATTCAATCCTATTTCTGTCCAACCTGCCAACCCAAAGAACAACTAAGCTTGTTTTAACAATAACCTCTTCTGTTTAGACCTTATAGTATAATAACCAGTACAACTGAATACCCGGTAAGCGCTTCGAAAGGAGCTTTCAAGAAAGGAGCAGAGAACCCGTGGAAGGAACACGGACACCCCACACCCTCGACAGTCTAGCGTTGGATCTGGTCGTATTTCCGCCGATCGTCATTCCGGAAGGGACGCTCGAGCCGGACGAG
>Ga0209542_10020555_pt1 | contig 10445 bp, 10 predicted proteins | sample RifCSPhighO2_01_FD_184028 | JGI IMG/M metagenome (GOLD analysis project Ga0209542, IMG submission 184028) | Soil microbial communities from Rifle, Colorado - Rifle CSP2_plank highO2_0.1 (SPAdes) (version 2) | ecosystem: Environmental > Terrestrial > Deep subsurface > Rock core/Sediment ...
ATCGCCAACAAGAGGCACAAACACATTAAGATAACCAAAGATGACACCGTCATTCTTTCCTCATCCGTTATCCCCGGCAACGAAAAAAGCATCCAGAGCCTGAAAGACAACCTTTCCCGCCAAGGGGCCAAGATTGTCCACTACGGAGTGGCTTCGGTGCACGCCTCGGGACACGCCTGTCAAGAAGATTTGAAGCTGATGGTCAGAATGATCAAGCCAAAATACCTGATTCCCGTTCATGGCAACCATTTTATGCTTAAAACCAACGCCGATGTGGCGGAATCGGTCGGCCTGGCCAAAGAAAATATCGTCGTGCCTTTCAACAACGGCGTCATAATAGAAGCTGACGACGAAAAAATAAGAATGCTTAAAGAAAGCGTGCCGGCCAATTACGTGATGGTGGACGGACTTGGCGTAGGCGATGTCAAAGAAGTGGTGCTGCGCGACAGGCAGATGCTTTCTCAAGACGGAATATTTGTGATGATTACAGTGATAGATTCACAAACCGGCAAAGTTAAAAATTCTCCGGATATTATTTCCAGAGGTTTTATTTACCTGAAAGAATCCCAAGATTTGCTCAAACAGACCAGATTTTTAATCAGAAAAGTGGTGGAAGAAGCTACCGGCAAAATGCACCCCATCAACGTGGATTATGTCAAAGAAAATTTGCGCGAACGCGTCGGCAAATTTTTGTTTCAAAAAACCCACCGCCGACCAATGGTCCTGCCGGTCATAATAGAAGTGTAAAAAACGCCAAAGAGTGGTAAAATAAATTAAATGCCAAACAAGAAAAAAATAATTTTTAGCGGAACGGCGCCGTCGGGAAATATCCATATAGGAAATTATATTGGCGCCATTAAGCAATGGGCGGAAATGCAAAACACCGGAGAATACCAAAATATATTTTGCGTGGTGGACGAACACGCCATCACCACTCCGCAAGAACCGGCAAAACTCCGCTCAAAAATTTTGGAAGTTTTCACCCTTTATTTGGCGTTGGGCATTGATCCGGAAAAATCAATTATATTTGTTCAATCCAGCGTTTCCGAGCATAGCGAACTTAACTGGATTCTCTCCACAATAACTCCAGTCGGCGAATTGGAAAGAATGACGCAATTTAAAGACAAGGCCAAAAAACAAAAAAACGTTTTGGCGGGATTGCTGAATTATCCGACGCTTATGGCGGCCGATATTCTGCTTTACAAAACCAATCTTGTTCCCGTCGGCGAAGATCAACTTCAACACATAGAATTAGCAAGAACGATTGCCAGAAAATTCAATTCCACCTTCGGCGAAACTTTCGCCATTCCCGAGCCCTTCCTAAACAAAGAAGGAAAAAGAATAATGGGCTTGGACGACCCGTCAAAAAAGATGTCCAAATCGGCGGAAAATCCCAAAAATTATATCGCTTTGCTGGACTCGTCGGAAACGATAAAAGAAAAAATAAAAGCCGCCGTGACCGATTCCGCCAGCGAGGTAAAATACGACGCGCAAAACAAACCGGCCATATCCAACCTACTTACGATTTACAGTTTGTTTTCCTGCAAAGCGATTGCTGAATTGGAAAAAGAATACGGAGGTAAAAATTACGCGGTATTTAAATATGATTTGGCGGAAATAATAATCGAAAGTCTCTCCCCCATCCAGAAAAAATACAAAGAACTGTCCACCAACCCGGATTACATCAAAAAAGTCTTGCGAGACGGCGCCGAAAAGGCCAAAGCTATCGCCTCTCAAACAATGGCCGAAGTCCGCTCAAAAATCGGCTTTTTGGAAATTTAAATTATTTCCACTCTTTCTCTTCAAACTTCAATTCCGGAATTTTAGCGAATTTTTCGGCGATTGATTTTTGCGCGTATTCTTTCAAGATTACAGTTTATATTCTATCGGCTCGCTGGCTGATTCGCTTATCATAAATTTCGCCATGACTATATTTCCGTCTTTGTCTTTAGCTGGCATATCTTCCGAAGGATTGAAAGCTCCGTTATTGTTATCCCAATGGATCATAGCGTAAAAACTTTCCCCGGCCACGCTCTTTCTGTTTAGAGTAACGGAAAAATTCCTGGATTCAACCGCATTTAAAAGACTGCTGAAACCGATAATCGCCCCTGGCGCGCCCGCTTCTTCCTGATGGATGGCGACATAGCCTTTTTTGCTTAAAGCGGCCCGACCGACATTGACGAATCGGCCCGGCTTTTGGTTAGCCACAAAAATTGAGTCTTCCATACCGGCCACTTGTTGCTCTTCGCCAACTTGTTCGCTAGGAACATTTTTGCTGGAAAAGTATCTCCAAACAAATATACCGACAACGATAACGACTATTATGCCTATAATAAGCCCTTTTGATGATTTTTTTTCTTCCATATTTTTATTATTTAATAATTATTTAATTAAACCTAAACCGACTTTTAATGTTAAATTCATTATACACCGCCAATTTGATATGTAAACCGCAATCTATATAATCAAACAAATGGACGCGAATTACCCGATGAGAATAAACAAATATTTAAGCTCGCAAAATTACTGCAGCCGGAGAGAGGCCGACGGTCTTATCAAGGCCGGACTGGTGAAAATAAACGGGCGAATCGCCGTTTTAGGCGACAAGGTTTCAGAAAACGACAAAGTGGAGGTATCCCCATCGGTCAAAGACAGGACGAGCAAGCTGAAATACTACGCCTATCACAAACCGGCCGAAATCGTTACCCATAACCCTGAAGACGGCCAATGTGAAATACGAGAAATTTTCCCGATAAAAGACAAGACCATTTTCCCCGTCGGACGGCTGGACAAGTCTTCGCGAGGGCTGATCATTCTCACTAATGACGGAAGAATAACCGGCAAGCTGTTGGGTCCGGAAATGAACCGCGAAAAAGAATATATGGTCCGGGTGGACAAAAAAATAAACGGATTTTTCCTGAACAAATTATCTTATGGGATGGACTTGGGCGACTTTGTCACCAAGCCCTGCCAAGCGAGGCAAACCGGAGCCGATGAATTCAGTATCATTCTCACCGAGGGCAAAAAACACCAGATAAGAAGAATGTGCGACGCTTTGGGTTTCGTTGTAAAAGACCTCCAGAGAATCCGAATAATGAATATCGGCCTCAAGGATTTGAAACCGAACCAATACCGGGAAATAAAAGGCAAAGAGCTGGAAACATTTTTAAGCGCCTTGGATTTGTAAAAAAAATTATGGAAAAAACTGACAAACAACTGGAAGCGTTGAGGTATGAGTAAAAAAGAACTCCGTTTGTAACGGAGTTCTTTTTTTCGCTGAAGAAAATAAATTTATTTTCTTCTCTTGACGGTTTTCTTTTTCGCCTTCTTCACAGTCCTTTTCGCAACTTTTCTTTTTTTAGCAGTCATTTTTTTCAAATGAACTTAAATAATTTTTAATAAGCTTGACCTTTACTTAAATTATACTCTATCTAAAAAAATAAAGGTGAATTAAAAATTAAAACTGTGCATAACTCTATTTTTCCAAATCCAAAACTTCGTCAACGCGGATTTGGCGGACGAAATCCGGAACGTGGCTGACCAGAATCATGGCGCCGTCGTATTTGTTGAGCGCTTCGGCGATAACGGGCAAATGGCGGAAGTTTATGTGATTGGTCGGCTCGTCCAGAATCAAAAGCCCGGGCTTGAGCAAAACCAAGCGGGCGAAAGCGACCAGCCCTTTCTGCCCCTCCGACAAGCGACCGATTTTTGTGTTGATAATTTCAGCGTTTATCAGAAATCCGGCCGCCAACGCCCGCATATCCTCTTCTATCTTTTTCTCCATCACCGCCATCAGAGCGTCTCGGACGGTATCCTCAAAATTAAGGGTGGAAAAATCCTGCCGGTAATAACCTATTCTTGTCCCTTCCATTACCTCAATGCCTTTCACCTTGCCCGAAGCGATGGTTTCCAAAAGCGTTGTCTTGCCGATGCCATTCGGCCCGGCGATAAGCAAGTGATTATTTTTCTTGACGACGATGCTGGCTTTATGCAATACCGGCTTACCTGCCCCGTACTTAGCGTCGGGGTGTTTTTTAAGTGTCGTGTAAGAAAAAATTTTTAAAATATTACCCGCAATTTCCGGCTGGGATGGAATGGTAAAAGGACGGATGGTCTTGTCTTCTTTGCGCACATCCACTAAATCCGCTTCCAGCTCTTCCGTTTTCTCCCGCATTTTTTTGGCGACATTTCTCATCTTCCCGCCTTTAAAAGCGAAAAAGTTGGCTTTTTCTTTGTTTTCCTGAATCTCTTTGGCCAACTGGGCGTTCTTTCTGTTTTCTTTTTCTATCCTCGCCGAAATGTCTTTGACCACGTCCAGATAATTTCCCGCGTATTGCTCTATTTTTCGGGTAAAAACGTCCAAATACAAAACGCCGGCGGTAAAAGCGTTCAAGAAACCGGAATCGTGCGAAATGACGACGCAGGTCTTTTTGTAGTCAATCAAAAATTTGGTCAGGTGTTCTATGCCCGCCTTATCCAAATTGTTGGTCGGCTCGTCCAGCAAAAGCAAATCCGGCTTTTGGATAAGCGCCGAGGCCAGAAGGAGACGGGCTTGCTGTCCGCCGGAAAAAGATTTTATGATTCTGCTATGAAGTTTTTCATGCCCTTTCAAATTCACCACTTCCAAAACCTCGTCAATTCTCGGATCAATATCATAAACTTTATGCGGAAAACATTTTTCAAAAAATTCCCGGACAGTAATTTCCATCTGGTCCCGCGGAATGACCTGTCTGGCGGTGGCGATAGTAACGCCGTTTGATATATTAACTTTGCCCGATTCCGGCTTCAGTCCGCCAGTGATTAGCTGGAATATCGTGCTCTTTCCGGCGCCATTTTGGCCCATCAAAGCCACTTTCATTCCCTTACGCAGGGAAAAATCCACCTCGTTTAAAATCGGGTAAATGGGGCCGTATTCAAACGACACCTCTTCAAATCTAAGTATTGTTTCCTCTTTGGCCATACCCTGCACAATAGCGCATTTTCAGTAAAAAAGGAAGTGATGTTCAGGGGTTGCCTTGATGGCAATGCAATGGCTGATTATAATACTTATGCACTATGGATAACTGATGATTGCACACTTTCTAATTACTTTCTATAATAGCATTATGATTACAAAAAAACAAAAACGAGTTTTCGATTTCGTAAAGGAATACCATATAAAATATGATTACGCCCCTTCTCTTGAAGATATCAAGAGAAAATTCAAACTTGCTTCTGTTTCAACGGCTCACTACTACATAAATAAATTAACGGAAGCGGGTCAACTTAAAAAGGAACGCAATCAACCTCGTTCTGTTGTTCTTAGTGGGCGCGAAATGATGATAAAAATTCCTTTTTTAGGAACAATCGCAGCCGGTAAACCAATTGAAGTAATTGAAAACAGAGAAACCATTGCTATTCCAAAAAGCAGACTCCCAAAATCTGCTGAGGTGTACGCTCTGCGAGTGCAAGGCGACAGTATGATTGATGAAGGTGTAAATGATGGGGACACTATTTTAATAAATAGACAAAATACTGCTGAAAATGGCGATAAAGTAGTTGCGTTGCTTAACGGCAACGAAGCTACTCTTAAAACATTTTATAAAGAAAATGGGTATATACGATTGCAACCGGCAAATAAAAATTACAAGCCGATTATAATTAAAAACGGACAACAATTGGCCTTACAGGGGGTTTTGTTGGATGTTGTAAAGATTGAAGAAGCTAAACAATCAATAGAACCAATTACTTCTTCAATTGAAAAAAATATCTGGTCGAGCGGTGTAATTTTCGAAAAAATAAAACCTTATTTTGAAGATACTAATTTTGTCCTACATCATGGCGAGTGTTTAAATGTTTTGAGTCAATTGCCAGCCGATTCTGTTGATATGATATTTGCTGACCCGCCATACAATCTTTCAAATAATGGTTTTAGTCTTCATGCCGGTAAGAGAGTTAGTGTGAATAAAGGTGATTGGGATAAAAGTAGGGGGTTTAGAGATGATTATGATTTTCATTACAGATGGCTTGAAGCGTGTAAGAGAGTTTTGAAACCAGATGGTTCGCTTTGGGTCAGCGGGACATATCACTCTATATACCAATGCGGTCATGCGCTTCAAGCGCTTGGATACCATATCTTAAATGATATTGCATGGTTTAAACCAAACGGCTCACCAAATTTGAGTTGTCGTTATTTTACAGCTTCACACGAAACCTTGATATGGGCACGAAAAGACAAGGGTGCAAAACATTTTTTTAACTACACTTCAATGAAAAATGGGGATTGGCCGGAAGATTTTATTAAAAAGCCGAATTTGCAAATGCGTTCAGTGTGGGCGATTTATCCTCCTAAAAAGTCGGAAAAATCTTTTGGAAAACATCCGACACAAAAACCCGTTGAGCTTCTGCGGAGAATTATCCTTGCATCAACAAAATCCAATACTACTATTCTCGACCCATTCACAGGAAGTTCAACAACCGGAATTGCTTCAACGATACTGGGCAAAAGAAAATTTATTGGAATTGATACTGAACGAGAATTTTTAGATATTTCAATAAAACGATTTGAGGAAGTAAAAAAACCAATCTCCTGACAAATAAATCAGTTAAAACCCGGCACTGCGGCTTGAAGCACTTCTGTGTAATGTTTCTTTCCATCAATATAATCTCTTAGTGTGGTTAGAAGATTACGAAACATATATGCACCCGGGGTGATTTTCTCATTTTTGCAGAAAAGTTCGATAACCATAGCCACATAATCAAGTGAGAGCGTATAGGATTGGTCCAAACGAGCATAACGAGTCGTAATTTGTTCAACGGTTTCAAGTCGGTAATTATTTCGTTCTTGGACAGAAGAAAAAGGAGTTGTGCGTTTGTAATAGTTTATGTAATACTCGACAATTTCACGCACTTCGTTTTTGTATTCAGGAATCTTCAGCAGTAAATCTACAATCCAAAAAGTATGTGTCGGTGGACGGAGTATTTTATCTGACCCTGGAATGAGAATTTTTATCACAAAATCAATATCTGGTCTCGCTCCACGATTACCTTGAAATAACCCAACCAAAGTACCATCACTTGTTTTGTATGTTTTGAAAGCTTCTTTGGACATACCTTTAACAGACGCTTTCATTTGTTTAAGATTTTTACCGTCAAAGTAATTTGTGTTGTAGGATAAAGAAGATTGCGACATAACTGTAATCTAGCACTTTACCGCAAGAAGATCCACTATAAAAGTGATCCACAGAAGAAACTAGATGCGACGAAAAGTATGCTGTATAATCTTATTATGACAAAAATCAAAACTTATGTGGCGACTATTAAACTAACATTTGAAACTTTGGGAAGTGAAAATCCTCGCATAATTGCCAAAGACATAGCGAACACCTACAACTGTATGAGAGGACTTAATTTGCATTCTTACGGTGAATTGAAAACACTTGTTGAAAAACCGAAGCGAAGAGTAAAATCATAAGAAAATCAGACGCATAACCCTTTTCCTTTTTCGAAAGGGATAACTTCAAAATCAAAAAGGTTTGCCCAAAGCGCTGAATTTTTGTTTGGTCTTTTGAGTGTGCGCTGTTTCAACTTGTAGCCAGGATAACGAATCCCGATGCGCGGTTTTGCAAGCGTCCCCTCTACAATAAACAAATGAGAACCAGTTGCTTTCGTGTGATACGGGAGTAATGCGCGCGTGAGATGCTTAAAAATATCTGAACCACCAGGTATATGTATTTCTCTTATTTTCTCCATATTATTTTTGGCCATCCCTGCACAATAGCGTATTTTCAAGAAAAAAGGAAGCAGGGGTTATTACAAAAATAATCGCGCCAATCGCAGTTCTTCGTAAGAATACTTTCCGCCGAGAATTTCATAAACTGGAGAAATTTTTGTTTCTCTCCCGACGCTTTGGTCGGGACGAGTCGCCTTTTTGAAAGCCTCGCTCATTATCTTCAAATCTTTTTCTTTGGGCTTGTAAGCGCTAAGGTCAAGCAATGAATTTTTGGCTTTTAATTTTTCCAAATGGGAAATTATGGTGCCCAAGGTCATTCCCCTTTTTCCGGCAATTTCGGCCAGCGGCATTTTTTCGGCGATAAGCGCCAAAGTTTTTTCGTAAGTGGAAATTTTTTCCTTGAACGCCTCTTTTTTGTCTTTGTTTTTGGCGGTATTTTTGGCTATTTCTTTCTCATTAATTATCCCGCCGACTTTTTTCAAAAAATTTATATGCATTTCGCTCATCTCCTTGTCGCCGAATCTTTCCAAAACTTTTTCCCATTTCACCGATTCAGCGAGCAAGCGCGCGTCAATCTCCATGGCGCGCGGATGCATCGCCAGCGCCATATCGTTAAGCCCGCGAAGCGACAAGCCGGCAAAATCGCGCAAGCGCGACAACGCCACATACCCTTGACCGGGCGCGAACGCTTTGGAAAGGTCAATTTCCGCCGCGTCCAAACTCATCCCTTGGCTTTTGTGCACCGTTATCGCCCACGCCAGTCGGAGCGGCAACTGTTCCACTTTGGCCAGAACTTTCCCGTCTTCTTCCACCGTCCACTCCGCCGGAGTTACGCATATTTTATCGCCCGAAAATGTCCGCGCGATAGGCAAGCCTTTATTGTCAAAATCTTCCACTGTTCCCAAAGTGCCGTTAACATACCCTTCGTCAAAAGAATTTTTTATAAACATCACCATGGCCTTTTTTTTCAAACGAAGAGTCTCCGGCGCCAATATGCCTTTCTTGAGCGATTCCACTATATGCGTTTTTCCGCTGGACGACATTTCGTAAACGCGCGCTTTGCCTTCAATTTTTTCCAGCTCTCTTTCGTTTTCCGCATCAACGTCAACATTGTGGGTGTAAAGCCGAGTCGGCGAAACGAATTTTAAAGCCGCCGAATTATTTCCGCGAATTTCCATCAGCTTGTTTTTTGACGCGGGCGAAATGGCTCCGCTCCGCATCTCGTTTAAAATTTTCTCCAGCGAAGAATCGCTGTGCCGAAATTGTTCGTCCAAATAGCAGACGCGAATATCCATTTTCTTCCAAGCTTCGGATGAGTGGATGAAATCGGCGCTTCCGCCTTCTTTCGCTATGGGAGGCAACTGGAAAAAATCGCCGGAAAGAACCACCTGCAGACCGCCGAACGGCTCTTCGCTTCGCTTCATCGCCCGACATATCCGCTCTACGGCATCAAACAGACGGGAAGAAAGCATAGACACTTCGTCTATGATAAGAACTTTGGCCTTTTCAAACTTTTTATATAAATATTCTTTTTGAACGAGCCTTTCTATATCCTCATCGTCCAAATCGTCCTTAATGCCGGCGCCGGACCACGAATGAATCGTTACTCCGCCTATGTGCGTGGCGGCGATTCCGGTGGACGCGGTAACGGCCGCGCGCACTCCGCGATTTTTGAGATACGAAATATATTCGTTAAGGGCGTAAGTTTTACCGCTTCCGGCCGCGCCGGTAAGGTAAACATTTTTCCCCGCCTTCAATATTTTAAGAGCGTCTTTCTGCTTCATAGGGAAATTATACTTTGAAACGCAAAAAATAAAAATGCGCCTACTCATCAACATCCGATTTGTTGAAGAAATAATTATTCTTTTTTTAGCAGTTCAACCAGCTCTGGGAAACGTTCTTGATTAAAATGTTGCCTATCGGTAAAAGCGATAATTTCTGAATTAGGTAGAGCTTTTTTGTATTTATTAACTTGTTCAAATAGCACAACCGGGTCATCTTTACTGTGAAATAAGTAAATCTTATCCGCTTGTTCTGTAATTTTTGCAAGTGAAGCAGGCAACGCAAAATCATTCAAAGATTCGTCGCTGTCTTCATCATTAAATGGAGCCGCAATCAACAGAAGCGCTTTTATCTTTTTGGGAAACGAATTTTCGGAAAGATATTTCGCCAAAAAAGTCCCTCCCAGAGAATGTCCGACAAAAACAATTCCTTCGTTTAAAAACTGAAAATATTTTTCAAACCAAATTTTCCATTCCAAATACTTGGCGTTTATTTTGTTCGGCATGTTCGGAGCAATCACCTCAAAATCTTCCCAAAGCTTATCTTGGAGAGTGTCTTTCCACCCCTTCTTTTTAAAATAATCTGGGTCAATTTGAAAATTTTTTAAAAAAGAAAGAAATTTTTCATATTTCTCAAATGTATCTCCTCCATGTATTACAACTATTTGTTTCTTCATTTTTTAAAGCAACTCAATAAATTCATCAACTGTTAAGCCTGCTTGTTTTATGATATTCCTAAGCGTGCCTTCCGGCATATCGCCGCGATGTCGCGGGATAGTGGTGTATTTGTTGTTGTCCGAGTTAAACCAAATTTCATGACTTCCTTTCGCCTCTCGGAAAAATTCAAAGCCCGCAATTTCCAGCTTTTTTACAATCTCCCTATATTTAAAACCGGAAAGCCGTCCCATTTCATTATGCGGAAATCATCATGGGATATGTGATAATTTCTCGTT
>Ga0209542_10020556_pt1 | contig 10445 bp, 7 predicted proteins | sample RifCSPhighO2_01_FD_184028 | JGI IMG/M metagenome (GOLD analysis project Ga0209542, IMG submission 184028) | Soil microbial communities from Rifle, Colorado - Rifle CSP2_plank highO2_0.1 (SPAdes) (version 2) | ecosystem: Environmental > Terrestrial > Deep subsurface > Rock core/Sediment ...
TTAAGTAACCTCACCCCAGCCCTCTCCTTAGTAAGGAGAGGGTGCCCGTAAGGGCGGGAGAGGTAAAATTATGTACACACCAAAAACCATTAAATATTTCAACAGCCCAAAAAATTACGGCAAAATAAAAAATCCGGACGGAGTCGGCAAGGTAGGAAACGTGATTTGCGGCGACGTGATGTGGCTTTACATTAAAATTGGCAAAGATAAAAAGAAACAAGAAGTTATTAAAGACATTAAATACGAAACTTTCGGCTGCGTGGCGGCGATAGCGACCAGCGGGCAGGTAACGGAACTCGCTAAAGGCAAGACGATTGAAGAGGCGCTCGCGATCAGCAAAGACGCTATCGTGGAAGAGTTGGGCGGCTTGCCGCCGGTAAAACTGCACTGCTCGGTGCTCGCGGTGGACGCGCTCGCGGAAGCGATTTACGACTATTTAAGTAAAAACAAACGGCCCGTTTCGGAAGATTTAGCCAAGCGGCACGAGATAATTAAAAAGCATCGCGGCATTATTGAAGAGAGATATCACGACTGGGTGGAGATGGAGGAGAAAGAGTTAAGTAAGAAGTAAGAAGTAAATAAGTGAAAAGAAAAAACAAAAACGCTTAGGTGGCTAAGCGTTTTTTGATTGTAGAAAAAAAGAAACCCTCCATCCGTAGATGAAGGGCTATATCATTAAAAATTATTAATCTCCGAACATTCTGGCCAAGTTAGTATTTTCGTAAAATGGCCAAGGGACGGAGACTTCTTTTGACGAAAGGTCTTCAACAGAGAACTGTCCCCAAAATTCTTTCACCGCATCTTTCAACGCGGTTATGAGTTGGTGGATGTCGTTCTCTTCTGGTTTCTTTCTTCCCAACGCTTGGCAAGCTAAGCGTAGGTGGTTTTTTACTCTGTCCCACTGCTTTTCGGTCGCGAATTGCCTAATTAGTGGCAACGACCTTTCCTCGAATACTCTTATAACCCTCAACATGTTATCGTTGAGGATCCAATCGTTGTGCTTACGGATTTTTTTCCGGCTCTTTTCTTCCTGCTGGCGCCGGAATGTCTCGACTTCATCGTCTGTCGGCAATTGAAGCGCTCCGCGCTTCAAAAAAAGGACGGTTTTATCTTTCCACCCATACGACGGGTGGTTCCAGTGCTCGCGGCCGAGCACCCACTGTAAGCCGGCTGGCAAATTGTTGCCGCCGACGATGGTGGAACCGGCTAATTGAAAATTGCCGGGTTCCGGAAGTGGGTGGGAGGAATCAATGAGTTCCATCCCATACCCTGCATTTATCATGCAGGTTATGGATTCCTCCGGGAACTTATCGACCAAAACGACTTGGTCGATCTTGACTCCCTTTGCCGCCGCGAATATCTCAATCGCGGCATTGAGGCGAGCATTTTCCGCCCACGCGGATTCGTTTTTTTGAAAACGCATCCGCAAAAATTTTGTGGACGGCGGGCATTGGCAGTAAAACATTGGCGGATTTTCGTCCGCATTGCCAGCCCATGAACCAAGAAGAATATTTTTTTGGTTCCAGTTTCGTCCTATCCAAACACGGGTTTTGGGCGGCAGAAGGACGATTGTCCAGTTGGGCCCGCAGATTGCGTTCCCGTCCAGCTCCCGTCCACTCCATGTTTTTTTACCGGCACGGGTGATAATTAACGTCGGCAAGGTTTTATCCTCACCATCGCTCACCCGAGTCAGATTAATCAGATTAATATGTCGGATGCCATGTTCACGACCCGGAATCGGGTCGTATGTGAAAGTAACGTCATAGACGCCGCTGTTCACTTCCTGGCTTTCGGAAGCCTGCTCGCCATTGACGGTAAAATGATTAAAAATCTCATTACCGCCACCATTTGTTGATGAAAACTTCGCGACGTTAATCCTCATTGGATTAACTCCTTTCGTTTGCTTGCCCGGAGGGCGAATTTTTTGGGCTTAGCCCATGTTATGCCTGTGTGTTTATCGCTCAATCAGAGATTCAGTAGAATCTCGCAAGACCAACTTAGGCAGGCGCGAATCTTTTTGATTCCCTAAGCAGCTTCCTGAAAATTATCTCTAACTTCCAAAAAGCTGCTTAGGAATAAATAATTGTAATGATCAAATTTTATAAAATAAGTATAGCATAATTAAATTATTTTGTCAACCATACAATAGCTACGCAATTAGGCGGGCAAGGTAATTTTAGTATAATTTCAGCTAAAATTAGTAATAAAATTAAAAACAGCCCTACCAAAATAAGGCTGTTTTTTAATAATTAGTGGCTATTCGTTATTTTATTCGTGTTTATTTGTGACTGCCCTCGCATCCACCTCATACGCGGTATTCGTCGCTTCAAAAAAATTAACGAGTTGGTGCACGTCGTTCGCGGTCGCCATCCATTTGGCCGGGTTGGTAGCGTTATAATGCGGGGCAAAGCCAAGCTCTTCCAAGCGCCGGTCCGCCATATACTGCACGTACTGGTTAATGTAGTCGGCGTTAAGGCCCAAAATGCCGTTTGGCATTAGCTCTTTATTGTAAGCGGTTTCCAGCTCAACCGCGTCCAAAATCATTTGGTAAATTTCTTTGGTAAAAGCGTCATCGGCAATGTCGGGGCTTTCGTCCAAAATCGTCAAAATTAAATTAATGCCGAATTTCAAATGCAGACTTTCATCGCGCACCACCCAATCTATCATGGAGCCAAAGTTGCGCAAAAGCCCTCGCTGGCGGAAAGACAGCCCAACCATAAAGCCGGAGTAAAACCAGATGCCTTCCATAATAACATTAGTCGCGGCTAAATTGCGCACGAAGTCGCGTTTGCCGGCGATAGTTTCAATGTCCAGCGCGACCTCCGTCATCCGTTTTAAATATTTAATGTTGTAATCTTCTTTTTGGCGCATCGTGGCCGTTTCACGGTGCGCTTTAAACGCTTCATCGCGGTTGATGGGAAAGGTTTGCATCACATATTCAAAGGCGACCGAGTGGTTAGCTTCCTCCCACATTTGTTTGGCTAAATACAAATGCGCTTCGGCGGCGTTGACGTAAGGATAAACGCCGAAAGCGAGGCATTTGTTAACCAAGAGTTCCGCCGGATTAAAATAACTCATAAAAAAAGTAACGGCGTGGCGTTCTTCGTCCGTCATGCGGTTCCAGTCGGCCAGGTCTTCGCCCAGTTGGATTTCGTGCGGGAACCAAGTGTTCGCGACCGCTTGGTCGTAAAGCTCTTTGGCCCACGGGTATTTTAAGGGATACGCCTGCAGACCTTCGTGGATGTTGGTTTTTCCTATTATTCCCTCGCCCCCTACCCCCTCTCCCACGGGGCGAGGGGGACGGTTGTCTGTTTGATAGGTCATAATAATTGTAAGTTAATGAAAGGTTTAAATTTAATTTACATCGCATCGCAATTTTATCTCCCCTTCTGCCTATGGGAGAAGGGGTTGGGGGATGAGGGTTATTGGCAGCTGTCGCATTTTAATCTTTCCATCGGGTCAACCGGGCAAGCATCCTCCACCCTCACCCCGCTCGTCTCGCTATCTGGCGGGACTCGCTTCCCCTCTCCCTCGGAGAGAGGGGGCATAGGGGCGAGGGCGTTCATAATCTCTGCCATTTTTTGAGCGACGGAAATGGGGGTAGCCGTTTGCGGCCTGGGCTCGGGCAGGGGGATTTCAATCGCTGGCGGCTGCGGCGCCGCAGCGGAGATTGGTTTAAATTTGCCAAAGCCAAAACTGCGGCCGTTGGCTATGCCCTCCGATTTATTTACGCGCGCCGTGCTTTGTTCCGCCGTGTGGCGCTGTTTCATGTGCAGGTAGTAAAAAGTTTTAAGCCCCTTGCGCCAGCCAGCTTGATAGATGCTCATCACCTGTTCTATGTCGCGCGTTTCCAAATACATATTGCGGCTGATGGCCTGATCCACCCATTTCTGCGCGCGCGCCGCCACCTCAATAAAAGCGGCTGGTTCAATTTGAAAAGAGGTTTTGTACACGCGTTTTATTTTGTCCGGCAGCTCGGCAATGTCAGGCAGCTCCCCGTAATTCGCCACGATGTTTTCTTTTACTTTATCCCAAAGCCCTAACTTTTTTAAGTCGCTAATCAGGTTCAGATTGATTTCCAAAAATTTGCCGCGGTTAGTGGCGCGCGCGAAAATGTTAGAAAACTGCGGGTCAAGGCCGGGGGTAGTGCCGGAAACTAAGCCGATGTTGGCGGTTGGAGCTATTGCCATTACGGTCGCGTTGCGCATCCCCTGCTTTACTTTTTGCCGCAGCGCCTCCCAATCCAGCCGCATATTTTTATTAACCGTCAGCGGCAAGTCGCGGCTGGTTTCTAAAACTTTAAGGGTGTCGCAGGGCACAAAACCCTCGCTCCAGCGCGAACCCGCCTGTCGGCGAGGCAGGCCGGAAAAATTAGGATAAGCCCCCCGCTCGCGCGCGAGATTTGCGCTCGCGTCAATAGCGACGTAACTGATGAATTCAAAGACGCAGTCAGCCAGTTCATACGCCTCTTCGCTGTCGTAGGCAATTCCTTTTTGCTGGATGGTATCGGTCCAGCCCATCAAGCCCAAACCAATGGCGCGGTTAAGCTTGTCCGAATTGCGCGTTTCCGGAATAGGAGATTTATTAACGTCCAATAAATTATCCAGTTGCCTGATGGCTAACCGCACGCTTTCCTCCAGTTTCACCCAGTCAATATCTTTAGCCGCGGTTAAATGGCGCGCCAAATTAACAGAAGCCAGATTGCAGACGGCGACATTATCCCCGTCCTGCGGCAGGCAGACCTCGGTGCAGAGGTTAGAGGAGTGAATGGTGCCGGTATTGTTATTGAGAGCGCGGACGTTGATTGCGTCTTTGAAGGTTACCCATGGGTGCGAGGTCGTCTGCAGACTGATGATGATGTCTTTAAACTGTTCGCGCGCTTTAATTTTTTTAAATAGGCGCAGCTTCCCTGCCTCGGCTTGTTTGATGTAATCGTTATAGCGGCGGGAAAATTCGTTGCCGTAGAGTTCGTTTAAGTCAGGGACTTCCGCCGGGTCAAACAAATACCAATCCTCGTCGCGCTCAACGCGGCGCATGAATTCGTCCGAAATGTAGGCGGCGGTGTTGGCGGTGCGGGTGCGGCGGTATTCGTCGCCCGCGTTTTGCTTTAAATCCAAAAACTGGTCAAAGTTGTAATGCCAGTTTTCCATGTAAAAACAAAGCGCCCCCATTTTTTTGCCCGCGCGGGAAACGGCGCGCAAGGTAGAGTCAATCGTGTGCATGAACGGAATCGGGCCCGAGGAAAAAGTGTTGTTGGAGCGCACCGGACTGCCTTCGGCGCGCAATTTACTCACCGACAGCCCGATGCCGCCGGTGGCTTTGGTTAATTTCATCACGTCGGAAACGGTTTTTGCGATATGGTCAATGGAATCGTGTATTTCCAAAAGATAGCAGTTGCTCATCTGGGGCAGGCGCGTGCCGGCGTTAACGTTGGTGGAGCCGCCGGAAACGTATTCCAGCTTAGAAAGTTTGTTATAAAATTTAATCGCCCATTCGGTCGGATTTTTTTCGGGCAATGCGAGGCCCATCGCTACGCGCATCCAGGTAAATTGCGGGGTTTCCGATAGTTCTTGGCGCGGGCCGCGGATGGCATAGCGCTTTTGGATGGTTACGAGCCCAATGTAGCGGAACAATTCATCGCGCGTAATGTCCAGCGCGTCCGCTATTTGGTTTAAGTCGTAACTGGCCGCGAGGCGCTCGTCCAGTATGCCCTCGGACGCGCCTTTATTAATATAGGAAATAAAACCGTCCCGGTGCAATTGCTTTAATTCTTCATCGGCGCGGTAGTCGCCGAACACTTGCTTATAAATAGTTTTGAGCAGCAAGCGGGTGGCGATCGTGTCATACTCCGGGTCGTCTTTAATGTTTTGCACGGCCGCGTTAATCGTCGCCTGGTCCAGCTCTTCGGTGGTAATGCCGTCGTAGAGCGTGAGTTCGGTTTCAGTCGCGATTTGAGTGACTTTACTTACCGGATCCGTAAGCCCGCGGCAGGCGCGCTCAATGGAGCGGTTAATCATATCCGCGTTATAGGGCGCGAGCGAGCCGTCGCGGTGTTTGACTTTAATGGGGGTGGTCATAAATACTATATATAGTGTTTTAAGATTTAATTATACCACAATATAAAAGCTCCGCCAAAGTAGCGGAACTTTAGAGTAAATTTAACTTTTTCCACAGCGCTGTTGATAAACTCGCAGCAAAACGCTGTGAGTTATTTTTCTCTGTCAAGAGCCGCTCAATGACGGAAAATAGTTATCAAGCGGCTTGTTTTATTTAATCGGAATTTAATTAAAGTAATATTTTTTGGCAAAATCGGTTTAACTTTATTCGCCCATTCAATAACCGTGACGGCGTTTTTATTTTGAAAATATTCTTGCGCGCCTAATGCTTTTAATTCTTGTGGCGAACGCAGGCGATAGGCGTCGATGTGAACGAATTGCCTAATGCTTTTTTTGTCATTGCGAGCCGTAGGCGAAGCAATCCCGTGGATAACGAGATTGCCACGTCGCTTACACTCCCTGCCTGCCGGCAGGCAGGCTCGCAATGACATTATCGGATAAACCTTAATAATGTTAAAAGTCGGGCTGTTCACTGTTTGCTTAACGCCTAAAGTCGCGGCTAAATATTGGGTAAAAGTAGTTTTACCGCTGCCCAGTTCGCCGGTTAAACCAATAACTTCGCCGCCGCGCAGTTGGCGCGCCAGCTTAACGGCGAATTTTTTTGTGTCAGATAAGGATTTAGATAAATATTTCATAAAATGACTATAACTTATTTTGCCTAAGTTTTCAAACTTGCGCTTAATTTTTTTATCCGGTATAATACCTTTGCTTATTTAAACATTAATTTTTTAAAACTATATGGCGGAACAAAAAATGTCCATTGATAAAGGCAGTTTTTTTTTCGGGCTGGTGGCTGGGATTGCGATTTTAGCTATTATTATCTTGATAAATCCCAGCCTTATCGGCAAGGGCGGAGACGAAGTAAAGGGCGTTAAGGTAACGCAGCCGAGCGACAATAACCAACCTGCCGGCGGCGCGCAGCCGACGGTCGCGTCAGTGCCGGCCATCACTACCGACGATAATGTCCGCGGCAATCAGAACGCGGCCGTGACTATAGTTGAATATTCTGATTTTGAATGCCCGTTCTGTTTGCGCTTTCAAAGCACAATGGAGCAAATTTATAACGAGTACAAAAGCAAAGCTTTGTTTGTTTACCGCCACTTTCCTTTAAGTTCACTTCATCCGGAAGCGCAAAAAGCGGCCGAAGCGAGCGAGTGCGCGGCCGAACAAGGGAAATTTTGGGAGATGCACGACAAAATTTTTGCCGCTAACGCCGCTCAAAACATGAGCGTAGAACAATGGAAAAAAGAAGCGACCGCCTTAGGATTAAATGCTAGTAAGTTTAACGACTGCTTAGATAGCGGTAAATTCGCCAGTAAAGTCGCCCAACAGCAAGCTGGCGGCCAAGCCGCAGGCGCGCAAGGAACCCCGACTACGTTTGTTAATGGTCAGTTGGTTAACGGCGCGGTGCCGTATGAGCAGGTGAAAGCGGTGATTGATCAAGAGCTTTCTAAATAGCATAGTATAAAAAAATTTAAAATAATCTTTCCTTTTATATAAGGAAGGATTATTTTTTAAAACAAATTTTTACGCTTCGCTAAGTGATTGAAACTAACTAAAGAGGTTTTATCTAGATTTTTCCGCTGCCGGATGCTCATGGCCGATAAGTTTGCGATGCGCTAAATATTTAAGATGAATAGTTTTTTCGCGGGAGTATTTTTTCGCGTTTAAACCATGTTTGACGATAAGCGCTGAAGCGAAATTACCGCCTAAAAAGTGCGGCAGCACTACATAGCTCGCGCCAGTCTTATAAAGCTCTTCCGCCTCGCGGATGTTGTGGGAAATAACCATCACGATTGCCGGCTTGTTCACGCGCCGGATTTTTTTTATCAGCAACAGATTGGTGGGGAAATCAGGAATGGTGGAAACCGCCAACTTTAGACTGCTAAGCGGCAGTTCGTCCAAAAATTCGCCGTCGTCTACGTCGCCGTATTGGCACGCCATACCTTCGGCTTGGAGTCGTTTAATAACCTGCGGGTCAAAGTCAACGATTAAAAAATCCTGCCCCAATTTTTTAAAGGCGCGCGTAAAGTCATAGCCAATGCGGTTGTAGCCGAATAGTATCGTCTGGCAAGCCGTTTTATCGGTCCCGGGTTCGCTTTTTGTCAGGCGCCGCTCAAAGAGCGCAAGCCAAGGCGCTAAATAGCCGTATAATTTTTCCGCGTACAAAATGAGATAGGTGGAGGCGGTAATCGTAATCAGCCCCACGAGCGTTACGAGCGAAAGCGCGTATTCGTCAAGGTCGCCGACGCGGATGCCGAGCATTATCAAAATCAAAGAGAACTCGCTGATTTGGGCAACGGTTAAACCGGTAAGAAAGCCGGTTCGTTTACGGTAGCCAAGTACGCCCATAATAGTCATCATAATCAGCGGGTTGACGATTAAAATAAATAGAGAAAATAAAAGCGCCGGCACGATTAATTCTTGAATATCTCCAATCGCTAATTTTGAACCTAACAGAATAAAAAATAAAATTAAAAAGAAATCGCGCAGGGGCCTCATTTTGGCGCTGATTTCCACGGCGTAAGGAGAAACGGATAAAGTAATGCCGGCGATCAGCGCCCCGATTTCTATGGAAAAACCAAATCGATAAAAAAGCGAGGCTAAGCCCATGCCCCAGGCAAGCGAGAATAAAGCCAAAAATTCCGAGGAAGAGGTGAAAAAATTACTTAGCCGCGGCAAAAGGTAGAGACTGGCAAAGACTGACAGCAGCGCGAGCGCCAAACCCTGCAAAGTGATGACGCCGACTAAGCGGGAAATGTCTTCGCCTTGCGCCAGCGCGGAGATGAAGATGAGCAAAAACATGGCGATGAGGTCTTGCACCAAAAGAAAACCTAAAGCGATTTTGCCGTGCAGTTTTTGCAGGGCCTGTTTGTCGGAGAGAAGCTTGACGATAATGATAGTGCTACTGAACGACAGCGCGACCGCCAAGTAAGCCGCCTCTATCGGCAAAAAACCTAAAGCGCGGATGACGAAAAAGCCAACGAGCGAAGTAAATACGACTTGGCTTACTCCGGCCGCGAGCGCCACTCCGCCGATTTCTTTTATCAAGCGGGGGTTCAAGCCCAAACCAACGATAAAGAGCAGCAGCGCCACGCCGATTTCCGCAAAAACATTAACGACTTCCGCGTCTTGAATTAAATTAAAAAGATAAGGCCCGACCAGCAGGCCGGTAATGATGTAGCCGATGATCAGCGGCTGGCGCAGGGAGCGCACGAAAACCGCGACCAAAGCCGCGATGACGATGATCAGACTGATTTGGACGAAGAGGGTCATGAAAGCAAGTTAAAATTAAAAATTAAAAACTACTCTTTGTTGTTTTGTGAGTTTTTATAATTTTTACTTTTTTACTTTACTATTTTATCAGCTTTTTACTCGCAATCATCAAAGCGCCGAAGCTCCAGAGGAGGGCAAAAAAGCCGATAATCCAGCCGATAATGGGAATAAAGATAATCAAATCAGTAATTACAATGCCTATAGTCGTTGCCCAATACAAAGATAATTTCCAGTTTGCTTTATCATTAATCAACCGGCCTAAGGCAACGCCGAAAGTAACTTTTCCTAGTATTAAATAAATACCAAACAGCAAGCCAACTAAGATAGCTAATGGTATGCCGACGAGAGTGATTAACAGTAAAATTATTACAATCGGAGTTAAAATCAATAACATCAAACCCCAACCCAAAGTCGCCCACGGGCGCTCTAAAATATTATCGGTAACAGTTTTCACGGCGTCGCCGTTTAATCTGACCAGTACTAAACCCAGAATTACCGTACTCACTAAACTAAAGACGATAAACGGCCAAAAAATAAATTGCTTTTTTCTTTCAAATTTCGTAAATTCTTTTACCTTCGGCGCTTGTTTAATCGTGTCGCCTTTAATTTGCGCGCCGTCCTTGACGTCAGTAGTAATTGTTTCTGAATAGGTTAAACTTCCATTCACGACCGCTTTAGGCAGAAGCGTTAATGTAGGCGCATTATTTTTCTTTTGGCCCTTCATTTCCCCGTAAAATCTGACATTGCCCCCGACTTCATTATTAACTACTAAACTCGCGCCGGCAAACTGCAGGTCGCGGCCGATTGGCCCGTAAGCGGTAAAATTAGCCGCGGCGCCTAAAAAGCTCCAGCCGATTTGGCCGCCGTCTTGCAAATTAATGTTAGAGGCGACCGCTAACGCGCTGCGTTCAATTTGACCACTAATAGATAACTCTGACGCGGCAGCGCGGATGCTGCCGCCAACTTTACCGTTAATCGCGATGGCGGAACCGGCGCAGAACACATCGCCTCCAACTTCGCCGTTGATTGTTACTGACTGGCCGGCGCAAAATA
>Ga0209542_10020557_pt1 | contig 10445 bp, 11 predicted proteins | sample RifCSPhighO2_01_FD_184028 | JGI IMG/M metagenome (GOLD analysis project Ga0209542, IMG submission 184028) | Soil microbial communities from Rifle, Colorado - Rifle CSP2_plank highO2_0.1 (SPAdes) (version 2) | ecosystem: Environmental > Terrestrial > Deep subsurface > Rock core/Sediment ...
GTAGCTCAACTCCGGAGTAACTTCGAAACCCTAGGAATCAGCAGACCTCAACAGACATAACTTCCAGGTTCAGCATTATTCCCGAAACCCGCGGAGACTTCCAGAACCTGCAACAAAGAACACAATCAATCCTTGTGAAAAAACAGATTAAAGAAGCAAACAGAAGAGTGAATGCGAGGGACGGGATTCTGAACCTGACGCTCAGTGTTGCACCCTAGAGGTACCCGCAGCAGGATTCGTGCGCCGCACGAACCCTGCAATCACGATAAGTATGTGTTAGAGCGTAGCTCAACTCCGGAGTAACTTCGAAACCCTAGGAATCAGCAGACCTCAACAGACATAACTTCCAGGTTCAGCATTATTCCCGAAACCCGCGGAGACTTCCAGAACCTGCAACAAAGAACACAATCAATCCTTGTGAAAAAACAGATTAAAGAAGCAAACAGAAGAGTGAATGCGAGGGACGGGATTCGAACCCGCGAACCCACTAAGAGACAGGATTTCTTCAGCGATTCTTAAGTCCTGCGCATTTGACCAGACTCTGCAACCCTCGCATCGCTGACTCAATCAGAGCTATATATAAAGGTTGTGAGACTGTCGGCTATGTCTTGAATCACTCTTTTTTGCCGCTGCTTCTGTATTCTCAATTATTCATCTTATATCATTTCGTTGTAAAGCAGCGTCAAAAAAGTCTTTATTAAAGATTCAAGACATAGCCTACCACGACAACATATTTATAAACTTTAAGAATTCGTATTTCTTCATGGCAGCGAGAAAGAAGAGAGCGATAGAGTACGCTTACAACCTGAAAGTGTATTTCGGCTTATTGTCAAGATACAGGTTTCTCTTCGCAGGCTTATTGCTGGTCGTATTGCTTGTCGAGACTGCTTCTCTCGCTGACAAGATCCTTTTCAAGAAGGTTATCGATCACGCGTCAGTATTCATCACAGGCGCGGAAGGAAGGGAGGCGTTCATCGGCGCGATGCTCCTTGTAGGGGGGATATTCATAGCGGTCTCTCTGGCCACAGCGGCTCTGAAATGGCTGTTCATCCATCTGATAAACCATCTCGACGCTGATCTTATAGCTGATCTCAAGAGAAAGTTCTTCAATCACATAATCGGGCTTTCGCATAGGTTCCATACGACGCACCGCACAGGCTCGCTGATCTCAAGGCTTGCGAGGGGAGGAAGAGCTGTTGAGAGCCTGACTGACTCTTTCGTGTTCAACTTCTTCCCGCTCCTGTTCCAGGCAGGGATAATCTCGCTCTCTTTCGCCTATTATGATGCCATCCTCTCTCTCACTGTCGTAGCCATAGTCCTGATCTTCGTGACTTTCAGTTACATCATACAGGTAATCAAGCAGAGATATGACCTCGCGGCTAATGACGCCGAAGACCTTGAGAAAGCGTACATCGGCGATTTCTTCATGAACATAGACTCTATAAAATATTTTGGGAAAGAGAGAGCGACAATGCGCGCTTTCCAGAAGCTCACAGGCGTGACACGCAACGCTGCGCTCAGGCATTGGGATTATTACAGGTTGATGGAGGCTGGCCAGGCGCTGATAGTCTCTTCAGGAGTCATCGCCATAGTCTATCTCTCAGTGATCCGGTTCATGGACAAGAGGCTGACATTAGGGGATCTCGCGTTCATATACTCAGCGTACGGGAATCTCCTTCCGCTGCTCTACTCGTTCTCAAGAGGGATAAGGCAGTTCTATCACTCTATCGCGGATCTTGATTCCTTGTTCAGGTACGGCAAGATTGAGAATGAGATCACTGATATCCCTGGAGCCAGGAAGATGGCGGTGAAAGAAGGGATAGTGGAGTTCAAGGACGTCACTTTCGGCTATGGCAAGCGCGTTCTGTTCAGCAATTTCTCATTGAGGATCCCTAAGAACAGGAAGATCGCTCTTGTCGGGCATTCAGGCTCTGGAAAGAGCACGCTGATAAAACTGCTTTACAGGCTGTATGATGTTCAGGAAGGGGAGATACTGATAGATGGCAAGAATATCAAGAGTGTGAAGCAGGAATCATTGCGCGAAGAGCTCAGCATAGTGCCGCAAGAATGCATATTGTTTGATGATACTCTCTATAATAATGTAGCTTTCTCAATGCCGCACGCTTCAAGGGCTGAAGTGATGCGAGCCATGAAGCTCGCGCAGCTTGACAGGGTCATAAGGCTCATGCCGCGCAAAGAGAATACGATAGTTGGAGAGCGCGGAGTCAAGCTCTCGGGCGGAGAGAAGCAGAGAGTCTCGATAGCTCGCGCGATACTCGCGGACAGGCGCGTGCTTGTGCTTGATGAAGCGACTTCCTCTCTTGATTCCAAGACTGAGTCAGAGATCCAGGCAGCGCTGCAGAAGCTCATAATCGGAAGGACAACAATAATAATCGCTCACAGGCTCTCGACAATACTTACAGCAGATCAGATCATCGTCATTGATGAAGGGAAGATCTCGCAGTCAGGCACGCACGCTCAGCTGATAGGCCAGAAAGGGATCTACAGGAATCTCTGGGAGCTGCAGAAAGGGGGGTATATAGGTGAGTGAGAGGGCTGCTTTCTTGTTGAGAGTGTTTATGACTTATTTTTTTTCTGAAGAAGTCTTATTGCGCAATACCTTTTTTGATAAAAAGAGATTATATCATCACGCTTGTCATTTCAGAAGCTGGCTTCTGTGATAATATCTCCCTAACTTTCATGCCTGCGCTTTCAGGGTCGAACAGTTCATAATCTATGTCATTAGCGAACTTATATATGCTTGAGAGTCCTTTAGGATAATAAAGCAATGATTTCTTTGATTCGAGACACACGTTATGGGGATTACATGACCTTATCATAAGTATGTCATATTTTCCATCATTCTCATCTACCCATTCTTGGGCTTTGATCTTGCGAGAGGAATGAGGTCTAGGGATGAGTTTTTCTTTACAAGATATTATTTCAGATAGGATCTTATCAAGTCCGCTTCTTCTGTCAATGTGTCTTGTATACTCATTAAATGAGACGCTTGTCCTGTTTATTCCGAATCCGGTGTCGATATAAAATTCTTCTTCCCCTCCGTGAGAGAACAGCAGCGCAGCAGTTATTCCTTTTCTCATATTCTTATTATACAGATCTATGTTTCTTTCGTGAGACATCTTCGATTTAGTGGTATTCAGATAAATGCTCAGAATAGGAGAGATAACCACACACATTTCTAGTTCTAATATCTCATTTATCTTTTCAGGAGCAAGATTAGGGTGGGTTAGGTGTTCATTGAGATCTATCTCTTGTACGCCGTGTCTTTTAAGGATTGGCGCAGCTATCTCCCAAAATATCGCTTTAGCTATGAATAAGTCTGTTGTCAGGTTTAAGGAGCACAAGAATCTCTGTTTTGGCACTCTGAAGATGTAGGTCATGCGTCTGAGAAATCTTGAGGGGTTTATAAATGTTACTTTATTTACTATCATCGAGTGGTATATGTCAGCCGAGACGTTCTAATTCTTGACGGCAAAGTTCGTCAATGAATTCATCAAGGCAGGATACAAGCTGATGACGAAGTGAGAGATATTGTTGTTTCTTTTTCAAGGCAGATCGTGAGCGATCCTTGATTGCGCCGACAAAATCTAAACCTTTATAAACCTCCAATTTTGCTCTCTCTATCGCCAGGAATGTAGGCGTAGCTTGCCCGAACCTGGCCGCGCAGATTGGCGCGATAAGTTCAATGGAGGCAGAATATGGGATATCTTAAATATATGAGGGAGGCGTGGAAGAACAACTCTTATCCAGAGTTGAATAGGGCACGCTTGATAGCCTGGCGTAAGGGAGACGCGACAGTCAGGATCGACCGCCCTACCCGTATTGATCGCGCCAGAGCTATCGGTTATAGAGCGAAGCAGGGATTCATTCTCGTAAGGCAGCGCATAATGCGCGGCGGCCGCATGCGTCCAAGGCCTGTAGGCGGAAGAAGGCCTAAGGCGGCAAGGCAGTATTTTGTCCTTGACACAAATTATCAGGTAGTCGCGGAGCAGCGCGCAGGCGACAAGTATCCGAACTGCGAAGTCCTAGGATCCTATTATCTCAATCAGGACGGGAAGAATTATTGGTATGAAGTAGTGCTTGTGGACAAGGCGCACCCTGTGATACTCGCTGATCCGCGCATCAGCTGGATCGCGCAGCCGCAGCACAAAGGAAGAGTCTATCGCGGACTTACCGCAGCTTCCAGAGTGTCTCGCGGATTGCGCTGGAAGGGCACAGGGACAGAGAAGCTGCGTCCAAGCAAGGCCGCGGTGTTCAGGCGCAAGGTCCATAGCTGGAATTCCAACGCCAGGACAAGGACTAAAGCCAATAGGTGATCTCTTCTTTTTTTTGTTTTTTATTTTTTCTATTTCTTGAAGTTTTATTATTGTCTGAGATTTCATAAGATTTAAAGCCAAGAGAATGGAAAGATTTATATAGTAATTATATAATTAATATAATTAATTATATGCGAGGTATCACGATGGAGACAGTACGGACAAAGAAATGGGGATCTTCTCTTGGGGTGGTCATCCCTAAAGCAATGGCGCAGCAATTAGGGCTTGTAGAGAATCAAGACATCCTCATTGATATAGAACCTAGGACTAATGTCCTGAAAGAGCTCTTTGGATTTGCAAAGAATAAAGTGCGCAAAGATACAGAAAGAATCATCCATGAAGCCAGAAAGGATCTTGGAGTTGATTGATGTACTGTTTAGATACTTATGCTCTATGGGAGATACAATTAGGCAACCAGAAATACTCAAGATTCTTGACAGAGGAGTTCATAATCACGGACTGGACTGCCGCTGAGTTCTACAGGACGCTGTTAAGGGAGCATGATATCAAGACAGCGGATTATTGGTTCAGGAAACTAAGACCTTATTGCAGACAGGTTCCCGTTGAGATCCTGATAAAAGCGATACTGTTCCAGGCAGAAAACAGCAAGAATAGGATATCCTTGTTTGATTGCGTAGGATACATGTTCTCTAAAGAAAATCGCATGGTGTTTGTGACTGGGGACAAAGAGTTTGAGAAGAGGCCTGGAGTCGCCTATATCAAGAAATAAGATTCTTTTTATCCTGATAACGTGACGGCACGGCACAACCTTTATAAAGTCGCAAGGCATTTTCTTAAGCATGTCTGAAGGAAAGATGGTGATGGGCAACGGCACTGATCCTGTCATGCTCGCCCGCATAAGATGGAAAGGGACTACTGATTTCGACGGGCTTCTCAGGACGATGCATGGATGGTTCACAGGTCAGGAATACGATTTTTTGGAGACAAGGTTCAAGCACAAGACAAAGCCTCAAGGCTCTGAGATGGAGATCAACTGGAAAGCCTGGCGCGACGCAACCCCTTTCCTCCGCAATTGGATCTATGTGTATTTCCATATCTGGGATTACAAGGATGTCGAGGTCATCAAGGACGGAAAGAAGCGGACGCTCGGCAAGTTCAGGATGTTGATAGATTTCAGGATAGATATCGAAGCTGATTATGAAGGGAGATGGCTGAACTCAGCTTTCAAGAGGTGGCTGCTGACTTCCTATCTCAAACATATCTATAAGCAGCAGCTGGATAATATCTGGACTGATAAATTATGGTATAAAGGGCATCAATTGCATCAGGAGACTAAGCAGTATCTCGGGATGAGCGCGCACTCTGACGTGTATGATGATATGTGGTGAGCGTCATACTGCCATGATCTGACGAGGTTATGGCCTGAATCAGGATACAGCATCCAAAAATAATAACAAGAGGAGTTCATGGGAGAAAAACAGCGTTTCATAACCAAGTTCCTTTCGTATGAAGGACTGTTCGATTACAAGGAATTCTTCCGAGTCATGGATGTCTGGTACCGCGATAAGTTCTATGACAAGCACGAGAGGCGCAATGAGCAGATCACCAATCCTGACGGCTCGAAGCAGATAGAGCTTGAGTTCCTGCCCTGGAAGAAAGTGACCGATTATTACAGGCTCAGCATGAAGATCGAGATGAGCGTAACGAAGATGAAGGATGTCGAAGTCGATATCGACGGCAAGAAGCGCGTGTTGCAGCATGGCTTGATAAATATGAAATTCACAGGATACCTCTCAGTGGATTATGAGAGGAAATGGAACACCGCTTTCCAGTATTTCCTAAGGGACATATTCGACAAATATATCAACAGGGCTATAACGCAGAAGTACGAGATCATGCTTGTGGGGCATGTCAATGACCTGTATAACACTATGCAGGCTTATCTGAACATGCAGCAATACCGCAAAGGGTTATGAGCGAGGAATCAATGGTCAATGAATATACCACATCAAGCGGGACAGAAAGAGAGCATCTCGAAGACATGGAGAAAGAGCTCTATGTCGATCATCTCGTCATAGAGCATGAAGGCTTCTTCAGCTATACTGAGCTGCAGAAAGTCATAAATGACTGGCTTAAGTCTAAGAATTATTTCAAGGAAGTCGTTCGCAGCAAGGAGAAAGTCACTGAGAAAGGGAGGAACACTGTTACAGAGTACATATTCCAGCGCTCTGTAGGGCTGAAGCACAAGGTCATGATAGTCATGGAACTCGCCACAAATGACATGATCGATGTGGATATGGAAGTCGACGGAAAAATGCGCACAATCAATGAAGGTGAGGTTGAAGTGGTATTGAACGGGTTCCTCTCTTCATCGCTGAAAGCCTCCTGGGAGACTAAGGCTTATGCCGCGTTCATCAGAGGGATCATCGACAAGTATATCTACAAGCTTGACAGGCCTGAGCGTGTTGAAGCTGTCGTTGGAGACACTAAAGATCTCGCGTTCAAGATAAGAGGATTCTTAAAGTCTTACGGAGCGAGAGTCGGAGCGCGTCACGGCCATGGAGAAGGGCACGAGGAAGAGGGGCATGGGGGAGAGCATCAGGGGAAAGAGGATCATGGTCATCACAAAGAAGAGCATCATGAAGTCCATGGAAAGAGCGGCAGTGAAGAACGCGGCGGAGAGAATGGCGCAGAGCATAAGCTTTCTCAGGAACACAAGAAGGCATTGCATTAGTTTCTTACGGATGATTCCTTCAAAACATTGATCTTTTGGATTATCGCACCGAAATATTTATTAACTGATGCGCGTTTCTTATCTTCATGAGAGCGCAGTCAAAGCAGGGTTTCTTTAGCTTCTTCAGGTAGTCATCGCTCTCAACAAATCCTTCTGTTCTGGATCGGTTTGAAAAACCGTTGCTGAAGGATGAAATGAGAGATTCTTGGAATAAATCTAGACTATTCTTTTTTTCTTAAGGAAATCACGCCGAAAAGGCGCGGAGGACTCGATGATGATAGCATGCCTTGGGCCTGAAGGCTCTTATTCATGGAAGGTCGCTCAAGCGGCGGCCAAAGAAAGCGGAGGCAGAGCGCTTCCGATAACCACGGAGTTTCTTGAGTTTGTCGTGCAGCCATTGATAAGGGGTTCTGCAGACGGAAAATCAACCAGCGCTGACGCCGCTGTACTGGCGATGTATAATTCGAAGATGGGCGATGTCCAGGAAGCTTTTGACATAATCTATCGCTACGACCTGAAAATACATGCGGCGTACAAAGTCAGTGTGGATCTCGCGTTAGGCCATGCTCAAGGAAGCAGCGCTCTTGAGGTGTATTCACATCCGAAAGCCTTGCAGCAGTGCATGGATTGGCTGTTGGAGAATTACCCTGATATAACGCCTGTCGCTGTAGGAAGCACATCTGCAGGGGTGAAGCGCGTCGCTGAGATCTCTCAAGGATTCGCGATAGCCGACCGTCCTGTCCTGGAAAGATCAGGTCTTGAGATAATCGCTGAAGGAATCAACAGGCCGCAGCCAGGCATTGTTCCAGTAACACAGTTCTATCTCGTGAAGAGAGAAGAAAGCGGCAAAGCTCCTGAAGAAGGCAAATGTTACCGCACATTGTTGGCGATAACTCCGCATTATGAAGAGCCCTGGCTTCTTGATAAGATGTTCTCTATATTGAGAATGCACGGGTTGAACAAGGGAAAGATCCATTCAAGGCCAGCGATTGATGCATGCAGCGCAGATATCTCTGAAAGCGAAGGGATAGATCCGCAGACGTTCTATCTCGAGATAATAGGGCATAAGCTCGCTCCTGAAGTCAGGAAATGCTTTGAGGAGCTTTCTTCATCATTGAAACAGCGCGCAGGAAAGAACGATAGCGTGCGTGTGCTTGGGTCTTATGAGCCGCCAGTGCTTGTAGGGGAGTGATGATTGTGATGAGAAGGAATGTCAAAGGAAGAAAAAAACAAAGAATAAGAACGCTTATCCGCTGATTCCAAGAGCGCCTTCAAATGCCTTGAAAGGCTGGGCTCCTGAGATGAACTGCCCGTTCACGAAGAACGCTGGAGTTCCCTGGACTCCCGCAGCCCCTCCATCAGCGATATCCTTGGCGATCTCCTGCTCTGTAGCGGGATCTTTCCTGCACTCATTCCATTTCGCGAGGTCAAGCTTCTGCTCTGTCGCGATCTGGGTGTAGACACTCTCTCCAAGGTTGTCCTGCAATTTGAACAATGCATCATGGAATTCCCAGAACTTGCCTTGCTTGGCTGCGCAATTTGCCGCTATGGCCGCAGGCCTAGCGTTAGGATGGAAGCTCAATGGGAAGTCTCTGAAGACCAGCTTGAGCTTTCCTTTCTGCGCCAGATCCTTAAGCTTTGGCACTGACGGTTCCCAGGAAGGATCTTGAGACTTGAATCTTGAGATGAGCGCGTCAGCAGTCCCCATCGCGGCGCCGCAGTAAGGGCACTGGAAGTCTGAGAACTCGATAACTACTACTTTAGAGTCTTTAGGCCCTAAGAATGGATCGTCATCCACAAGCTTTGCCATATCTATTTTTGGCGCTGAAGGTTGTGGCGCGACTGGCTGTGGCGCTGCCACTGTGTTTCCATCTGCAAGGCTGCCGATGTTTTTCGTCAGAGCGCTTAGCTGGAAAACTATTATTATCAGCAGAGCTATCTGTACAATCGCCAGTATCGTCTTAAGCGGCTTTCCGCTACTGCAGCTTCCGCTCTCTGTATCGCAGCACGAATCTTCTTTATCTTTCTTCATATTGAAAACCCCCTGGTTAGTTCTGTTATTTCTGAATATATCCCTATTGTCTTTTCCTTCAGTCTGCCCCCTATTTAAATCTTGTGAATTTTCCGACGCTGTGATAGCCCTCTAAAGCATCAGCGTCTTGCCCTCAATCCTCCCGCAATCTTCTCAGTCTAGCAAATTTTATAAAACAAGACGGATTATCCCTCTATATGCGCTCTCTAGACTCCCATCACCATAAAGGCAGCGAGAATGCCCTGAAATGCTGGTGGAAAAAACGCAATCCTGCGCTGGTCATCATCAATTTCCTAGTCATCTATCTAGCGGGATTCTCTCCCTCGATGGCTCTGAAGAGAGTGATGTACCGCAGCATAGGCATGAAGATCGGGAAAGACACATGCATAGGGCTTATGGCCATGTTCGACGTATTCTATCCTGAGCTGATAGAGATAGGCGATAACTGCATCATAGGCTATGGCGCGACATTGCTCGCGCATGATGTGAGCGTGACCAAGTGGAGGACAGGGAAAGTCAGGATAGGCAACAATGTGCTCATAGGAGCTAACAGCACATTGCTTGCGGGAGTGACTGTCGGTGATAATTCTATTGTCTCAGCTATGAGCCTTGTCAATAAGGATGTGCAGAAGAATTCGATGGTCGGGGGAGTTCCTGCCAGGTTCATAAGAAGGTGCTGAATGGGTCTTGAACGAGTGATTCAGGAAGGAGTTATAATCCCTATAGGAGACCATTTAGGCAAGAGTATAGTCCTTTTCTCAGACCATAGGGGGTTTGCGCTGAAGCAGCGCGTGAAAGAGCATCTGCTGAATAAAGGATACGCGCAGACAATCAATCTTGAGACTCCTTTTGTGAACGATGTTGGCTGCCGCACTGACCTACGCTGCAATTATCCGATGTTCGCTAGAGAGGCATGCACTCATCTGGCCAACAGCCCTTTTGAGGATGAAGCGAATGGCGGCAAGACGCATGATGTCATCGGGATAGGGATATGCGGTTCTGGGATCGGGATAGGGATTCCTTCGATGAAATATCAAGGGGTTTATCCTGCGCGATGCCTCACAGCAGATGACGCGGTCTGGAGCAGAAGATTCGGGAATTCCAATCTTCTCACTCTCTCAGCAGACAGGCTCAATTCAGAAGGCGCGTCTAAAGAAGACGCTCTTGAGATTGTGGATTCCTGGCTTAATACACCTTTTGTCCCTGAGAAGTTCCTGCTGCAAAGGCATATCTCTATCGCTGTCAATGAGCAGGAAGCGATATATAAAAGAACATGCGCCTATCCTAATAATAGGAAGATGCCTTTTTCAGGAGACTTCCTCAGAAGAAGACTGATCATAGGGAGTGACAGTGAAGGATACTCGCTGAAGAGGCGCATAAT
>Ga0209542_10020561_pt1 | contig 10443 bp, 8 predicted proteins | sample RifCSPhighO2_01_FD_184028 | JGI IMG/M metagenome (GOLD analysis project Ga0209542, IMG submission 184028) | Soil microbial communities from Rifle, Colorado - Rifle CSP2_plank highO2_0.1 (SPAdes) (version 2) | ecosystem: Environmental > Terrestrial > Deep subsurface > Rock core/Sediment ...
AATGGTCTTTTTGGTTGTGCGGAGGAGGTGGTTGAGCATGGGAGATAGGATACTCTTTGTTTATTGTGTGTTGTTACCCCTCATCCTAACCTTCTCCCCATGGGAGAAGGGATGTGTGTTGTTTGTTGTTTTTTAAACAGCAACGGGCGAGCACCGTGGAATTAAAATACAGTGTAGATGAAAGGTGCCAGTGCTGATCCCTGGGCGAAGACGAGGATGATTCCAAGGAGAACAATGACAAGCAAGAGCGGCATAAGCCACCACTTTTTGCGAATGCGGAGGAAATGCCAGAGATCACGGAAGATCAGAATTTTCGTCATCTGTTTTCCAGTATACTCGCCTTATGTCTCTCGGGGCAAAGACCACAGTGCATGCGGTTGGTTACGTCTTCATTGCCCTCACGTGGCTCCCACTTTTCTTTCTAATCTTCCTAATCGCAACATACTCTCCTGCTCTCGAAGAAAGGAGAACGGGCTGTACCGATTCGCAAGGACTGTATCTATTCCTTTGTGAGAAGTATCAACCCTCTACAGTCCAGTACCTCCATCCACTGTACCTCTTCTTTTTTCCAACTCGGGAAGAGGAACTTCGTGAGGTAAATAATGCCATCGTGCATATCGGTCAGGAGGGATTCCGGGGGGCGGGAGTCGAGGAAGGAGGCAAAAGAAAAATCGCCTTTCTCCTTGGAGGCTCGACGGCATTCGGGCATTTTGCAACGTCGGATGACAAGACCATCACAGGGTATCTGAACGCATTCCAGGAGGAGTATCACTTTGTAAATGCAGGAGTCCCCTCATGGAACACTACGCAGGAACTCCATCGTCTCGTGGATCAGTTGCTGCGCTACCATCCTGCACTTGTTGTCACTTTAGACGGCTTCAATGATCTTGCAGTGGCGATCACTTACTACCGACAAGGTGCTCCGTATCCGCCCAGTACTCCGGAAAGTTTCCGTGAGCTCGATCTCCTGTTCCATGATGTCCGAGCAGTGGCACCATTTGTTGAGAACAATTCTCCTGAGTTTGAGGAACAAATGCGTGACCTATTCCGTAAATTTCGCAAACTCCATGGTCTTCAATGGGAGACGCGGTCGGTTGGAGATGGATCGGCCCTCGCTCGCGGCGTAGCAGACGTGTACACGCAGAACGTGGAGACCATGCAAAAAATCTCGGAAGCATATGGATCGCGATTTCTTGCACTCTTTCAGCCGGTGCAATCCGAGCATATGAATACTGATTTTGTTATTAGAGATGAAAGCCAGCGGAGCGAAGTTTACGTACTATTTCGCCGTGCAGTCATCAAGATGGCAAACGAAAAAGGAATTTCTCTCACTGATTTCTCCGATATCTTCGATCGTTCTATGGCTTCCGTTCCTGTTTTCGATGGAAGTTTGACTGATCTCAAGCCCGAAGAACATATCTTCGTTGATAATGTTCATCTCACAGATCGTGGCAATGCGATCGTTGCGAAGGAGATCATCGCACTGCTCCGGGAGAAGGAATGGCTGGAGCCGTCGTTGCTGAAGACAGAAGATATGGAAAACCTTGCGACGTTTGATTCCCGCGATTCCGTTCCTACCCAAACAATACTGCTGCGGTAAAACATGCGATATGCATTATTTTCTTCCCAGATGGTGACGTTTATTTCTGTCGAAGCTGAAGAAACCGCCGGTTCCCTCATCCTAGCCTTCTCCCTACGGGAGAAGGGATGTGTGCTGTTTGTTGTTTTGTGAGTACAGACGCCACTAAGAATTCATATGATTCATATCGATAGCTTACATATATAGTCCTCAGTAAACATTGAAACGTATAAATCACCACTACTATCAAATTCCATTCCACCCGGAATAGCTGGTAGTTTGGTAATTTCCTTGTGATCATCGCCAACAAGGTCAAGTTTTACAATATTTTTACTATGAAAACCAGCAGCATAAATTTCCCCTTCCCAAGAGGCCATTGCAGTCGTACTTGATAATAAATCTACTGCAAACGACCTGATCAAAGAAAAATCATTCGTAGAGTAGAGCGAAATCAAATTACCCCCACCAGCTTGCCCCATAATCAACCTATTATCATCGATCATTTCGACCACAATAGGATTGCCCTCTGTGGGGAAAAATTCTGCTCCACTTGGGCTAAGTTTTAGCATTTGTCTATTGCGCCCCCCAATATAGACTACCCCCTTACTATCAACAGCAATACCACCCCAAGTACTAGTATCAGACCTGAGTACAACAGGCTTTCTATAATTATCTGATTTGTTAAATTTGTATATCGCATTAGGAACGTATGCTCTTAAATAAATATTGTCTTTAGAATCAATACAAATTTTATCCACACGCTGTTCATTATCTCCTAAGTTAGGCAACTTAATTATACTTTCAACAAAATTTCCGTCAGGATAAAGTGCGGAAATTGATGAGCTTTGATTACAAATAAACAATACTCCATTTGAATCGAAAGAAATCTCCTGCATATGAGTTAGTCCAGCAAAAAATTCATGTGGAGCTCCAGGAATAATATTGGCTACTTCCACCTCTGCAACTCCCAATAACTTTTGGTGATTACAATAAACGCGCGTACTACCAAAATTTTTGGCATATAAAACACCTTTTTTATCTACAAATGCGATACTGTCATCTTTTGTATTCCAATCAGTAATATCTTTTGTCACAAGCTTTCTATCGGTTCTCACTCCATCCTTGCTAATTAATTGTGCCTGCAAAAAGAGAGGATCGCCGGGTGCTAGTAATATCTTTGATGGTCTTATGAGTAGCTGAATTGGCACAATCACTCCGATATGACCAAGAACCTTGGGATTGAATAGTGCTGAGCCTGTCCAAGCATATTTTTTATCCTCGGTAATTTCGTCTTTATACCAACTCTCTCCAATAGACGTTGCCATATCCCAGCTTCCTTCAGAGTCCACATAATCTCCGACTGTGAAATTTCTAGTTGTTGGTCTTACACTTAGAATCTCTCTGCCTTGCTCGTAGGTTCTCAATTTCAATCCTTTTGCTTCGAGTCTTTTTTTTGTGCAGTCAGCATCTGAAAACAATGGTAAGTCAACAGCAATAACTTCAAATGTGTTTTTGTGAGTAGTATCAGCAAAAATAAAATCTAATTTATTACTTTCTATATTGCCAGAAAAAACACTAACAGTCCCCTCGGTTATGCCCTCAGGTACAGAAGCAATAATAAATCCATCACCCTGTTGTCTAACAACCGCATCCATAGAGTTAACTGACACACGACAACCTTCTAGATTTTTGCCACGTAGTTCTAACTGATAAGGCATTACTGAAATTGGTCTATAGCTCGTTAATTCAGGTGCCAATGAAAGATTTTGATTCTCAATCCAATAAAGCAAGAGACTTATAAACCCCAAATGCCAAAGACACTCATCGTCAGATTTACATGGAATTTCTATTTGAACAGCTGTACTTTGTCTATGACCCCGATCATTCCTGATTATACGAAATAAACCATCAAACAAATTTCTCGCGCCAATATTTCTATCATTATTCAAAGATATTCGAAGATGTTGACCATCAAACACATCTGTAACAAGTGTCGTATTGACTGATTTGAGACCAGAAATTTCTCGTAACTTAGACTGCAGATATTCTGCAGCATCCAATATTGCACCATCGAAGTCTCCTGCTTCTCGCTTAAGTTTTGTTACACGTTCAATTTCCGGATGTAGGTTCATGCACATACATTATCCCATCTATCTAGGGAACATCTTGTATATCTTCGACTTCTCTCGTTTCCCCACCCTCTCCACAACCCTCTCCCCCCACTTCTCCTCAATCTTTTTCCGCAGCGCCCCCCCTATCACCTTCACCTGCTCCTCCCATGTGAACCGCGAAGCCCCCGCATCCACGGGATTCACCGCCGCGGGTATCGCGATCTCCTCGATCGCTTTGAGGAACAACCGGAGTTCCGGCAGCGTGGGTCTCACTCCATCCTCAAAAATAGCTTTCACCGCTTTCCTGCAATCCTCCGTGGAATGAATCGGGAACACGCCCGGCGCATCCTGGTAGAAGCGATGCCCGAACATAAACACCGGCTTGCCGCGGAACAAAGCTTCGAAGCCTACCGAACCTGTGGCGGTGGAAATCGCTTCCGCATGTTCGATGAGATCGAATGTGCTGAACGTGCGCGGCACAAGGCGCACTTTGCTGCAGGCGAGGAGATCTTCGTAGAAGGCGATACTGCGGCATCCGATATCGAAGCTGCGCTTCCCCTGATCCGGATGCTCCTTTACGTAGAGGAGAACGTCATCCGGAAGTAGCGCCTGCAACATCTGAACCGTGAGGAGTTGATCCACATAGGCTCCTGCCATCGGCGCAGTGGAGCATTCCGGTTGCATGTGGAACGCAACGTAGACGTAGCGCTTGGTGAGATCGGGTGTAACCGTGTGCGCATCGTAGAAGCGGAAGAGCTCGCGGCGGCGGCGATCCCGCATGCGCTGCGTGAGATGGCTCTTCCAGTAGGAAAGCTTGAGGCGGCGCGGAATGAAGAGGAGAAGATCCTTGAGAGAAGGAGGGTGCTTGAGGGGCGCAACACGGGAAGAAAAGAAGAGGGAGGGCTTCTTTGCTGCGGTAAACGCTTTTTTTCCGCGCATATGCCACGGGGTGGGATCTGCCTTCTTCTCTGTTTGCGAGGTGATGTAGTCCTCGAATGCTTTCGGGAGCACAACGGCGCCCTTCTGCTCCTTCTTGAGGCGCGCATACACTCCGGCGAGAGCGGGTGCGGGATTCTCCCAATCTTCCATGAGGAAAAGAACATCAGGAATGAGCCGCATGTTGTTGAAAAAAAGCGCAGAAATCCCCCTCTGCCTGCAGAGCGCATAGGGAATGTACTCGAAGCCGAAATGGGGGATGTCGTTTGCGATGAAGAGATCAATCCCCTTCTCCTCGAACATGTGATTCCAGTACCGGAGGCACTGGAGGTATTCGCGCTTGCGCTCTTCGTACGGGACATCGCGCTTCACCTCCGTGCGAGAGAGGAAATTGAGGTAGATGCACTCGCAGTCGCGCATGGATTCGATCACGTCTTCCCCGAGCGGACGGATGCGTTTCCAATCCACGGAATCGAGCCCGTGGCCCTCGTACCAGATGTATTCCTTCGCAGAGAGACTGGGCAGGCAATCCTCGTAGCGCGTAATGCAGATGCAGAGATCGATGGAAACATCACGCAAGGCATGCTCCAACCAGTCCTTATCGCCGATGCCGGCGGGGAGAATGATATTCATTGGGGCATCACGGAACGGATTTTTGCCTGAAGCGCTTGGCCTACCTGCTCTGCACTCTGTTCATCGGTGAGCGTCGTCGCCATCCGGTACACGAGATCGGTGTAGCCATATACAGCTGTTTCGTTCACAGCATGCAAAAAGAATCGCATGTCGGCGCGCGTCGGGCGGACGCCTTCATCCAGAATGGAATGTAATGCCGCGCGACACTCATCAATCGTCCGCACGCGAAAGACACCCGGCGCTTCGCAATGGAAGCGATGGCCAAAGACGATCGCAGGCTTGCCGCGGAAGAGCGCTTCGAATCCCGCGGTGCTCGATGCGCTCGCAACGGCAATGCAATGCTCGATCAATGTATAGGTGCTGCAGTCCCGCGGCACAAACCGGACATTACGCACCGCGAGGAGATCGCGGTAAAAGGCTTCGCTTCGCCACTTGCCATCGGGGTGATGAAACTTCTGGAACGGGTGCTCTTTCACGTAGATGAGCACATCGTCCGGAACGAGAGAGCCGAGCATCTGCACAATGAGTTCCTGATTGGCATACCCGCCGGCAAGCGGCGTCGTGTTGCACTCCGGCTGCATATGGAGTGCGACGTAGATAAAGCGCCGCGAAAGATCGGGGGGAACAGCTGAGCGATCATACAAACGGAACACTTTTCGTGCTCCGCGGAGACGACTGATGTACCGCAACTGCCTCTGGAGGAAACCTTTTTTGAGAGGAGAACGGCTCCACGGAAGTTTGGGGAACGCCATCTGGTGATACCACGGCTTGCGCGTGTGTTCGGGGCTCCTGTCATCCGTCTGGCTCTGGAAGTAGGACTCGAGGTGCGCCGGAAGAGTCGCCGATGCTGATGGTGACCGCGGGGCGGCTACCTTCGCACGGAGAGCCAGTGCCGGCTCCTCCAGATCTTCATGGAGGAAGAGGACATCCTTGAGAGGATCGCCGGGGCTGCAGAGAATCACCGGAATATTTTTCAGTTTGCAGAGACCGTAGAGAACGTAATCCGGCGGAAAGTGGGGAACCGTGTAGGAAAGGAAGAGGCGGATGTGATCGCGCTGCGTAAGATCGTTCCAGTACCTTAGCAGCCGGAGGTATTCGCGCTTCCGATCGCCATAGGAGAGGAACCGTCCATCCGTCTCCAGCCGGCTGAACATCTCCAGAGTAACCGCCTCATAGGGGCGCATCTTCTCAATGAGTTCTTCATCGAGGGGAAGGAGCGCATTCCAATCCACATGGTCGAGCGCCGAAGGTCCCCAGAAAATGCGCTTCTCCGCGGGAACCTTTGCAGAATCCCGTTCGTTACGGCCCATGATGTAGCAGGTGCCGATATCAATTCCCTCGAGCGCCCGCGTGAGTGCGCGCGTCCCCAGAGGATCTTCGAAGCCGCGGACAATGATATTGTGAGACATAGTTTAAGAGAGAGCAGGGAACTTTTCTCTGATCTTGCGGATCAGCGCGGCGGAAAAATCGCGCACGATCCGATCCGCTTCTTCGCTCTCGATACGCGTCCTTCGTTCGTCATAGTATCCGCTCAGCGAAACATCCTGCAGCGCTTTAAGGTAAATGCGCACATCGCGCAGGTTCGGTTTTTCTTTCCGCTCAAAAATGGCATGCAGCGCCTTTTTGCAGTCATCACTGGAATGAACCGGAAATACCCCAGGGGCATACTGGTAGGCGAAGTGACCGAACACGAGAGCGGGCTTTCCGCGGACGATGGATTCGAATGCCGCGGACCCCGTGACGGTAGCAGCTGCAACGGCATGCGCAATCAGGCGGTAGGAACTATACGTTCGGGGCACAAGGCGCACGCGCGGGATCGCGAGGAGATCTTTGTAGAACGCCATATCGCGCCCCATGCCGTCAGGTGCATACTTCTGCTGCCCCGGATTCTCCTTCACATAGAGGAGGACATCCTTCGGGAGGAGAGCAGCCAGCATCTGCACAATGAGGAGCTGATCGCTGTATGCGCCTCCAAGCGGAAGGGTGCTCGCCTCCGGTTGTAAGTGGAGAGGAACGTACACAAAGGGTCGCGTAAGATCCGGCTCCGTTGTGTGCTCATCGTAAAAACGGAACATGTCGCAAGCGGCGCACTTGCGGGCACGATCCGTGAGAAAGAACTTCCAGTATTCGCGCCGCATGCGGTTCACAAAGAAAGCGACCCCGAGCTTAGAAAACCGCGGAAGATCTTCGCGCAGCGTTCTATGAAACATCTGCCACCACTGCCTCCTTCGTACTTTTGGTCCTTCGTCCTCAACGAGCACATGCCACGGGGGAGGCGCATTCTCGCCCTTCTGCACCTGCTCCGTATAGAACGCTTCGTAGGGCGGCGAGAGAGGCACCGGATCGTTGGTGGAGCCGTACGTTTCCCGCAGGCGCGCAAACGTGGCTTTAAGTTCCGGAGAACTCTCTTCCCAGTTTTCAAGGAGGAAACATTCGCCCTCGATTGCCGCCGCATGGAAGAAGAAGAGTGTGGGAATTCCCTTATACCTGCACAAATCGTAGAGGAGGTACGTACGAATGCGATGAGGAAGAGCCATGGAGAGGAAGAGATTGATGCGGTGCTCCTCCAGCATGTGATTCCAGTATCGCAGCATCTGAAGATACGTCCGTTTCCTGTCGGTATAGGTGAGGGTCCTTCCGTTCCATTCCTGGCGCCCTAACATATCGATAAACACCATTTCGCAGTGCCGCATTCCTTCGATCAATTCCTCGTCGATCGGCCGGAAACCGGTCCAGTCGATGTTGTCGTGCGCATCCTGTTCGCGATGACAGATAAACTGATCCGCACCGAGATCCGGCAGATCGTCGCATGAGGGAAGAACCGAAATGCACGTTCCCACACGGAACGGGCGGAGCGTCTCTTCGATGATGCGCTTCCGAACGGGCATGCCGAAGGCATTCATGAGAACATTGAGTTTCTCTTGCATGTGCGGTGAGAAGTATCCTTCAGAAGATCACTTCAGTTCAAGCAAATACGCTTAAGAAACGCATTCCCACGTGACCGGCGTTCCCCTCGCAATCGCATGTGCTGCCTTCTTGCCAAGGACTTCTTCAAAGTGTTTTGGTTTCAAACCGTTTCCCGGGCGGATGATGCGGGTATTCTCCTTCGTGAACTCCTCTCCCGCCGCCATATCCTGCACAACGAAGATGGAGGGGCGGAAAATCGTGCTTCCCTTGTCTCCTGATGATGTGCCATAGCGCACTTCGCCGAGCGCCCGTTCATCAACCTTTACATCAGCAATATTCTTCTCGGCTCTCCGCACGGCATCCACCATTGCGCGGAACTCAGACGGCTCCATCGAGAATGTGCTGTCTGGTCCTTTGTCATGCTCGCGGGAGAGCACGAAGTGTTTCTCGACGACGCATGCCCCCTGCGTAATCGCGGCAACGGGAACGGCGTGCCCCATCGTATGATCGGAGAGCCCGACCGGAACATGAAATTCCGCCGCCATCGAGGGGATGGTGCGGAGATTCGCATCATCTATTTTCGCAGGGTACGCGCTCGTACATTTGAGGAGAATAACGCCGGCAGCACCCTCTGCAGCTTTGAGGGCATCCTGAATCTCCTCTTTTGTCGCCATACCCGTGGAGATGATCATCGGCTTTCCCGTCGCCGCAATCATGCGGATGAGCGGCAGATGCACAATTTCAAACGAAGAAACCTTGTATGCCGGTACATCCATTGTCTGTAGAAGCGAAACCGCTTCCTCGCCTATGGGTGTCGAAAAGAAGTCTATGCCGAGGCTCTCCGCAAGCGCCTTCAGCTCCGGCTGCCATTCCCACGGCGTGAACGCTTCTCCATAGAGGGCATAGAGCGACTGTCCTTCCCAAATTGTTCCCTTAAGACAATCCACGAAGTAGGGATTATCGCAATCAATCGTGACGGTGTCCGGCGTATACGTCTGGATTTTCACGGCATCGGCTCCCGCTTCTTTCATCGCATGAATGATTTCCTTCGCCTTGCCGAAATCCTGCCCGTGGTTCGCGGACATCTCCGCAATGATGTACGCAGGTTCTCCCGCACCGATCCGCCGGCCGTTGATCGTGACCTGAGCCTTCGCTGTACCTGTCGCTTCGGTCATGACTGGATCTCGCGTATGAGCTGGAACGCTTCTGCCGCGGGAAGCCCGGCAACGCTCCCCCACGTGAGCGCTCCTGCGCGCAGCGCTTCGGGAGACCGCGGATGCGGAAAAGGACGCGCTTCCCCCTCGTACATGGCCATCGCCTTTATTTTCTTCTCGAGCGTGGAGCCGATATCCACAAATGTATTTGGGTGGAAGACGGGTGCAAACTGCCGGAATGCCCACTCGCTCGAAGAATGGACCTCGTACCCGTAGACTTTTTGTACGGGAGATCCTTTCATGGGACGGGTGGCTGTGAGCACAGCGCGGAATGTAATCACATGATCCATATTGAGGTCACCGCCGTGCTGCGTGTAGACGATTTCCGGCTTGAGGCGGTTCACTTCGTCTTCGATCACCTTGATGACATCGAGGAGATCGATGGAATCGAAACGGTTATCCGGAAGTTTTGCGAGCGTCACCTCCTTTGCCCCAAGGAACTTCCCGATTTCTTTCGCCTGTGCATGCAGCTTTTCGAGTTCTTTGGGGTCCGCATCATCGGGATCGGCAAAGCGCGAGGTTACGCCTTCGCCGAGAATGAGAATGGAGACCGCATGCCCCTGCGATGCAAGTTTTGCAATGGTGCCTCCGCAGCCGAGGACTTCGTCATCCGGATGGGCAGAAACGACAAGGAAGTTCATGGGAATACTGCAACGAAGTAGGAAGTAGCAAGAGGATACCATATTGAGACGTTTTCGCGGTATGATTCATGTATGGAAAAAAGGCAAAACGTGCTCCTGACCTGTGCAGGAGGAGCTGGAACACTCCTTCTCGCGGAGTCCCTCCAACATCCATATGGAGTATTTCTCGTGGATGGGAACGATCAGGAATTGGTTCAACACGCTCATTTTCCCTTCCAAAAAATCCCTTTTGGTTCGGATCCTTCATTCTTATCCGCACTCAAGGAAGTGATCAAACAATGGAATATTGACTGCATTGTCCCCGGGGCAGATGAAGAACTTATCCCCTGTGCAAAGCTGCGTGAGGAAGGTGTCGTCGAGTGCGTGACACCCAATCGGGCCTTCATTGAAACTTGTCTCAACAAAAAACAGCTCATGCATAC
>Ga0209542_10020562_pt1 | contig 10443 bp, 10 predicted proteins | sample RifCSPhighO2_01_FD_184028 | JGI IMG/M metagenome (GOLD analysis project Ga0209542, IMG submission 184028) | Soil microbial communities from Rifle, Colorado - Rifle CSP2_plank highO2_0.1 (SPAdes) (version 2) | ecosystem: Environmental > Terrestrial > Deep subsurface > Rock core/Sediment ...
ATTCATCGTCCACCCGGACGGCATGATATTGACCAATAAACACGTCGTCTTTGACCCTGACGCCGAATACACGGTCATCACCACCGAGGGCGATGAGTATCCGGCCCGCGTCGTCGCCCGCGACCCCGTCACTGATATCGCGGTCGTCAAAGTTGACCCGCCAGCTGACGGACCCGGACTGCCGACCGTTCAGCTCGGCAATTCCAAAAAAATTGAGATAGGCCAGACGGTGATGGCCATCGGCAATGCCTTAGGCATGTTCAAGAACAGCGTTTCCCGGGGCATCATCTCCGGCATGTCGCGTTCCATCTCGGCCGCTTTGGGAACTGGCGGAGAGACGGAGCACCTCCGGGGCATGCTCCAAACCGACGTCGCCATCAATCAAGGCAACTCCGGCGGCCCGCTCATCAATATGGACGGCGAAGCCGTTGGCATCAATACGGCCATCATCTACGGCGCCCAGAACATCGGTTTCGCCATTCCCATCAACTGGGCCAAGCAGGACCTGGAGGACATCATCAGATACGGACGCATCGTGAAGCCATTTCTGGGCATCACCTGCCTGGCTTTGAACAAAAAGATACAAAATCAATATAAACTGCCTCGGGTCGCGGGTTCGCTGGTGATGCGCAACGCTCATCAGCCCAACTCGGTAGCCGTCATGCTCGGCTCGCCCGCCGACCGGGCCGGCCTCAAAGAGAACGACATCATCACCCACCTCAACGGCCAGGAGCTGGCCGAGGACGAGGAATTGGTGGATGAGCTTCAAAAGCTCAAAGTCGGAGACCAGGTGGAGCTCACCGTCCTCCGCAAAGACCAGGAGTTGAAAGTAAAGACCACTCTGGAAGAACGCAAATAGAATTGAAAAACCCGCTAATGGCGGGTTTTTCAATTCTGGGTTAGTATTTATCCATATGCCAGATTACGCGGACAATCCGAAAGCGAATTTTGATTATGAGATCCTGGAAACGCTGGAGGCGGGTTTGGTATTGAAAGGGTTTGAGGTCAAGGCCATCAAGACCGGCAAGGCCTCCATCAAGGGTTCGTATGTGAAAATCGTAAACGGCCGGCCGGAACTTATCGGCGCCACCGTCTCGCCCTATCAGCCCGGCAATACGCCCAAGGACTACGACCCCCAGCGTACCCGAGCTGTCCTGCTTTCAAAAAAACAGATAGCCACCCTCATCGGCTTGTCGCAATCGCAAGGTCTGACCCTGGTGCCGCTAAAGCTCTACGGTGTGCACAACAAGGTAAAACTCCTCATCGGCATCGCCCGCGGAAAGCGTAAATATGACAAACGAGAATCCATCAAGAAAAAGGATGTCGCTCGTGCTCGCCAGCGCGGCAGGGAAGAATAAAAAATCGTGGCATGCCACGATTTTTTATTCTGGTGGAGACGCTGAGAGTTGAACCCAGATCAGATGTTTCGCCGAAACGACGTCTACTAAGATATCCGGTTTGGTGTTTCACCGGCGCGTATAAAACCGAAAAAATAAACGCCGGCTAGTTCCTGCCAATATTCAGCGAAAGTTGGAGAAACCACAACCTCGCCAGAGCTCGCTAATGACACCCTGTATTCCCCTAGCGAACATCGGGGCAAGATGCGCCTTCAGCTGTTAAGCGAAAGCGTAATTGGCGTTTTGATTGCCAGTTATATGTTTGGTCGGATGTTTTAAGCGGTTAACGGCCATCCGCTCCTAGCATCGTTTTGGATAAGAACATCTTCGAAGCCCGTCGTCCCCATGACAATATACTACCATGGAATAAGACGAAAATCAATCTTAAAAATTACAGCGCTGCTTTTCTTTTTTTAAAGAGTGTGCTAGAATTTCCAGGTCCATTTGATAAAACCCCTACGCACCAACAATCAGATACGCGTGCCCGAGGTCCAGGTCATTGATGAGCTGGGCAAACAGCTCGGAACGATGGCTACGGCCAAAGCTCTGACTTTGGCCAAAGAAGCCGATTTAGACCTTGTCGAAGTAGGCCCGAACGTTCAGCCGCCCATCACCAAGATAATGGACTACGGCAAGTACATCTATCAGAAAGAGCGACAAGAAAAGAAATCGGGCGGCGCCAAGAAACAGCGCATTGAGCAAAAGACAGTCAGGGTCGGTTTCAAGACCGGCGCTCATGACCTGGCATTCAAAGCCGGCCAAGTCGGCCAATTTCTGAAGGAGGGTTATATCGTCAAAGTAGAGCTTACCCTCCGCGGACGAGAAAAAGGACTAGCCGAGATGGGCCGCAAGAAGCTGGAACAATTTTTAACGCATATCAAAGAGGAATACTCCGTCCAGGAGCCGCCCAAACGCGGACCCTACGGATGGCTAGTAACAATTAAAAGTGTAAAGTGAAAAATGCAAAATGACAGTTCAAAATTAAAAGTTCTGTATTCCATAATTTTTAATTTTGATTTTTAATCTTTAAATTTACTATGACTCACTCCGGCAAAACCAAAAAAGCCCTGCTAAAAAGAATAAAGATTACGGCATCAGGCAAGATCCTTAAGCGGCATCCGGGCCAGAACCATTTCAACGCCAAAGATTCGGGCAACCGCGGCCGGGCCAAGCATGGCGACATAGTGGCGCCGAAAGAGCTGTTGGATAAGTCAAAGGCCTTAATATTTAACTGATCACCCACGAACGAAGTGAGTGGTTATAAGAAGTTACCCTCTCTTTCAAGAATTCTTGAAAGAGGGGATGGCAAGTTTACAACTATTCGCTACGCTCATAGGTAAACATCCCATGACAAGAGTAAAAAGGGGCGTGCAGGCCTCCAGAAAAAGAAAGAGATTACTGAAACATACTAAGGGTTTTATGTGGACCAGAAAGTCCAAGGAGCGGCAGGCCCGCGAGGCCTTACTGCACGCCTGGACTTTTCAATTCGCCGACCGCAAAAAGAAAAAGCGCGAGTTCCGCAAGCTCTGGACCATCAAGCTTAACGCCGCCGCCCGCCAAAACGGCACTACCTACTCCAAGCTCATCAACCGGTTTCTGAAGGCCGGCATCCGGTTGGACCGCAAAGTGCTGGCCGACATTGCCGAGCACGAACCGGAAGTGTTCTCAAAGATAGTTTCTGCCGCCAAATAACCCAAATCAAAAGGTCCCGCAACGCGAGGCCTTTTGATTTTACTAGATTTAGTTCCCGGACATCTCCGAGCCGGAATTGCCCTGGTCGGATATATCGCCGCTGACATTGCAGCTTTTAACCGTCGTTCGGAACGCGCTCCAAGCGTCTTTCTGGCCGGACTTCCAAGTTTTAGAAGCTGCCCTCGTGCTTGACTTAAAAGCATCCCAAGCTGACTTTAGGGCCGACTTTATTTCAGCGTTGCTGGACTTAGTATAGGAGTTAGCCAACGCGCTGGCCCTAGTCGAGTACGCTGATTGTATAGCGCTGTCGTGCGCTGAGACCGCTTTCTGGATGGCCGCTTCGCGGGTAGCAACCGCTGTCGCCACGCAGGAAATGTTCGGCGTCGGACGAGGAGTTTTGCTTGGCCGAGGCGAAACGCTGGCTGAAACCTTTGGCGACCTGACTGGCGGCAACGTCGAGGGTTTTCCCTCTTGAGCGAATACCGCTACGGCTCCCAGAGCTATCGCACCAACAACCGCCCAACTGACAATTTTTTGGTGTTTCATATTTATTCCATTATACCTAAAACAAAAGGGGTATTATCAACATTGCAGCCCCAAGGAGAGTCGAACTCCTCTTCTTAGGTTGAAAACCTAATGTCCTGACCGATAGACGATGGGGCCATCCTTCGCTAAAGCTTCGGCTTGGCGAAGCCAAATAGCTTTCAAATTATCGCATAAAAATTGAAAAACGGCAACAAAAATGCTAGATTTTACGGACTATGACGGTATTAGGCATAGAAACTTCATGTGATGAAACTGCTATTGCGGTCCTTGACATCAAGGATATGGAGCATGTTTCGGTTCGGGCCAATGTCGTCTCTTCCCAGATAGCATTGCACGCGAAATTTGGCGGCGTGGTGCCGAACTTAGCCGCCCGCGAACATGCCAACAATATCGGCCACGTCCTAGAGGCCGCTTTGAAAGAAGCGAAAATATCGGACATCGGGAAAAAGGTGGACCTCATCGCCGTCACCCGCGGACCTGGTCTTGGGCCGGCTTTGCTGGTCGGCATCGCCTTTGCCAAGGCCCTGGCCTGGAAATATGACAAGCCGTTGGTGGGCGCGGACCACATGAGAGCGCACGTTTACTCAAATTGGCTACCGGATTCAGCTGGCAAGCTTATAAGCTTACAAGCTAGTAAGCGCTTTCCGATCTTGAATCTGATAGTTTCCGGCGGACACACGGAACTGGTGTTGATGGACGGCTATGAGAACTTCAAACTTATCGGAGAGACGATGGACGATGCTGTGGGCGAGGCATTTGACAAGGTGGCGCGGCTGCTGGGCCTCGGCTACCCAGGAGGACCAGCCATTTCTCGCCGAGCCGAGAAATGGAAATCCGAAGCACGCCTTCGCCCCGAGCTCAGGCCGAGGGGAAATCCGAAATTCAAAATAAAATTTCCGAGGCCGATGGAAAAATCCAAAAACTACAATTTTTCTTTTTCGGGACTCAAGACCGCCGTGCTGTACAAAATACAAGACCTGAAGGAAGCAGGCATTGAAATAACTGACGACATAAAAGACCAGCTATGTTTCGAGTTTCAAAGGTCGGCCGTTGACGTTCTGGTCCAAAAGACGATCCGGGCCGCGCAAGAACATGGCGCAAAGACAATACTGCTGTCCGGCGGCGTTTCCGCCAATTCCTTGCTGCGAACCGAGTTGTCCAAAGCCGCCGCTGATTCCGGTCTTGCTTACGGTCAGCCGCTGTTAACATATACCGGCGACAACGCGGCCATGATAGGCCTGGCCGGTTATGCCGCCCAAAAATACGGGAAGGCCGATACGGATTGGCAGAGCGTGGACATGGATGCAAATCTATTCATAGCGACTAGCAACTAGTGGCTAGTGGCTAGTGGCTGATATATACTAATGATAATAGAATGGAGTTGCCTAAAAACTATAATCATTTAGAAACAGAGGGCAGGATATACAAACTCTGGGAAGAGAGCGGTTTTTTTAATCCCGACAACCTGCCCCTTCGGCGGGCTCAGGGTAAGCCGGCTAAAACTTTTTCAATCGTCCTGCCGCCGCCGAATGTGACCGGCATACTCCACATGGGCAGCGCGTTGATGCTGGCCTTGGAAGACATTATGATCCGCTACCAGCGCATGAGGGGTAAGCGTGCCCTATGGCTGCCGGGAACTGATTCAGCCGCCATCGCCACCCAAGCCCGAGTCGAAAAAGACATCCATAAAAAAGAAGGCGAGAACCGCCATGATTTGGGCCGAGAGGAGCTTTTGAAAAGAATCGATAAATTCGTGGAGGAGAATAAGGCCACTATATTAAGCCAGATAAGAGCGATGGGCGCTTCGGTGGACTGGAGCCGTTACGCCTATACGATGGATGAGAAAAGATACAAAGCGGTTATGACCGCTTTTGTCCGGATGTATGAAGCGGACCTTATCTACCGGGGCAACCGGGTCGTAAACTGGGACCCCAAAGGTCAGACCACCATCTCCGACGATGAGATTGTCTATGAGGAACGCCCGGCCAAGCTTTACACATTCCGTTACGGCAAGGACTTCCCTATCCCCATCGCCACCACCCGTCCGGAAACAAAGCTCGGCGACACCGGTGTTGCCGTTCACCCTGAGGGGAAGTATAAAAAATATATCGGTCAGGAATTTAACCTTGAATTCTGCGGCGAAAAACTGAATATCAAGATCGTCGGAGACGAAAGCGTGGACCAAGAGTTCGGCACCGGTGCCGTCGGCCTGACGCCGGCCCATAGCATGATCGACTGGGAGATCGGCCAGCGACACGGCTTGGCCGTTAAGCAGATCATCAATGAGTACGCTAGGATGACCGTCGACGGCGAAATGAAAGACAAAAAAACAACTGAAGCTCGAGAAATCGTGATTGATTGGCTCAAAAAACAAGGGCTGCTGGAAAAAGAGGAGAGTATCACCCAAAATGTGGCCACTGCCGAACGCACCGGCGGTATTGTTGAGCCGTTGCCGAAGTTGCAGTGGTTCATTACTGTCAATAAAGAAATAGGAGGCCGCGGAAAAACTCTCAAGGACCTGATGCGAGAACCGGTCGCCAACGGCGATATCCGCATCATCCCCGAGCACTACTCAAAAACCTATTTCCATTGGATAGATAATTTGCGCGACTGGTGCATCTCGCGGCAAATATGGTTCGGACACCGCATTCCGATCTGGTACAAGGGAGATGAAATTTACTGCGGAGTTGAGGCACCGAAAGACGATGGCCCCGCCCCCCTGCCTGACCGGCAGGCAGGCGCTAAAGCTTCGGCGGGCAAGTGGGAGCAAGACCCCGACGTGCTTGATACCTGGTTTTCCTCGGCTCTTTGGACCTTTTCTACTTTGGGCTGGCCTGAAAAAACTGCCGATCTTAAGACCTATCATCCGACGGACATTCTTGAGACCGGATACGACATTCTGTTTTTCTGGGTGGCTCGAATGATAATGATGAGCGAATTCCATTTACAGCAGGTCCCTTTTCGTACGGTATATCTGCATGGATTGGTCCGAGATGAGAAGGGACAAAAGATATCTAAGTCGCTCGGGAATAATATTGACCCGCTTGAAATGATGAGAAAATACGGAGCCGATGCCGTCCGGGTATCTCTTATCGCGGGCACGGCAGCCGGCACGGACATCAAAATATCCGAACACAAGATAAGGGGCTACCGCAATTTTTCCAACAAGATATGGAATACCGCCCGATTTGTGCTGATGAGCACGGATAATGTAAATATGGAAGCCGAACTCACAGCTGAAGACAGAATGATCATGGACGAATTGGGTGCGCTGTCAGTCGAGGTAACCAAAGATATAGAAGAATACAGATTCTATCTCGCCGCCGAGAAACTTTATCACTATGTATGGCACACCTTTGCTGATAAGATACTTGAGGAGGCAAAGGTTAAACTTGCCGGCAAGGACGCAAAAGTAAAGGCCTCCGCCCAACGGATGCTGATGGAAGTTCTTGCGACTTGCCTTAAATTACTTCATCCCTTCATGCCCTTCGTGACCGAAGAGTTATACGGCAAATTACCTCTTTCCGGCAAAAAAATGCTCATGATAGAGTCCTGGCCCACCTAAGTTTTTGCGAAGCAAAAGTTTGGCGGGTATAATGGAAGGGTGCCTCTCTCCACCGAAACCATTTTAGTCATCTCCGGCGTTCTGCCAAGCTTGGTCTGGCTTTCTTACTTTTTGAAGCGCGACCCCCATCCGGAGCCGCGCTCCCTCCTGACCAAGACCTTTTTGATGGGCATCATCTTGTCCCCCATCGCTATCCTGCTCCAGCTCGGTTTCATCCAGTTATCGGTCTTTACCGGGTCGACCGTCCTTGCCGCCAATACGCCGGCCTTTTTTCTTTGGGCCGCCCTGATAGAGGAATTGGTTAAGTTCTATGCCGTCTGGGTCATCGTCCTGAAAAATCCTTCCTTTGACGAGCCGGTGGACGCGATGATATACATGATAACCGCCGGGCTGGGCTTCGCGGCCATTGAGAACATCTTGGTCCTTTTCCGGACCATTCCCGACGGCGCCGGCGCCACCGTGGCCGTCTGGGGCTTGAGATTTGTCGGCGCCACCCTTTTGCATGCCTTGTCCAGCGCCCTGGTCGGATATTTCCTGGCCTTATCCTGGTTCTTCCAGGAGCACCGGAAGAAATTGCTGGTGATGGGCCTGTCCTTGGCCACCCTTTTTCATTTTGCTTTCAACCTCTTTCTCTCCTCAATGGGTAGCAAAGCAAGCGGTTTGAGCTACGCGACCGGCCTTCTTTTGGCCATGGCATTCCTTGTTTCTATCTTATTTGCTAAAATAAAGCAGAGACACCGGTTGGCTAAATCTCTAATTCCTAATACCTAATTTCTAATGATGGAAGAACTTCTTGATGACAAAACCTACGAGGTCCAGCTGACCTCGACCAAAAAAGCCCAAAGCGGCAACGAGGGCCACTTGACCATTGACGTCTACCGGACCGAGGATGAGATAGTGGTTCAATCCACCATCGCCGGAGCCAAGCGCGACGACATTGACATCAACGTCACCCAGGATATGATAACCATCAAGGGCCGGCGCGAGCCGGAAGAGCGGATCAGTCCATCCGCCTATGACCACCAGGAACTTTACTGGGGGCCGTTCTCGCGGGCCGTCATCCTGCCGGAGGATATAGACCCGGAAGGCGCCAAAGCGGATTATAAGAACGGAATCTTGACCATCCATCTACCTAAACTCTCCAAGACCAGAACCAAAAAAATTAAGATATCTTAATTTGCCGCGTCTGTTTCTCTATGGCCAGATTATTCTCTGACTTTAAACGCGCCCCACACTTGGGCTCAAGTGTGGGGCGCGTCCTCCTCTGGGCGGCGCTCATTTCTTCTTTGGTCACCGTCGGCACATGGGCCAGCGTTTGGTATTACGTCAGCACTGCCAATTCCAAACTTGAACCAGTCAAGGAATTGAGACCGTCCCTCCTTTCATCAACCAACAAGACGCTGACCCTATCCATTAACGGCCAGAAGGTCCAAGTCAAGCCGGCTGTGATGGCCAAGTGGCTGGAGCTGTATCGGCGTGCCTACACCGGCAAAGAAGACCTGCGGGTCTCCGACCGCTTGAGCGACTATCTGCTGACCCTCAAGATCCAGACCGGAACTCCCGCCAAAGATGTCCGTTTTGTCGTCGCTAATGGCGAGGTAGAGATAGTCGCCCCTTCCAGGCCCGGGAAAGAACTGGATGTTCAGGCCTCAGACGACCTGGTCCGCCAGTCCCTTTTGGCCGGCGTAAGCGAGGTCTCTTTGCCGATCGTCCCCGTCCAACCCTCCATTACCGAGAAAACGATAGCCGACCTCAAGATAACAGATAAACTAGGCGGTGGAGAGTCAAATTTCTTCGGCTCAAGCGCATCCCGCATCCAAAACATCTCCGTCTCCTCGGCTTTGTATAATGGCCTGCTCATTCCGGCCGGAGGGATTTTTTCTTTCAATGAGATACTGGGCGAAGTGGACGCCGAGCACGGCTACGCGCCGGAAAAAGTCATCAACGACCAGAAGATACAATATGAATACGGCGGCGGAATCTGTCAGGTCTCCACCACCATGTTCCGGGCGGCCATAACCGCCGGCCTGCCGATCGTGGAGCGTAAGCCCCATGCTTTTCCGGTCCAATATTACAACCCACAGGGCTTTGACGCCACCATTTATCCCGGTAGCACGGACTTGCGTTTCAAAAATGATACCCCCTCGTACATTTTGGTCCAGACCAGGATATCGGGCAAAACCCTTTACTTTGATTTTTACGGCACTTCAGACGGACGGAACGTAACCATTGATGGCCCTCATCAATACGACATCCAAGAGGACGGAGCGATGAAGGCCCATTTTGTCCGGACCATAAATTTCGCGAACGGCGCCTCCAAGTCCCAAACGTTCTACTCAAACTACAAGTCCCCTTCTCTATACCCGACCGAACCCAACCCTTACCTCTAAACAAAGATGCCCATTGTACAATGGGCATCTTTGTATGTGATTTGGTGGGCGAGGTGGGAGTTGAACCCACAATCCTTTCGGAACACGGTCCTAAGCCGTGCGCGTATGCCAGTTCCGCCACTCGCCCAAACTAGTCATATATTTTACTACTCCAAAGGGTTTCTTGCCAGAGGCGCCGGAGCATTATAATTCGAGTCAAACCTCTCTTCTTTTAAGGTCCCGTCAGTGGACATTATTTTCCTTATGAAATAAGCCTTCATAGCCCCGCTGGGCTTTTGATCGTATTGGAATGGTCCATCCATAGCTACAACACGACCGTCATCTGAACCGTAGATTTCGAAAATAAGTTTAGTTCCGCTCACTCGAGATTGTATCAACACATGTGCGGACGTATCATTCCTGAATCTCAGGTCAACCACCCCTGGATAAATGGTGGAATCAAAGCCTTGGGGATTATAATATTTTACCGGAAACGAATGAGGCTTTCTTTCTAGAATAGGGAAGCCGGCGTTTATGGCGGCCCGGAATAGTGTCGTAGAGACCTGACATATTCCTCCTCCGAATTCTGGTATCAATAGACCGTTCTTAATAACCAACTCAGCCCTATAGCCCGAAGCTTCGTTAACTTCTCCGAGGATAGTGTTAAATGAAAATTCTTCTCCGGGTTTCATGATAAAACCGTTGAATTTAGCTGAACTGACACGGATGTTTTGTATTCTGGCCGAACTTGAACCGACAAAATTTGATTCCCCTCTGGCAACAAGAGTTTTTATCCCGAGATCGTTTATTTTATCGAGGGTTATGGAAGGCGGTATTTTGGCCAAAGGAAGTTCTACGGAACTTTCCCCGTTTC
>Ga0209542_10020564_pt1 | contig 10442 bp, 11 predicted proteins | sample RifCSPhighO2_01_FD_184028 | JGI IMG/M metagenome (GOLD analysis project Ga0209542, IMG submission 184028) | Soil microbial communities from Rifle, Colorado - Rifle CSP2_plank highO2_0.1 (SPAdes) (version 2) | ecosystem: Environmental > Terrestrial > Deep subsurface > Rock core/Sediment ...
GGTATTGGCAATGAGCAGCGGCACCGCGTTGGCCAGCGTCTTACCGCCCAATCCAGGCGGTTCTGGCGGGGGACTGTTGTTTGGCCAAAACCATACCTACTCGGTAGTTTTCCGCGGCAATGGTGAGGCGATTGTCTATGGACGCATGGCTTTTACCAATACCGAGGCCAAGCCGCAAACTGACTTTGTCTTTTCTATCTCCGGCGCGGTCCCCAGTGACCTAGTGTTTTTTCAACAGATCCTGCCACAACGTTGCGTGCGCTTTGATTACGCTCGACCCGGTTCACCCTGTCTAGAGTGGCAGGACTCGGATTACACGCAGAGCTTTTATTACGATGCCAGCCAACCCAAGTACCATAAGTCGTCTTATCAGCGGATGGCGGATTACTATAGTGTGCAGTTGCCAGTGGCTATCCAGCCAGAAAAAGCTGGCGCTATCTTGTTTGCCTACGCGGCGCGGGGCTACGTGGAGGAGCAACTCGGTCTATTTAAATACAACTTCATTACCCCCTCGGTTAACGCACGCATTGAAAAAACATTGGTTGGGGTTGATGTGGATAGTGACTTGGCGATCAAAGATAAAAAGTCTAGCGTCAATTACTTTGAGGCAGCCGACGTGGCCAAGTTATCAGTTGCTCCGGTAGGCGGCGCCAGTTCCGCGCTGGATCGTCTCTCCCAACAAATTGGCATGGGAGCAATTACTGAGGAGGCCAAAGGCCTGGCGCCCGGCGATACTTTTAAGGTGTCTGGCAGTTACGCCAACAGTACCTGGCGTTTGTATTTGGGTAATATTTTGTGGTCAGCCGCATTTCTAATCGCCTTAATATTCTTCTTGGTCTGGTTAATGCGCCATTTGCGGCGGCAGGGCTTAAAACCGGCCGCTGACGCGACTCCACTTTCCATGCCAGCGGCACCAGTGGCGCGCGCTCCCTTGCCAGTTTGGTTTAGCCCATTCAATTTGGGTATGAGTATTCTATCGGCGGGGTTAGTGACTGGTCTGACGCTATTTATGAATTGGTTTATGCGACTAGGCTTTATTATGAATCTATCTAATGGCGGCGCGGTAGTGCAGATGCTGTTGGTGGTAATCTTTAGTCTATTATTCATCTTGGCAATTGTTGGGCCAGCCGCGCTGGCGTCCCAGTCCCGAGGCGGCCTCGGCGCCCGTGGCGCCGAGGCCGGGGACAGGTCTGGCTCAACGCAAGGGCAATATCGGCACTGGGACGGTCGCTCCTTCGTGGCGGTGTTAGTGGGCGAGCTAATTTGGCTGATAATCTTTATGGTGGTATACGCGGTAATTTTTGGTCCGGGCGAGCCAAACTACCGAACTTATGGAGGCTATGTTGAGGATATGATGCAGGTAAAATAATAGAGGCAACCCGGTGTCACAACTTCCACCGGCAGCCCGGCTGCCCAATCGGAAATGTGGAAGTTGTGACACCGGGCAACCTAAACCACTAAAACTACGTTATATATGTATAACAACAATAATGATGCCAGTTGGCATCCCGAAAATCCGAGCCAAAACTTAAATGGCCCGGATTTTCACACTCACCAGAAAAACCCTGGTAAGCCGCAGTTGGACCCCAATAGGCTAGTCTTGCCTGTTGCTATTTTAATAGCCGCCGTCCTAGTGAGCGGCACTTTGGTTTGGCTAAACTATCAAAGGCCAGGTAGCGGTCAGGCGGAGGCGCCAGACACAGTGGCCAACTTAAAAAACTGGAGCAAGGAGATTGGCCTAAATAGTAAACAGTTTAGTAAGTGCCTGGATGATAAAAAGTACAGTGCAGTGATCGAGAGCGATTTGGCGGCTGGTAACCAGTTGGGCGTGCAAGGTACACCGGGCTTTTTTGTTAACAACGAAGTAATTGAGGGTGCCCAACCCTTTTCGGAATTTCAGCGCGTGATCGAGGCCGAGCTAAAAAAAGCTCCCCATAATGACAGCATCGCCGCGCGCAACGCGGTTGGCGGCACGCTGCTGGGCAATCCCAACGCGACTGTTACCATTTTAGAATTTTCCGATCTGCAGTGTCCTTTTTGCCGTTCATTTTGGCGCGACACCCTGCCACAGCTCAAACAGCAGTATATCGACACCGGCAAAGTTAAGTTCGTTTACCGGCACTGGCCGCTAAACTTCCATCCCGCGGCTATCCCTGGCGCCTTAGCGACCGAGTGTGCCAAAGAGCAGGGTAAATTCTGGGAGATGCATGACAAGATCTACTCCGAACAAGAAAAAATTGGTCAAGGCACGGTGCAATTCTAGCCATTAGGACTTAGCCATTAGAAATTAGATGAATTCCTACAAGGATCTTATTGTTTGGCAAAGATCATTTGAGCTCGCTAAAGAAATCTATCGTTTGACTAGTAAATTTCCGAATTCAGAAGTATACGGTTTGACCAGCCAGCTGAGAAGGGCTTCTATCTCTATAATCTCTAATTTGGCCGAAGGTTTTAGCCGTAAATCCTGGAAGGAAAATAAGCAATTTCTTTCTATCGCATTTGGCTCGAGTAGTGAAATCGAAACTCAACTACTATTAGCTAAGGAATTAGGTTTTGCACCGGATAATGAATTTAATAGGAGCGAGGGACTTTTATTAGAAGTTCGGAAAATGCTGAATACTATGCTTAGAGGCGTTTCCGCTAAGTCCTAATGGCTAATAGCTAATGGCTATTATGGAAGATAACATCAGTAAAATCAAAGAGCGGATTGATATTGTCGATTTAATTTCGGGTTATTTAAAACTGCAGAAGGCGGGGATTAACTACAAGGCGAATTGCCCCTTTCATGGCGAAAAAACCCCCTCCTTTTATGTCTCGCCCGAGCGTCAGATCTGGCACTGCTTTGGTTGTGGTCTCGGCGGCTCCGCCTTTGATTTTATCATGCAAATGGATGGGCTGGAGTTTGGCGAAGCCCTGCAAGTGCTGGCCAAGCGCGCCGGTATTGAATTAGAAAAATTTGATCGCGCGGTTACTAACGAGAAAACTCGCCTGCTGGATATTACCGAACTAGCCACCCGTTTTTTCAAAAAGCAGTTGTGGGAGTCAAAGTCGGGCCAGGCGGCGGTAAAATATCTGACTGACCGTGGCATGAGCGAGCAATCCATTAAGGATTGGCAGTTGGGTTTCGCGCCGGATGCCTGGACTGGTTTAACCGAATTCCTCACTGGCCAGGGTTTTCGTGATCAGGAGATTTTTAACGCGGGGCTAAATATCAAGCGTGAGTCCACCAGTGGGCGGAGCAGTGGTTATTATGACCGTTTCCGCTCGCGCATTATCTTTCCGGTTAATGACTTAAACGGCCAAACGGTTGGCTTTTCCGGAAGAGTCTTTGAGGAAGCGGCTAAGGCCGGTGTCACAACTTCCACTGGTAGCTTGGCTACCCAGTCCGGAAATGTGGAAGTTGTGACACCGGCGAAATATATCAACACCCCCCAGACTCTGATCTATGACAAAAGTCGGGTGTTGTATGGCCTAGATAAAGCCAAGGGAGCGATCCGGACAGGCGATAGCTGCTTAGTGATGGAGGGGAATGTGGATGTGATTATGTCGCACCAGGCGGGGGCGGCCCAGGCGGTAGCCTCTTCCGGCACGGCGCTAACTGATGCCCATTTAAAAATCTTAAAGCGCTACACCAACAATCTGGTTTTTTGTTTCGATCAAGACAAGGCCGGCATCAACGCCACCGAGCGGGCGATCACTAGCGCGATTCGCCAGGATTTAAACGTGAATGTGGTGACCTTGGATGATGAGATAAATCCTTCGACTGGGCTCAGGATAAAAGATCCGGCCGACTACGTGCAAAAACATGGAGCTAAATGGGCGGAGCAGGCGGCGCAGACCAAAGCCATCTTCGCTTTTTACATTGAGAGCGGTCTTAAACAGCACGACCCAGCCAATCCGATTGGAAAGAAAATGATCGCGGAAAAGGTTTTGCCGCTGATTAAAAATATCCGTAATAAGATTGAACAGTCGCACTGGTTGGCGGAATTGGCGCTACAGCTAAAAACTTCCGAACTGGTGCTACGCGATCAATTAGAGGTAACCCCTAGTGAGCAGTTGGCCGCTTCCGTACCGTTGGGGCGGTTAGCGGAGGCCGACTTTGCCGATTTTGGACTAAACACCCTGGAGGATTGCTTGATATCCTTGTTATTGCTCAAACCTGACCTAGCTAAATTAGTGGGCGATGAGCCAGTCGAACAACAGCAGGCCCTTTACTCGGCACCGTTAATGCGGTATATTATGGCCTTTAGGCAGTATCTTCAGCCCAGTAGTACCCACCAGGCTTCGGCAGACAGCTCGTCTGGGGGGCAAAATGGGGCTATCAGCTATATTTTAAAGCAGTTAGGGGAGCAGCCGGGTTTCGACCCGATGTATTTAGAGAAGCTCTATATTCAAGCCCAGGAGATGTGGAAGGAGTTTGACGACGTTCACCTAGAGAGGGAGTTTACTTTGGTCTTGGGCTATCTACGGCGCAAGCATATCGCCGCCAAATTAGCGGGCCTGGAGCTGGCGATCAAGCAGGCGGAACGGACCAAAGATAAAGAGATCGTGAATGGCCTACTTACTCAATTTCAAACGACCGCTAAACTTTTATTAAAATAAAAATGGCAAAGAAAACTCGTAAAAAGTTGACCAAAAAGAAGTCTCCAGTCAAGAGAAAAAAAATTGTAAAACGGAAGGCAATTAAGAAACTGGCCAAAAAGGCTCCGCGACTCTCCGCAAAGAGTCGAGCCTCAGCTACCCGGCAGGCTTCCGGTGGGCGCAGTAAAAAGATTGTGGTGACCGAGGAGGAGATGCTGAAGTTAATTGAGAAAGGGCGCCATCGCGGCTTTGTCACCGAATCGGAAATTCTGCACGCCTTTCCCGAGATTGAAAAAGACGTGGCCGGGCTAGAAAAACTTTACGACCGCTTAGATGCGGCCAATATTAATGTCATCGAAACCAGTAAAATCTTTGAGCCGGATTTAGCTAAAGAGCTAGAGGCGAAAAAGAAGATTGAGGACGAGATTGGTGATATCTCTTCCGATCCGGTGCAGATGTATCTGCGGGAGATTGGTCAGTATCCCTTACTGCGCTCCGAGGAGGAGGTAGATTTAGCGCGCAAGATTACCCAGGGCGATGAGGCGGCTCGGCAAAAGCTGATGCTCTCTAACCTGCGCCTAGTTGTTTCTATTGCCAAGAAATATGTCGGTCGCTCGGCTAATTTAACTTTGCTTGATTTAATTCAAGAGGGGAATGTTGGCCTGCATCGCGCCGTAGAGAAGTTTGATTACACTCGTGGTTATAAATTTTCTACTTATGCTACCTGGTGGATTCGCCAGGCGATCACGCGTGCCTTAGCCGACCAGGGGCGCACTATCCGTATTCCGGTGCACATGGTAGAGACGATCAATAAATATCAGCAGGTGGTGCGGCGCCTAGTACAGGATTTGGGCCGTGAACCCTTGCCGGAAGAAATTGCCGTGGAGATGGGCTTAGAAATTGAAAAGGTACGGCATATCATGAAAATCTCGCAAGAAACTGTGCCTCTGGAAGCGCCAGTGGGCGATGCCGAGGATGACAGCACACTGGCTGATTTTATTAAAGACGAAGACGCCATTACCCCCGATATCTCGGCCGGTCGCCGTCTGCTCAAAGACCATCTGATGGAAATTATTAACGACCTAACACCCCGCGAACAAAAAATCCTTGAAATGCGCTTTGGTTTAAATGATGGGGTGCAATACACGCTAGAAGAGGTGGGCAAGGTGTTTAGTGTTACCCGCGAGCGCATTCGCCAGATCGAGGCCAAGGCGCTCGATAAGATTAGGCAGCATCATAAGTCCGATAAACTAAAAGGCTATTAAAGCCAACCATAGATTCACCAGCCAAGGGGCGGTCACGCGCTGCGTGACCGCCCCTTGGCGTTATTCCAAATATCCACAGTAGCACTTGACAGTCCTAATCTATTTATTTATCCTCATTATGTAGTTGAACTTGCTCCTTGTCCTTCGGGGGCTGGCCATTTATCGTAACTACCGCCAGGCCAGCCCCCGATCTCCCAATTGACTTGACCGTTCTTTTTTAAGCGCTCTCCCCCTGGGAGGCGTTTTGCTTTTTGGTTGACTTTTTGTGATTTACCCTTATAGTATTAGTAAAGTTCTTAGCATTGGGGAGGGGCTTGGAAATAAGCGTTGGGGAAAGAGCTCGCCGAAGTATGTCGGGAAGTCATTTCTTCTCGTTGAATCAACTTCACAGAGCTCGTCACGCTTAGCAATACAAAAAAATTTAGGCCGCCATCGCCATAATTGCGCCCAGCGAACATAGGCGACTGGATTGACCCTATGTTCCAAATCCAAGCCCGCCTCCCCGGCCATCTCCGCACCCTGCCCTTGAGGGTGCTTTTAATAAAAAAGTGCCGGGCCCCCTTTGGGGCCCGGCAAAACTGCTAGTACGCATACTTACGTTCTTCCTCGATCAGCTTTCCGATTGGTTTTTTATTAATGTACGCCTGGCCGGAATTGGAGAGCAGTTCGAGGATGCCACCCCGGACATCTTGTTCCCTGACCGTGCCACACCGCGGCTTGGTTTTGGAGATGAACTCGAGCAGGCGAAGTTGGCCCTCATGGATATTATCCGGGTCACCGGTCTGGATCAGGCACTCGCCAAACCGGTACAATCCCTCAAACCCTAGCCAGCCGATCCGGTCAGCCGTTTCTTCCAACCGTTCGTCTCTTGGTCTTTGTGGTGGCAATAAGATTTCTTTCTTGTTACCCACAATGCTGCGAAAAAGCTGCAGGGCCTCTTTGTGCCGGTTGGCTTGGCATAGGACGATCGCAAACCTCTCGGCGTGTTTGGTCGGGACAGTGAACCGGCCTTTTCCGTCCATCATCGCCGCCAGCTCCTTTAACCGGCGGCTAATATCTTCGGCCGAGGATGGTTCGTTGAAATTGCAAGGACTGGGATAGAACTCGGTCAGTAGTATTTGGTCGAGTACCCGGCAAGCGGTTAGCACTCCTTTTTTTGAAAGCTTTGCAGGCACGATTGACTCCTTTCTAGCGGACTTTGCTTGGTCAAATCTAGCACTCCGCCCAATTGAAATCAAACGCGCTTGATGCTAAAGTATCAAGGAATTTACAATTAAATATTCCCGCCTGCCTGCCGGTAGACAAGGGTAGCTAGTTAGTATTTTCTCTGAAATCAGCAGGCCTATGAAATATTTTGTCTACGCCATAAAAAGTCAAAAAGATAGTACGATAACGGGCAAACCTTTTCTACAAAAGGACATCGTCCTTATGTACTTATATACAAAGAGGAATGTGCTGATAGAGTATCAGCACAAATACGGGAAAAATATTTTAAGTCCGGAATAGGTAAGGAAAAATTAAAATCTATTTAGCTCCGGGGTAGCTCAACGGTAGAGCGGCGCCCTGTTAAGGCGATGGTTATAGGTTCGAATCCTATCCCCGGAGCCAAGTAGACTTTGATTAAACGTAACGATAGGCCCACCTACCGATAGGTAGACCCTGGCTCTGACTCAACGGCTCAACGACTTGCGCCGTTGAGCCGTTGATGTTTGGCCTAGAAAAGGGGATTATTGAGATAAAGTCATGAAAATCAAGGACTGGTTTATACTGAGCGTGGTCGAAGTACCAAAAACCTGCCTAGTTTTATTAACTTTTGCATAGTTTAGGGGGATACTTGCATAGTTTTGTCTACTATGTTAGGATGTCTGGAATGGAAGAAAAACTATTAAATATTCGACAAGCCGCGGAAATACTGGGAGTTTCAATAGATACCCTTCGGCGTTGGGATGAAAGCGGTAAATTGATAGCTATTCGAAAGGCAGGGGGCACTCATCGTTACTACAGAGAAAGGGATCTTGAGGTTTTTACTAGTGATATCCTCAAATTTGCGAGTGAATGGGCAGCTAAGGGAACTGAGTTTCCTAGTATTTTCTACTGTTCAACGAGTGCTATTTTCCAGGCGAGATTGGTAAAAATGGAGCAGGCCTTACTTAAAAAACCAGGATTTGAAAAACTTTATTCGCTGATCGTTTTAATCACGGGCGAAATTGGTGATAATTCATTTGCTCATAATCTCGGAAAGTGGCCGGACACTTCAGGAATATTTTTTGGGTACAATCTCGCAGAACGTATTATTGTTCTGGCTGATCGCGGATTGGGTATTCTAGAAACATTACGCCAAGTTCGTCCGGAGCTGCCAAGCCACGTTGCGGCGGTGAATGTTGCCTTTACTGAATTTATTTCTGGGCGCGCGCCGGAAAAGCGCGGAAATGGTCTCAAGCTGGTCCGCGAGGTAGTTATCGATCAGCCGATTAATTTGTTTTTTACCAGTGGCGATGCTGAAGTGCGCATGCAGGGAATAGATAAAGTATTCCGGGTTACGCGTGGGCAAGGTCTAGTGCGTGGGTGTTTAGCGAAGATAGGGTTTTAATAGGGTATAAATAAAATACATGAAATTACAATTAGAAAAATTCGGGAAAACATTAATTTCGCGGGAGTTGGGTAGCGAGGCTTTCAAGGCATTCCAGTCAACCTTGCGCGAACTTCCCAATGATGAACAGCTGGAAATAGATTTTTCAGGCGTATTAACATTATCACCGTCTTGGGCGGATGAGTTTTTAAGCCCCTTGCTTAACCTGATTGGCGAACGTTTGGTGCTTTTACCTAGCGACAATCTGTCGGTACAGGCCACGCTCAAGATTTTGCAAGAGGCCAATGGTAAGTCCTTCTAAACAAGCATGAAAATCAAGGATTGGTTTATACGGAGCGATTTATAGTGAGCAATTTATCCTGAGCGACTTGTGGTGAGCAAAGTCGAACCAAAGCAAAAGGAAGTCGAACTAAGCCGAAGTACCGAAAACCCGCCCCGGAGTGAGTGCGCCCAGCCAAAATGAACATATGAAAAACATTAAGGATCTAATAAAAAGAATATTGTCTTTTCGTGATGCACGAGATTGGAAACAGTTCCATAATCCTAAAGATGTGGCTTTGTCTCTGGTGTTAGAGGCCACTGAAGTAATGGAGCATTTTCAATGGAAAAACAAAGAAGAAATCGAAAAATATATCAAAACCAACAAGACAGAGATTGGGGAGGAGTTAGCGGACGTATTATATTGGGTGCTATTGATGAGCCATGATCTAAAGATTGATATTTTGGGGGCGCTTGAAAGTAAGATTTTAAAAAACGAGAAAAAATATCCCGCTGAAAAAGCTAAGGGCAAACACACGAAGTACAATAAGTTATGATTGATTTTAAAAGTGCACTCAATGCCAAGAAGTTTTATAGATTCACTGGGCCACCAGAACATTGGTTGACAGCTTTAAAGTACTGGACTTGGGGCCTAGAGGAACATCATAGAGAACGTTGGAAAAATATTCAAACTGGTGATGTATTTTTTATCCATAGTACTGGTGCGCAAGCATCAGAGTTTAGTAATGCCGCTTCGGGAATAATTGGAATTGGGGTTGTTGGTTTTGATTTCTCCGTAAAAGAGGCCCCGCTTTGGCATTTTGAGATCAAAAATAATGTTAACAGGTGGCCATTGTTAGTGCCTCTCACGGAAATATATTTATTCAGTGAGGTGCCTGATCCAGCTACCTGGGAATCTCCTGAACCAAAAAATGATACAAAGACGGCAAGACTTATTGATAAATTACTGGTAAATAGAATTCCAATTTCCGATATTAGGGGGTTTCCTCAAATGGGTAGTTTCTCGAGTGTGTCTTTTGATGTCGCAAAGCAGATTTTATTCCAGGATAGACCACTTTACTTATACTCTGGACATTCGTTAAGGGGCCAAATAAAAAATGAGGATAAGCCGTCGGATATGGCCGAGGTACATAATGCGGATGAGACGCTACGGTCCGCTGCCTCACTGAGATTTCTGGAAGAATTGAACAAAAGAATGATTATTAAGCCGTATTCACATATAACTAGGCACAATGATATCCTGGCACGTGCTGAGCTGACTCATCATACGGTACTACAGGAACTTATAAATATTTTTCGCGCAAAAGGTTATGCAACTCTTTCAAATAAACACGTGGACTTGTTTGCTTACAACGAATCAAAGTCCTTTCTTCTTGAAGTAAAAAGCACTGAGAATAGGAACTTTCGTGTTCAAGCTCGTAAAGGAATTGTGCAACTTTTTGAGTACGATTACTTCGAAGTCAATAAGTTCAAGAACGAAAAGAAGATAGCATTTAAAGAATCGTACGATATATTGGTTCCATCGCAAGAGCCAAAAGACTCCTCATATATAAAGTTTATCAATTCTTTAGATTTGAGTGTTGCAGTAGTCAAAGATCATAAAATAATAGCAGTAGGCGACGATACTGGCTTTTCAAAAATATAAAAGACGATAGCGAGAATTGGCAGGTGTTATGCAAACAAGATAATCGAAATAAATCTGGAAAATAGTCGATTTTTTTGGAGGA
>Ga0209542_10020565_pt1 | contig 10442 bp, 10 predicted proteins | sample RifCSPhighO2_01_FD_184028 | JGI IMG/M metagenome (GOLD analysis project Ga0209542, IMG submission 184028) | Soil microbial communities from Rifle, Colorado - Rifle CSP2_plank highO2_0.1 (SPAdes) (version 2) | ecosystem: Environmental > Terrestrial > Deep subsurface > Rock core/Sediment ...
AGGCAACAACATTTGCAAGGCCGCTTACCTGCACAGGAACAGGACTGTCTATTTTTGTGCCATCTCCAAGCTGGCCTGCATCATTCCCCCCCCATGCCCATACTGTCCCGTCCTTTCTTAAAATAATAGTATGAAAGGCTCCGCCAGAAACTTCAACAACATCTACAAAACCGCCCGCCTGTAAAGGGATTGAGCTGTCTATAAATGTTCCATCCCCAAGCTGGCCATATTGGTTGTCTCCCCATGCCCGGACATCGCCTCCAGCGATAAGATAGGTCTGGGTTTGGATATCGCTGGCATTCCCAGCGCTATCAACAGCAAAGTATTTAAGAGTAAGGGAGGTATTAACAATTATTGGTGTGGTATAAACTGCTGATGCAGTTGTGGGGTTTGAGCTGTTTGTAGTATAGTAAATTGCCGCTGATTCGTTGGCAGTAAGTTTTACGCTCTGTGATGATGTATAAGTTCCACCCTCTGCAGACGGCGTAACTGCGGGCGGAATAGTGTCACCCCAGGTATATGCAGGCATACCTCCTGTAATCATTAAAACCAATATGCCTATAAGCACCCTTGTCTTTAACATGTGCGCAGTACCTCCCCAAGCTTTTTCTTTTACCCCAGCACCAAAGATTTTGGTGTGGGGGTTTACAACATTATATAGAATACAGAATTATAAAAATACTGTCAATCCCTCTAAAGTGGGATTCTTAAAAAAGCCTTAAATGGGTAAGTATCTCCTTTTTCGTGATTAATAATCAATTTGTGAGGCGAGGAGGGCAACATCTCAATCCATATATTTCTAATTTTTATTCACGAAACTTGGCAATGATTCCTTATAAATGGCGGGACAAGTGAAGGGGCTGCCTAAGGAGTTAATTTTTAAGGGTTTTTATCCCTATCTCAGAAACTGCAAACCTATCCTGTATTTTCCTTTATATCCGGCAGGCTTAGTCCATTTTACCTCTGCAAATGGTGGAACCTTAATATCTGTATCCTCTACTTTCAAATTGAGCATAGCAACTCTGCCGGGGTCAACCGCATTGTTGGTGATTATACATGCCCCCCCTGTGCTGATGTTTTCGATATCTCCGTTAAATGAGCGGCATCGCCTATTTATATCACCCATCTCATATACTACAGGTATAGTGGCATTTTTGCGTAGGTATGTGCGTTTTTCCATACTCATATATTCACCCTTGACAAACCTAATTTGTCAAGGGTTTACCTTTCCAACATTCTTCCGTCCCTTTTATATATCACAAATAAAGTCTTGTCAATCCCTAAAAAGAGGGGTGCCTATTTCCCTTGACTTTCTTTGCTGTTATTCCTTAGAATTGCACATGTAATGCTATTGAAAATATTAAGAAAAATTATATGAACATGCTCTTTATTGATAAAAAGAGAAAGAGGGAGATGCTTTTTGAGGATATTATTAAAAAGCGCACCCAGCCCGGCATCCTGATATTTAATCGGCATCAGGAGCTTGTCTTTATTAACAGCGAGGCTGTGAACTTCCTTAAAGGTATCAATAAAAAAAAAGAATCCTCTAAAAATCCAGATGAAATACCTGATGAGGTTTTAAAGGTCTGCAGATCTCTTAAGAAAATCTCCGCATCCGGGGCAGAAAGGCCATGCTGCAATGCAAGTATCAGTCACAATGGACAGCTCTACTCCATACGCGCCTTGCCGCTTTTCCACACAGGTAGAAAAAATAAATCATCCCATACCATGGTTATTATTGAAAGATGCACACCAAAACGGAATATTGATATAGAAAAAGTAACGGCAAAATTCAACCTTGCCAAAAGGGAGGCTGAGGTTGTTGAGGGGATTGTAAAGGGATTTACGAACAGGGAGATAGCAAGCGCCTTATGCTTAAGTGAATACACTGTAAAAGACTATATTAAAAAGATTATGAATAAATTAGGGGTGGAAAGCCGCACATTAATATTCTGCAGGGCGATTGAATAAAAACTGAATTGTTCTTCAAATCATTCTTACAATCATTCCTAAACCCTTGACTATTAATAAACTTATCTGATAGTATTTGAAAGAAAATCCAAATTTCAAAGCTCAAATGCCAAATAAAGTCCAAAATCCAAATGACAAAAAGAAGGAGTTTTGAGCCTTGTCATTTGGACTTTGAACTTTGAGCTTTATTTGGCCTTTAGATTTTGACATTTGATATTGTCCTTATTTGGCCTTTGGATTTTGGATTCATTTGAACTTTGGATTTTGACATTTGACATTGTCTTTTGTGGAGGCTTTATGCTCAAGAAATTCTCCATCTTATTCATATTATCCCTATCATTTCCTTTTATAACAGGGATGGGCGCTAAACCGCAGGCACCCCCGCCAAAGGCAGCAGCAGAAGAAGAAGAGTTCCGAGGTTTTGCTGCTGGAATGCAGAACATGATACCACCTCATGAATATGGCAATGTAATTATGAAACGACACACCGGAGAAGGACAGCCCATACGCGCAGTAGTATTCCCCCACTGGTGGCACAGGACTCAGTTTGTCTGCAAGGTATGCCACCTTGACCTTGGCTTTAAGATGAAAAGCGGCGCAAATGACATAAAAATGGCTGAGATACTCGAGGGGAAGTGGTGCGGGACATGCCATAACGGAACCATTGCATTTGCTGCAACAAACTGCGACAGATGCCATTCTGACGGCATAGCTGTAAAAGAGAATAGGAACTTCTACGAGGTTACAAAGGATTTTCCATCAGACAGTTATGGGAATAAGGTAAACTGGGCTAAGGCCATGGAGGAAGGCAAGTTCAAGCCAAAAACATCACTCCAGGACGATGAACAGATGCTTGGCATGGATGTGGCGGTTGATATATTCCTTAAGGAACCTATAATGCCGGATGTTGTATATCCGCACAAGGCGCATACACAGGTTCTGATGTGCAACAACTGCCATCCAGGCATATTTAAACCGGAGGCAGGGACAAACCCTACAACAATGAACAAGATATACCAGGGGGAATACTGCGGTGTATGTCACGGGCGGGTTGCATTTCCGTTTGAAGACTGCTTCAGATGCCATTCAAACCGGCAAACAATCCCTCCGCCGCCGTTCTGATTTACCGGCTACCTCTTGCTCTTATCTCCTTTTAACTTTTCCAGTCTTTCCTGCGCCTTATTCCACCACAAACTGTGGGGCTGGGTTAGCTTTAAGAACGTTTCCCAGTTTTTAATAGCCTCCGCATTATTACCTTTAGCCTCATATATCAGCGCCATGCCATAATAGGCATTAGCATGTTCGGGGTCAAGCTCTATAGCCTTCTTATGCTCCTGAATGGCCATATCCGGATTACCCTTGTCAAAATAGGCAAATGCAAGATTGCTATGCACCTCAGCCATACCGGAATTATACTTTAATGATTCTAAATATTCTGCAATTGCCTTATCATATTCCTTTTTTAAGGAATAATTAACCCCCTTTTCAAAGTGCTCCTTTGCCTTTGTCTGGTTTTGAGGGGCATCACCCTGCATTGTACCCCCCACACTGGCAACATACGTTTTGGAACCATCTTTTATCTTGACGTAATATACTCCGCCTGCTATGGCAGCAGTCGTGCCTATGATGGCAATCAACAACAAAAGCCGTGTACTCTTGGACTGCCCTCTTTCATCTTGGCCAAATTTCATAATATTCTCCTTAAAGTTATATTCTGAAGAGGATATAAAACCCCACACCAAAGATTTTGGTGTGGGGTAAACAAAGCTCGTTAATAGAAAGGCTATCAGAATTTACTTGTTATAGTCAAGCTTTTATATACCAAGGATAGCCTTAAAAGTGGGGCTTACGGCGTGCATTCTATGTAAATGGTCCTAATAAGCAGCACTATTTTAACTCTGTAACGGCAAGTAATTTTTATGATATACTAAAACTTATTTTCCGTTATGAAAAAGGATGAAAACCGGTGCAGGAGTTGAATAAAAAATATAAGGAACCCTATATCTCAATTGTCATCCCTGCCTATAATGAAGAGGCGATAATAGAGGAAACCCTGAGAAAGGTTACTGAGTATCTTGAGGGAAATAGTCTCCACTATGAAATAATTGTGGTGTGTGATGGGTGTAAGGACAGCACTGCTACTATAGCTGAGGGTTTTGCAATGGGAAGAGACAACATAAAAGTTGTAGGGAGAGCTGTCAACATGGGAAAGGGATTTTCTGTAAGGCAGGGCTGTCTTGAGGCAAAAGGTGACTATATTATCTTTACAGATGCAGACCTTTCCACGCCAATAGATGAAATTGAAAAGCTCCTGAAATGGCTGGAGGAAGGCTATGATATTGTTATAGGCTCAAGGGCGCTTAAAGAATCGGATATACAAATCCATCAGGCCTGGTACAGAGAAATTATGGGCAAGACATTTAACCTATTCGTGCGGGCCATTGCCATTAAGGGCATAAAAGACACACAGTGTGGCTTCAAGGGTTTTAAGAAAGAGGCTGCCAGGAAGATTTTCCAGATGCAGACTATTAACGGCTTCAGTTTTGATGTGGAAGTTCTCTATATTGCAAGAATGCTTGGTTATACTATCAAAGAGGTCCCTGTCCGATGGTTAAATAGGCCTGATTCAAAGGTCAATCCGCTGATTCATCCTTTGCAGATGCTGACTGACCTGCTCAGGATTCGAATCCGGGGCTGGAAGGGGGCTTATGAAATATGAAAACATCTCCCCGAATGTTTCTATCGGGGAAGGGATAGTGAAAGAATGGTATAAAAAACCTGCTGTATTGAGCCTTTTTGTTATATTTTCAAGCCTTGCCATTTATATAAACTCATTAAGCGGTGATTTCATCTGGGATGATATAGAGCAGATTGTAGATAATCCTGTCATAAAAGACATCGGCAATATCCCCTCCTTCTTTACCTCAGACCTCTGGAGGCTTATCAGCAATCCCACAATAGGTTCATATTACTACAGGCCGTTCTTTCTCCTCTCATTGGCAGTGGACTATAACCTGTGGGAATTAAACCCTTTTGGTTATCATATAACCAATCTTGTATTACACACGCTTGCCTCCTTCCTGATTTATCAGATTGGCAGGAGGCTGTTTCTAAAGAGCACGCCTGCCTTTTTGGGCAGTATGCTCTTTGCCGTCCACCCTGTCCATGTTGAATCCATCGCATGGATATCCGGCAGGACCGATCCAATGGCCGCTGTCTTTTTTCTCCTTTCCTTCTATTTTTACATCCTCTTTAGGGATGGGAAGGGTTTTATAATGCTCATACTGTCTCTCGTAGCTTACTTCTTTTCTCTTCTTTCTAAGGAGATCGGCATCACCCTTCCGCTTTTGCTTCTTGTATATGAACTTTCATTTAAGCCGCCTTTGGCAATTTCACTGAAATTGTCAAAGGTTATACATAGCAACAAGATAAGGTTATTACAGATTATAGGAATTTACCTTGTCATCTCGTTTATGTACCTTTATATAAGGGCAGCGGTACTCGGAGAGGCAATAGGAGAGTTCTCAGCATCGCCGCCCATTGAAAAGCGGATATATACATCTTTTGGGGTTATATTAGACTATCTGCGCATCATGGTATTACCTGTTAATCTGAAACTGCTGTATGATGTCCCTCTCAGGGAATCTATTTTTGACTGGCAGGTTATCTTTTCCTTGCTCCTCCTTGCTGCTGTTTTTATTGCAACCCTCTTAACATACAGGAAAGACAAAATGGTATTTTTTGCCGCCGTATGGTTTTTTATCACGATATTGCCTGTTTCAAATATAGTGCCGCTCAGGCCGACAATGATGGCAGAGCGTTATCTCTATATACCATCTGTTGGCATCTGCCTGCTCGGAGGGCTTATCCTTTACAGGGTATATCAGGCAGGCTCTTTATTATCACCTCATCTAAAGGTCTTAATGTTCTTAATATTTATCATCCTTTCAGCCATGACCTTTCAGCGGAATAAATTATGGAAAGATGAGGCAACGTACTTCACAAAAATGGTGGAGGATGCCCCGCAAAATACCTATGCGCATCACAACCTGGGCGATGCATATAGAAAAACAGGGAATGTGGATAAGGCAATAAAGGAGTGGGAGATGGCAATACAGCTTTACCCTCTTCACCCTGAGGCAAATAACAGCCTTGCAAATGTTGCGCTAATGCAGGGCGATTATCCTGAGGCAGTCCGCAGATATAGAATGGCACTAAAGGGCAGGCCAGAGAATCCTGAATCCCATTATAATATTGCCCTGGCCCTGGAAATGCTCGGAAATACAGACGAGGCAATATCGCATTACAGAGAGTTTATAAGAAGGGCGTCTCCAAAATATCAGGACATTATTGAACAGGTGGCAGCAAAACTTAGAGCTTCTGACATAGATAAAGGACAATATGAGGGGAAATAGGCATATTCCATTCTTAGATAAAAAAGGAGGCCTTGACAGGTATGGCAGGGATATAATAGTATAAAAGAATTGGTTCTTTCGCAAAAAGTTTGGAAGCCAAGCAGGTCAAAAAATCCAAAGCTCAAATAAAAGCAAACTCAAGTGTCAAAATCCAAATGTCAAAGCAAATCCAAATGACAAATCAACGTCAAATTTTGAGCTTTGGATTTTGGACTTTATTTGTCATTTGAGCTTTGGATTTTGGATTTGTCTTTTATTTGTCATTTGGATTTTATTCAGAAGGAGGTTAAATACAATTTATGGGTTTTAAAAAAATTCTCATTCCGGTTATAGGTATTATTTTTATCTGCACATTGGATGGTTATTGTAAAGAGGCTGCACAACCCCAGATACAGGGCACAGCAGATAAAAAGGCGCCTGCTGAAGAAGAAAAAAAAGAGCCGCCAAAAGTTGTAATAAAGGTAAACGGCAAAGAGATTGATGAACTTGATGTGCTCGGGATGGTCAATACGCTGATTCCGGGCGCCGCTGTTCACGGCGCAATATCGGAGAAAAAACAGAAGGATATACGGAAAAGCGCCCTTGAGCGGCTTATTACTGCTGAACTTTTGAATCAGGAGGCAAAAAAACAGGGCATAAAGATTAAAAAAAAGGAGATAGAACAGGAAATAAAGGAATTAAAAAAGAGGTTGAAGAAAAACAAAACAACCCTTGAGGATACCTTAAAAAAGAATAGGCTTACCATGGAGGCACTGGAGAAGGAGTTGGAAAAGAATCTATCCATAAGCAAGCTTAATATCAATAAAAATAAGGAATTCAAGGCAAATGCAGCTAAAAAGGTGACAGAGACCTATCTGGAGGAGCACTACAATAATAATAAGGAAAAATTCAAAGAACCGGAACGTACACGACTCAGAGAGATACTCATCAGAGCAGACCCAAGCGGCGGACAGAAGGTTTGGGAGGAGGCAAGGGTCCGCTCAGAGGAGATTATGAAAGAGATTAAGGCGGGAAAGGACTTTGCAAAACTTGCAAAGGAGTTTTCACAGGACATATATGCCTCTAAAGGAGGTGATATGGGATTCGGCCATAAAGGAACTATTATACCTGAGATAGAGATGGTGGCGGAAAAACTGCAAACCGGAGAAGTAGCAGGACCTATCTGGTCAATATACGGATACCATATTATTAAACTTGAAGAGAAGGCGCCACCGATTCAGAGGACATTTGCCGAGGTAAAGGGAAATCTCAAAAAAGAGCGTGAAGAGGCTGAATTCAAAAAAATGAAGATACAATGGATTGAGGAGTTAAAGAAAGAGGCAAAAATAGAGTACCTGAACGAAGAAGACAAAAAGATGATGGAAGAGGCAGATGCAGGAAGCAAGAAATAAGATACGAGATGTGGGATATGAGATTTGAGATAAAAACTAATCGCGCATCGCACATCGCACATCACATCTTGCCTCTTGTATCTTGCCTCTTGTTTCTTGTTTCTTCATGCAGCCAGGACAGTAACAGCCAAAAAGCCACTGTGCCAGCTTCTGCAGAAAAAACGGCTGTTCTGACCAAAATGGGCGACCCTGAAAAGGGAAAGACTATATATGAAAAATACTGCTTCTACTGCCACGGCAGAGAAGGCAGGGGGGACGGGGCAATCAGCATAGCTGTATCCCCCCACCCTGCTGATTTTGTCGGAGATAAAAAGAGGATGGCAAAATCCGATAATGAACTGATTAAATCCATCTCCGAAGGCATACACAGGGATATCGGGAGCGAGGAGATGGCAATGCCAAGATGGAAGGATATACTTAACGAAGAAGACCTGCGGAACGTGCTTGCATATATCCGGCAGTTGTCAAGAGACAAGAAGTAAGAGGCGAGGGGCGAGAAGCAAGATGTTAGACGCAAGAAACAAGAAGAACTTTTCTCTTTCATCTATCATCTGGCTTCTAACTTCTAACTTCTTGCTTCTGGCTTCTGGTATCTTGCTTCTATTTACCTTTGCTAATACAGCCTCTGCCTCTCAGGCCGACTATCATCCAGTAACAGGAGAGCCTGATTGCATGGCCTGCCACACCCCTGACAGGAAATATTCCATTGATTATATGCGAGAGGAGCGCTGTGGAGAATGCCATGGCCCTTTCTTAAGTGAAAGATATACTGCAATAGATATTAGATATAAAACAGAGGCAAGAGACGAGAAGCAAGAGGCAAGAGGCGAGATACAAGAAGCAAGAAACGAGAAGCCAGAAGCAAGAGGCCAGAAGCAAGAGACAGGAAGCAAGATGCAGGAAATAAGGGATATACCAAAAGATATGGTTCTAATCCCTGCCGGTGAATTTACTATGGGTTCTAATGACTGGTGGCCAAAGAGCGGACCCGAACATAAAAAGAATATAAACACATTTTACATTGATAAATATGAGGTGACAAATAAAAAATATAAGGTATTCGTTGATGCAGCAGGCTCTAACCCGCCTGACCATTGGGAAAACAACAAAATCCCGAATGGAAAAGTAAACCACCCTGTTGTATATGTAAGCTATTTTGATGCTGAGGCATATTGCAGATGGGAAGGTAAAAGGCTTCCCACTGAGGCGGAATGGGAAAAGGCTGCAAGAGGCGCTGACAAAAGGACATTCCCATGGGGGGATAAGTTTAGCAAGGACAAGGCAAACACGCCCCAGTATGGAAAAGAGGATACAATGCCTGTCGGGAGCTTTGAAAACGGTAAAAGCCCTTATGGTGTATATGACATGGCTGGGAATGTATGGGAATGGACAGCAGACTGGTTTAAACCATATCCTATGAATACCCATCCTGACGAAAACTACGGAGAAAAATACAGGGTAGTCAGAGGCGGTTCATGGTATGACTGCACATACTACAGGTGCGGTATAAGCGCTCCATCATATAACCGCATATTCTTTAATCCCAATACCCGCAATAATAACTTCGGGTTCAGATGCGCAAAATGAGTGACATTTGGAGCAAGCCGACCGTGTCGGCGTCTTGGACCAAGGCAACCGTGTTGCCGTTAACGCCGACACGGTCGGCTTGCTCCAAATATACGGTTGCCTTGATCCAAATGGCATAAATTAAATGATAGAAATATATAAAACTTATGCCCACACCCCACCACATTTATATCGAGCTGGAGCAAAATATTTTATTACTGCAGCAACATTTAGAAAGATGAGATTGTTTGATGATAAGGCAAAGGAAAGGCTGTTTGCATCTTTATTAAAATCCTGCGAGAAGCATGGCTGGAAGCTTGAGGATTGGGTCATCCTTGATAATCATTATCATATAATGCTGACTGCTCCTGAAGATAAAATAGATCTCTCAAAATTCGTAGCTGAATATCACAGATTTACAGCACTGTTTATAAAAAAGAATAAGCCCGAAGCAGCATCTTTGCCAAGAATTTTCAATAATTATTGGGATACCTGCATTAGTTATGAAAGATCATATTATGCAAGGTTAAATTACATATATTATAATCCTGTTAAGCATGGCTATACCCAAAAGGCCGAAGATTATGAATGGGGGAGTTTTTATATAAGATGTCGCGATAACAGGGCATACATAGAGAGGTTACAGATAGAATTTCCATTTGATGAAGTGGATATAGGAGATAACTATTAACGGCAACACGGTTGCCTTGGTCCAAATAAGTAAAGGAGGGACATCTTAGATGATTTATCCCACATCTCACATCTCACTTATGCCAACACGGTTGGCTTGCTCCACATATACCGTGTTGCCGTTTTGGACCAAGGCAACCGTGTTGCCGTTTTGGACCAAGGCAACCGTGTTGCCGTTAACGCCGACACGGTCGGCTTGCTCCAAATATACGGTTGCCTTGCTCCTTACGCTTATTCTTTTAACTGGCTGCACAAGCCCTCCTCCTGAGGATATGGTTCTTGTATCGGCAGGCGAGTTTATAATGGGCAGCAATGAGGTTGATACAGAGGTAAAGGCCCTCCAGTATGGCGATAAGAGGCCCTGGTATGCGAATGAAAGGCCTGAGAGAAGGGTAAATCTAAAGAAATT
>Ga0209542_10020566_pt1 | contig 10441 bp, 12 predicted proteins | sample RifCSPhighO2_01_FD_184028 | JGI IMG/M metagenome (GOLD analysis project Ga0209542, IMG submission 184028) | Soil microbial communities from Rifle, Colorado - Rifle CSP2_plank highO2_0.1 (SPAdes) (version 2) | ecosystem: Environmental > Terrestrial > Deep subsurface > Rock core/Sediment ...
CTGTTCTTGAAACAAAGAGTTTCGAGAAAAGCTTCACGGTTGTCGGCACAGTGTTATCGGCACAGTTAGATATCGCAACTGACAATAGCTACAAAGTCTTTATTGACAATATAGAAGTCGCCGCAGATCCAGCAGAAAATAACTTCCAACTGGCAACGCAGGACACGCATAATCTGACAGTAGTCGTAACTCCCGGAACACATACTCTCCGCATTGAAGTAAGCAATCACCCCGGCTCAAACGACCCACAGAATAATCCGGCAGGACTCTTATACAAATTTGAAGTCAAGGCCTGCCCGCCCAAATGCTGTGGCGGAGAGGTAACAGTTACTAATAACAATACGGCTGTTGTAATAAACAATGTCAGCACGCAAGCAAGTACTGGCGGAAATAATGCTGGTGGATCGAATGGCGGCAATGGCGGGAACGGCGGAAGTGTTTCCGAGTCTGGTAGTAGCAATAACGGCGGCCGCGGTGGAAGAGGTGGTAACGGTGGAGCCGGAGGTGTAGTGATTACCGGCAACGCCAGCGCCAATTCTGGTGTGTTGAACAAAGTAAACACCAACATTACTCGTATCCGAAGATAGTTCTTTGTAGCTCACTTGGAATCCAAGAGATAGGGAATGCAAGCGTACCCCTTATCTCTTGGGTTCCAACGAATCCAAGTTGGTTGATAAAACAAAATTTTTCCTCAGTTAGCCCTTAAGGGACCGAAGAAAAATTTTGATTAATTATAAGTTAATTAAGTAAAGAAAAAATGAAGAAAATAACAGCAATCTTTGCTATCGTAGCTCTATTGAGTTTTGCTACACCAGCATTGGCTAATGGATGGAATTGGAACAATGCTGACATTACTGTCAACAACACCAATGACGCATACGTCAGGAACGATGTAGATGTTTCTGCTTCAACCGGTGGTAATGATGCTAATGGTGGAACCGGAAGCGCAGCCGGTAACGGCGGAAGCGTTAATAGTTCTAACAGCGGCAATGTTGGCGGTGACGGTGGTGACGGCGGCAATGGTGGTGATGGAGGCGACATCTGGACTGGTGACGCTGAAGCAGTATCGTTCATAGAGAACGACGTCAACTACAATAAGACAAAGATTTCAGTAGATTGTGACTGTGAGGGCAGCAACGTTGATGACGTTACTGTTACCAATAATAACTACGCTAAAGTCAAAAATGACGTTGATGTCAAAGCTAAAACTGGATACAACGATGCAAACGGCGGAGACGCTGGATGTGATTGTGTAGGCGGTGGTGATGGCGGAAGCGTTAATAATTCTAACAGCGGCAACGCTGGCGGCGATGGTGGTAATGCGGGCGACGGCGGAGATGGTGGATACATTAATACCGGATTTGCCGGAGCAGGTTCCGGTATTGTGAATCTGGTCAATCACAACATCACTCGTATTCGAAGATAGTTTCTTTCGAAGTGTCCCTACTTGTCCCGCCACGGCGGGGTGAAGGGCCTTCGGGTGCCGCCCTATTGTTGGCTTGCCATGAGCTTGTCGAATGGAGCGGGATTCGAGGGAATGAAACTTGCCAAACAAATATCGACGATTATTCTCGGACTAGGTCTTGCCTCGCCGGTTTATGCTACGGAAATTATCAATAACGTATCTTCCTCGGCCTCAACCGGTGGCAACTCGGTCACTCCCGGAGGAGAAATTATCCAAGGCGAGAGCAAAGCCAGTGTAAAGATTTACACCGAAGTTGACGGAGAAGTTATCACCGATATTGACGAGACTGTCGACACAACCGAAATACAAGGCAAGACCTTGCAGTCAGGAAAAGCCCTAGAGGAAAAGAATAATGTGATTATCGCGTTCTTAAATAAAATTTTTAATTATGTTTTATCAATTTTTAGCTAATAACATGGAGACACTAAGGCGCCTGTCAGCGATATCGCTGATCGTCGCTTTGGTTTTCGTACCTCTTTATCCCTTACAAGTTTTGGCGGAAGACGTGCCTCCAGAAGATGCTCCTGTGGCCGAAGAGATTATACCCACATCGGAACCAGAACCAGCACCCGTAACAGAAATAGTAACAGGGGATGCAACAGCCGAAACAGAAACTGTTAGCGAAGTTAATGTAAATGAAGTTGAAACCCAGCCTTCGCCAGAGGCTTCGGCGGGCGATGCCGAGGGCGTGCCTAGTCTGGATGTCTCGATTGACAACGAAGGTGTGGTGGAAAATGAGGCTACCACCACTGCCGCGACGGGAGAGAATAACGCTTCGTCAACAAGCGAGACTGAAATTACGACAGGCGACGCCTATGCCTCTGCCAATGTGGTCTCGGTAGTCAATCTTAATCTAGTTGAATCAAACGGTTTCCTGTATCTTCTAAACAATTTCCTCCAGTCGCTTGGACACATTGATCTCCGGCTATTTACCCCTTCTGAAACACCTCCCGACAATCCTTGCGGCACTCCAACTTGCGACGACCTCGCTTCCACCCTTTCGGTAGAAACAGAAAATGATGCCCTAATTTCCAACGTGGTCATCGTGCGTTCTTCCACGGGCTCCAACTCCGCGACGGGAAGCGACGCTTTGATAAACACCGGCAATGCTTACGCCGGCGCCAACGTAGTAAACATCGCCAACACCAATATCATTAACTCAAATTATCTGCTCTTCGCCTTCAATAACTTCGGCGGCTGGGACGGCGACCTTATCTTTCCTAATTCCGATTTCTTCTCATCTTTCTTTACACCGTCTTTTCTGGGCGGAGGCACGAATGTCTCCAATACAAATTCAGCTAATATTGAAAATGAAGTGGGGACTTCGGCAGAGACTGGAGAAAATGGGGCAGAAGGCGACGGAAGTTTAATTGAAACGGGTAATGCTGTCGCTGGCAGTAATGTCACCAATGTTGTGAATACTAATTTATTTAATTCTCCGACGTTCTTTGTGGTCTTCAGAATCTTCGGCAACTGGAACGGTTCGGTTTTTAACGCTCCGGAGGGGATTAGTTGGGCCGAAACTCCGTTTGGTATTGAGCTTTTCTCTGATGACGAGGCGGGTCCCGCCGACGCTGAAGCTATGGCGGGCGAACCCGCCTTCGCCACAGGCTTTGGCGAGGCAACGGGAGGAGGCATTGACGTGGAGACCAATAATACCGCTAATATCAGAAACAACGTCAAAGTATTCGCTCTCACCGGGGGAAATAGGGTCACAAGCACGGACGGCGGTGCGTCTATTGATACCGGTAACGCTTACGCCGGAGCCAATGTTTTAAATGTTGTCAATAGTAATATTGTAAGTTCCAACTGGATTATCGCGCTTATCAACATCTTCGGAGATTGGAGTGGCAATGTCTCGTTCGGCCAGCCAGATCTCTGGGTAGCCACGCAAGTTGAAGCTCCGGAAACTCTAAGCCCCGGCTCGAAGCCTATCTTCCATACCACGGTCGCCAATCGTGGCGATGCTTCGGCGTCGAACGTACGATTCAACGGAAATTTTGACTCGGAATTCATCAGTTTCCAAGACCAAGACTCTGGCGAGGCATACTCTTGGGATGTTGGAACTCTGGCGTCCGGCGAGATAAAAGAGTTTTCATATAGCGCAAGGGTTAGCGATGGTTTACCGTACGGAGACACTCTGGTTGACCATGCTTTTGAAATTTCGGCCAATGAAACCGATGGCAACCCGGCCGATAATTTTGACACAGTTTCTCTCTTGGCTCACCGCTCACGGCCATTTCGTGGGAGGATTTCTTACGAAAGCGTTACAAAATCGAGCACTTATCCCTCTCTTCATATAACCAAAACAAATTCCGCTACCAGCACGAATATTACCGCTTCGAGTAGTGTGGATTATACGATTGTGGTAAGAAACGAAGGAGGCTCCGCTTTTGAGGGAATTCTCTATGATGTTCTTAAAGATGAAAATGGTAAGATTATAACCAAAAATGATTGGGAACTTGGAGAAATATTCCCGAATGAAGAAATAACCATTACCTATACAGCTATTTTCAACGCCAGTACTACGGCAGGTGTTTATACAAATACCGCTTGGGTTGAGGCATTGGGAGGGGATTACTCTCAAGACCCTGATTTGAGCACTGACGCTTCTTCGGGTGTTGTTTCTTCTCGTGTCACTGTCTCGGGGAGTGTTTCGAACAATGAAGGCGAAGTCCTTGGAGCAAGTTGCGGTCTTTATATGGATAAATTTATCCGCCAAGGCGTGGATAACGACCCGGAACAAGTCAAGAAACTGCAGGAATTCTTAAACGAAGAAATGAACGCCAACCTTCCGGTGACTGGTGTCTATGGCCCGCTTACGTACAATGCCCTCAAGGCTTTTCAAGAAAAATATCCGAGCGAAATTCTCGCTCCATGGGGTCTGAATACATCCACAGGTATCGCGTATCAAACAACTCTGCGTTGGATAAACATGCTGGAATGTCCGGCACTCGCGCTTCAAATACCGTCTCTTGTCGCGTGGTCCGATAATCCGAACGCCCCCGCCATTATTACCACAATTAGCCAAAATCCGATTCGGAATAAAATTCCTCCAGCCAAATTAAACGATGATGATACCCACAATAACATTGATAATTCCTCTGATGTCCCAATAGATCCGCCTTCGCCGCCGACAGATGGATTTATTATTGACCTGTTTAAAAATATTTTTAAACAAAGACGTATTTTCCAGATTGTGGGACTCTTTGGAAGATAGTTATATTCAAGTACAATCAGGAGATGAGAAAGAGACTTAGAAATCTCATGGGTATCGCTTTTCTGGCAGTTGTTATCTTTGGATTAACATTCTCTGTTAAATCTCTTATTACGAAAAATCTGGATCTTTTATCGGCGGTTATTACATCTGTCTTGGTCGATCTTACTAACATAAATCGTCTTTCGCGAAACATATCTCCGCTCGAAGTTAATCCGACTCTTACAGCCATAGCTCAAATGAAGGCCAACGATATGGCGCATAGGAGTTACTTTGCTCACACCAGTCCCGAAGACAAATCTCCTTGGTACTGGTTTAGAGAAGGCGGTTACTCTTTCCGATATGCCGGCGAGAATCTAGCAGTAAACTTCACCGATTCCGAAGATATTATAGAGGCATGGCTAGCATCTGAAGGACACCACGCTAATTTTTTAAACGAGAAATTTACCGAAATCGGCATTGCTATTGCGCCCGGTTTTTATAAAGGACGGGAGAGTGTATTTGTTGTCCAATTTTTTGGTCATCCAATATCTGATGAAGCCAATAAGCCAACCCAATATCTGTCACTACCATAAAAAAACTTACGGAGGCAACGCCTCCGTTCCTTGTATTTATTTTTCCTTTTCTAAAGCCAGTCTAAGTGAGAACAGTGTCTCTGACTTGAGTTTTACTTTTATCCAATCCTTTTGTTTCTCGGTCAATAATTCACCCATGCCGGAAAGTATCTTTCTGTCATTAAATTTTTCCATAGCGCCAATGACTTTCTTTAGAAATGCATGATATGTTACACCCATACGGGCTTCAATAATTTTTTTGTTTGGTAGCCAATCATGTGATAGCATAAATTGTACATCAAAAATGTCGCGGTTAGTTTTACTGATTCTCTCGTACATCGCGCAAAGTTTATGAGCCGCCATATCCTCTTTCGTCATCACTTGCATAGAAATGCCGAGGAATGACCTTACTTCATATTTTGAACCAAACTCCCGACGATTAATTTCCACTTTAACATTTTGAGCATGAATATTTTTCTCATCATAAGAAAGAATGTAAAATAGATTAAATCTTTTCTTTCTTGCTTGTTTTAATTTTCCGTAATTTAGAAGTTATGAGAATATTTTTATGTGTCGCAGTGTCAAGAGACATGGGTTTTGTACATTTTTACCATTTGTGTCATTCGCTTATTGCCACCATAAATAGGCAAAATTTCATAAACCTTATCCCAATTCAGACCTGATAAATTATCAAAATAATAGTCTTTATTGAGATAGACAACATCCAAAAATGCTCTCTCGGGTGAAGCAACGCTATAATTTTCCTTCGACTCTATGCCGGCCTGATTGGTGAGAATAGTATCTTTAATTTTGCGATAAGAGTATTTCTGTTCGTCGCACTCAATCTCTTTTGTGGTATATGACACGACAAAAATTTGACCATACAGTTGGAAGGTAATTCCAGCTGCTCCTAAAACTGTCTCCATACTTACATATGAAGGGGTGTATATTTTCGTAGCTAGTTCGTATTTATCATAGTTTTTGTTTTTTGAATAAATACCTCTCCGTATTGCATTTAATTTACCTGCCTTAACATAGCGATTGATCTTTTTTTAACAAAATTTACATCCGATTCTCCCCATAGCAGAACTACATCTTTGAAAGTAAAGACGGTTTTGCTTGATCTCATTAGGTTTAAAATGTAGTCTTTTTCCATAATATTATGATTGTACATCTTGTTAGTACCCAAATATGGGTACCTTTGGTTTAAATCATATACCACATTGTCAATAGGTACAAATGCCTCCATTGGTTTAGCAAGAACGGTTCTTGCTAAATAAGAACGGTTCTTGTTTAATAAAAAAGGGATTCAACACTGTCCCACCAGCCGTTGCCGTTTACGTCGTGTTTGATTGAGTCAGTTTTCACACAAGTTCCGACAGTTTGTTCGTCTTCAAAACAAAATCTCATGCCGAGTACTTTTATATCATTTATATCATTTTTGTTTCTAGTAAAATAAAGCATTGCTACCGCCGGTCCATCTGTGTACATAATAATCTGTCGTTCATCTGATTGAATGTGTTTAAACTCGCTCAACTTCAGATTGCCGGCGAAAGAATAGACGCTGTCCATTAGAGCAAAACAGTCGTTTTCTTTTGCGGGGTCGTTGCAAGTGGCGGAAATTTGGTGGGAAAGGCTTCGCAGGCCCGGGAGATCATGATTTTTGGCAAATTCCAGATACTTTTCAAATACCATCCATGCCTCGGCAGTTACTGCGGCATCATTGGCAGGCAGTATTTTAAAAGAGGGGAGAGAAAATGACGGAAGAACGATGGACGAACCGCGGCTAGGAGCAGGTTTTCCAATTTCAAAGGTATAGTTATTGGCAAAAAGTATTGTCCCGACGACAAAGATGGCAAGGATAACAGCTGTCTGCTTATTTCCAGTCATGATTTAAATATAACATAAAGTTTTAAGTTCTGACTAACGTAATCCAGAGGTATGATATATCATACCTCAAAACAGTTAAGACCAAACATGCCAAACTAAATATAAAATGCATACGCTAATGTTTCGGCCAAGGGAATAACAGGAAGTGCAACGGGTACTTTTTCTTCAGATGGTAAAGCACACTTGTTGTGTTAAATTTTTTCCCGCGACGTTTCTCAAATTCTTTCTCCATTCCCCTTACCGCTTGTTCGTATCCGGGAAATTGATCATGAAGCCATCGATGAACGCGATGGATAGTATCGTAACCGACTCGCAATTCCGCGGCGATATCATCACGACTCATTCCCGCGATAAGCCTACGGGCAATAATGATTCGACGTCCCAGCATAATACGTTCACTTTCTGTGAGCAGGTCTCGCAGAAAGAGTTTCACTGCCGCCCTTCCTTGTATTGAGGCGGCGGCCGTGTAGAGGGTATCAAGCGTTTCTATCTGTTGTTCTTTGGTTAATGATTTTTTCCGCACTTTCATATAGGTATGATATATCATACCTCATGTTTTATATACCGCAAAGTTTAAAAATATTCGATGACATTTTTTAACTTTTTAATTATCTGCTATCTTGTTGAGAAAATCTCCACATGATAGAATTGGGGGGTAATGATTGTTTTTGATCGTGTTTCAAAAATTTATCCAGATAATTCCGTAGCTCTCGATGAAGTGACGCTTTCAATTGAACCGAGAGAGTTTGTCTCCATCGTCGGGCCGTCCGGCGCGGGCAAAACCACGCTTCTGAAACTTTTTCTCGCTGAAGAAAGGCCAACCGAGGGTGCAATTTATTACGAATCCACTAACATTCACAAGCTTAATAAAAAAGAGACTGACGCTTTCCGCCGAAAAGTCGGCATGGTTTTTCAAGATTTCCGCTTACTTCCGAACAAAACCGTATACGAAAACATCGCCTTTACCATGGAGGCGGCCGGACGGACGGATGAAGAAATAGAATCGGATGTGCCACACGTGCTTGAGTTGGTGGATTTGACGCCCAAGGTTTGGAATTTTCCGCGAGAGCTCTCGGGCGGGGAGAAGCAACGCGTAGCCATTGCCCGCGCTTTAGTCAATGAACCGGACATTATTATTGCGGATGAACCAACCGGCAATCTTGATCCGGCCAATACTTACGATATCGTCCAAATATTAAAAAAGATTAATGACCTGGGGACTACCGTGTTACTGGCCACACATAATAAAGGTATAATTGATCTGTTGAAACGACGGGTGGTGGCTATGGAACGTGGTAGGATTGTTCGTGACGATCGGTCCGGCAAATATTTTGTATGAGTAAAAGGCAAATGTTTTGGATTAAATTAAAAAGAATTCTACGCACCGGCTTTTTCAATTTCTGGAGAGATACCACGGTGACGCTGGCTTCCGTTTTGGTGATGATGATTACCCTTCTAGTTATCGGCTTGATTTCTTTTGCCAGCGCTATTCTTGATACCACTCTCGCCGAATTGCAGAACAAAATTGATATCAATGTCACCTTTGTTACTTCGGCAAAAGAAGAAGATATTTTAAATATTAAACACAGCCTAGAATCTTTGCCGGAAGTTCTTTTAGTCACTTATGTTTCGCGCGATGAGGCGCTTGCTCTCTTTAGGGAAAGACATTCAAACGATCAGGCCATTCTCTCGGCTCTTGATGAACTGGGTGAAAATCCTTTAGGGGCAGTCTTAAATGTCAAGGCGAGGGCCCCTTCGCAATATGCTTCCGTCGCCGAATTTCTAGAGAGCGGCAACGTGATTTCCTCTGCCGGCCCTCCCATCATTGACCGGGTAAACTATTTTCAAAACAAGGCGGCGATTGATAAGCTGACCAAAGTAATCGCGTCCGCCGATTGGCTCGGTTTCGTAGCCATGTTTTTCCTTGCCGCCGTATCCGTCTTGATTGCTTTCAACACTATTCGTCTGACAATCTATCTCGCTCGAGACGAGATAAGCGTTATGCGCTTAGTTGGCGCTTCCACCACTTATATCCGAGGACCTTTCGCGGTGGTGGGTATTATTTACGGAATAGTGGCGGGCATTCTGACTCTGATTCTTCTTTTGCCCATTACTTATTGGCTGGGCGGCGCTACCGCGAACTTTTTTGTCGGCTTTAACATTTTTTCTTATTACCTTCGTCATTTTTTGGAATTCGCCTTTATTATCATAGCTTCTGGCATATTCATCGGCGCGCTTTCAAGCACTCTTGCCATTCGGAAGTACCTTAAAGTATAATTAGGGATGTGAATAATACATTAGTTACAGTCGCTGTTGTTGTCGTTTTGGTGTTCGGTGGTTTCTTTTTGTTCCAGAAAAGGGGAGTGGCGCCAGTCGATGATCTTAACCTTGATCCTACAGTACAAGTTGATACCACTATGCCTGTTCCGGGAAGCGAGGTGGAAGAGACTCTGGTGGTGAAAGAATTCAGCGTTGATGCCGCTCCTTTCTCCTTCACACCTTCAACCATAATAGTCAACAAAGGTGATACGGTGGAGATTATCGTGAAAAATGTCAAAGGTACTCACGACTTGAAAATTGACGAGTTTAACGCTACCACTCGCACGCTTAATGCCGGGGAAACACAAACAATTTCTTTCGTGGCGGATAAAGTTGGTACCTTTGAGTACTATTGTTCGGTCGGCAATCATCGCGCCATGGGTATGGTTGGAAGTTTTATTGTCCGTTGATTCGTGTCGTCGTTTAAGATGGACGTAAAAGCAATTACCTTCAGATCCGCGCCGGAATACAAACATCTGGAAAATGCCCCCGTGGCATTTTTTTGCGCGGAATACGCCTTAGACGAAGAGTCGTCTTCAGCAATGTACGCGGGCGGTCTGGGTGTGCTCGCGGGCGATTTTGTTCTTGAATCAGCCGATGAAAGTCTGCCCTTTGTGGCTCTTGGACTTTGGTATGGTTCTCATATTTCCAAAGATTTTTCAATTATTAATAGAAATGGCATACCTATCATGATAGAAGTGCCCTGCGGGGAAGAAATTATTAAGACTCATGTATGGTCGCGCCGTTTTGGTCAAAGCGCATATCTTTTGCTTTTAGATACAGATATTCCAGAAAATTTGCCAGAAAACCGAATTATCACTAATCATCTTTACGATTCAAATTTTCAAACTCGTATGAAGCAAGAGATGCTGCTTGGTATTGGGGGAGTGAGACTCCTTTCCGAACTGGGCATTACACCGAGCGTCTATCATCTCAACGAGGGCCATACCGCCTTTGCGGCTTTTGAATTGCTTGTTCGTAATATTATCGCCAGCG
>Ga0209542_10020568_pt1 | contig 10441 bp, 10 predicted proteins | sample RifCSPhighO2_01_FD_184028 | JGI IMG/M metagenome (GOLD analysis project Ga0209542, IMG submission 184028) | Soil microbial communities from Rifle, Colorado - Rifle CSP2_plank highO2_0.1 (SPAdes) (version 2) | ecosystem: Environmental > Terrestrial > Deep subsurface > Rock core/Sediment ...
TTTCAAAACCAGTGAGTTGAATCTTGGTTTCTTTCATTAGCTACAAAGTAGCTAACTAAAATAAATACTTTTCGCTTCTGGAGAATATAGATTGACTGAGAATGTCAAAAATTAGCTAAACAAATACGAAGATTCAAGAGAGGTGAAATTGTAATAAAATACAATCTTAAACCTCTGACGAAAGAGGAATTTGATACACTCCCTAAAGAGGAAAAGAATTTTACCCATAAGCATTGGGGAGTTATTTACCTTTATCAATCTCCTGAGAGATACGTAAATCACACTTCTAATCCGAATACGATACAAGATCTACAAAAGAAATGTGATATTGCAAAAAGGGACATCGAAAAAGGAGAAGAAATAACCACTGATGCGACAAAAGATGAGGTCTCTTAACAACATCAGGTATCAGAAGCCCCGTTAATGAAATTGAAAATTTAGTATGGGGCGTGACAATTATTGTCTGCTATCATTTATTTTCGCCGCATCTTTCTCCCATTCGCCTTCCTCAGCAGCTCTATCGCTTCCTCATCCTCCACCTGCGGAAATTGCCGGTAAAACTGCCCAATGGCATAAAAGAATTCCGGCGTGTGCAGGCAAATAACCGCATCAGCTTTCTCTCGCAGCTTGGCAAGCGCTTCAGCAGAGCCGACGGGAATAGCGACGATGATCTTCTTGGGCCGTTCTTCCCGCACCACAGCAATCGCCGCCAGCATGGTGCTGCCCATGGCCACGCCATCGTCGACGATGATGATGGTCTTTCCTTTGAGAGAGAGCGGCTTCCGCTTTCCTCGGTACATCGCAGCACGTTCTTGCAGTTTCCTGCGAAGCTCTTTGACTTGCGAAGAGAGGTACTCTGCAGAAATGCCTTCCAAATGGATAAGGTCTTCTTCAATAATTTCACCGTGAAGGCTTACCGCTCCGATGGCTGCTTCGGGATTGCCCGGAGCCGGAATCTTCTTGGTCAGCACAATATCCAGAGGCAGCTGCAGCTCTTTCGCCAGGACAGAGCCAAGCTGCAAAGCTCCGCGGGGGATAGCCAGCAGGATGGTACCTTTCCGGTTTTTATAGACCGCAAGCTTTCTGGCCAGCAGCTTTCCCGCTTCGAAGCGGTCCTGGAGGATCATTATTATCTGGGGAGAAAGAGAGTATTTAAGGTTTTTTAGCGATGAGTCCTGAAAATAACAAATCATAAATAGGAGAACTCTTTTTTTAGGAATGCCCTTAAAAAACGAGGTGATGCTCATGACCGTAAAAATCTACACCACGCCAACGTGCCCCTGGTGCGCCAAGACCAAAGAATGGCTGAAAGCCAAGAAAATAAAATACACGGAATACAACGTGGTAGCGGACGTAAAAGCCCGTAACGAGATGCTCAAGAAATCCGCCCAGAGCGGCGTTCCGGTTCTCGATATTGATGGGCAGATCATCGTGGGCTATGATCCGAGTGCCATTGAGAAAGCGCTGAAGAAAGGAAAGAAATAGAAACAGGAAACGGTCGGCAAATGGCAAAAATAAAACTTGATCACATCTATGTATCCGTCAAAGACCTCGACAGAGCCGTCAGATTCTACGAAGAGCTTCTGGGCATGAAAGTGAAGCATCGGGAAGAGAAGACGTGGGCTGATTTTGACGTGGGAAGCGGCTTTTATCTCGGCTTAATCAATCCAAAAATTGTTAGCGATAAGCGAGTCGTTGGAAATAATGCGATCCCGGTCTTCTTCACCGATGATGTTGATGCTGTCTTTGAAAGAGTAAAAAAGCGGAAAGTAAAAATCTTATTCCCGCCAGAAGACTTGGCGTTTACAGATTATCCATACCGCTGCTTCCAATGCGAAGATACGGAAGGGAATATCATTGAGATTGCGAAATACAACCGAAAATGAAACCATGATCTTTACCGTCTTATCCTACAACATCGAAAGAGGGTTCCATACGGAAAATCACGTTCGGGAAGAATCCCGCTTAGCGGCAGCACAACAGATTGTGCAAGATGTGAACCCCGACATCCTGGCGCTCACGGAAGCCTGCTACGGCGGGCCGAATTCTCACGGCATTCAAATGGATTATCAAGACCTTTTCGGCTTTCCCTACGGCCAATTCGGCGGCTATCCTTACTTTGGGCCGCGCCGGGGAGATGAGGGTGGGAACTGCCTCCTGTCCCGCTTTCCGATGCACGCTGAATCAATACGGCTCGCGTATAAAGGGGCCGTGCGAGGGCAGGTGCAGCTCGATGATAAAATCCTGTGCATCGACGTGGTGCATCCTTCGTATTCCGTCGATGACCGTGAAAAAATAGCCACTTTACGTCCGTTGATCCGCTTTCGCCAAGAGCCATACCTCCTTACGGGCGACTTCAATACCATTCATCCTGATGATTCGTATGACTGGGATCAAGTAAGCAAAAGGTTGCGTGATTCTTTTGATGACGATACTGCTCTTTCGTTGGTTGAAAACTGGCGCAAAGCAGAACTGGTTTCTTGGATTCTGGCACAGGGCTTGAGAGACCCTTTTTCTCCCGAGGACCGGCAATCAACCGTCCCGACGTCAAAAGAAGGAAAAGGGAATTCCGGCGTGCGCCTGGATTTCTTTTTTTTGTCACCGAGCATTACGGCGAAAGAAGCGTACGTGCTGAAAAATCCGGACACAGAAATCGCTTCGGACCATTATCCGATTGTGGGAGTATTTGAGATATAAAAGATTTAAAAAAAAGAAAAGCTGCTCTCACTCCCATTCATCGATGGAATCTCCAGGAATACGATAGGGGGTATTCTTTTTTTAACCAGGAATAAGCAATTTCTCCATTTCTCGGGTAAACTCTTTGGCTCGCTGCAATGAAGTCTTCGCTTTGGACTGTTTTTCGACTTCTATGGTTCGATATTGGATAAAGCTTCTTTTGTTTTTCTCAAATTCAAAAGACTCTATTAACGTATCTGCTTTGAGCTTCTTTAATCTTGTTTGTATCCAGCATTTTCAAGCAAACGGTAATATTCTTCTATGCCCACCAAAATTCCACCACCACCAACCTTTAAAAACCATCCCCTCTTCTCCCCGTCCATGGACAGCGCCATGACGTTAGTGAACACCCGCTGAGCCCGCAAGGCGATGATGAACGGTAGTAACTGACCAGCGCCCACAAAGCTGAACTTAAAGAAGCTCCTCATCATTGAAAAGGCTGACCGCCCCGTGCAGCGGCTGGAGCGCTGGAAGCAGCAAACTCCGCTTCATGAACGAGTCAAAATGCTCTTTCAGGGCTTTATCCATTCCCGACGGCAGGCTGGGGAAGATTGTTTCCGGCCGTTTTATACTGTTATTGAATTGCAGCCAGAAGCAGCGGGGGCATTCTTTGAACAAGTTCAACGTTGAGGGAGAGAGGGTGTATGGCATTTTAAGAGTTTGATATAAAAGCATTGCAATGTTTAAAAAAAATCTGGGCATTTTCTAATGATTCGTTTGCCGGCTCAATATTTGCTTGTGCTAAAGTATTATACGTAAAATCTCCTCTTTTCTTTTTCTCTACTTTAAAGATTTGCAGGAGATTCACCGCTTTGACTATCATCCTCTTATAGATGAGCAGTAATTTCATATCTAGAATCCCCGTATCAATAAACTGCTCTTTAAAAGCATCCAGTGTCTTCTTATGGACTTCTGGAGCTTTTGTATCTATGTTTTTTGTCAGAAGCATAGCTTGGGCTGAATAGAATATTGAATAATAACAGTGGCTTATGACTCCGCTGTAAAATGTTTCATCTTCTGGTATACCAAAATCATTAAGCAGCTCGTTGCCAGATAATTTCAATAATAATACTGCCATATGCATCTCTGTTCTGGCTCTTTTCAGGTATAAATCACCCTTTGAATCCATGTTGAAGGCCTCTTAAGAGTATTTTGTAATATGCACTGAACCCATAAATGATTATATGGTTTTTTACGCATTCTTTTCCATAATTAAACTCTTTGTTAATAAGCATCTGGTAAAATTCTTCTTCAGTAAACACAAAGCCGTGCACCTCAGGAATGGTCAGTTCTCCTTCTTTTAATGCTACTTCATAAGGTTTTTTGTTTAGGGTGGGTATAATTATGGCCAGGTCTAGGTCTGATTCTTTAGTCTGCTTGTTTTTGGCATAGCTCCCTGTTACTAATAAAGTGTAGAATGACCATTTTATTTTGTTTTGAATTTGCTGTATAATTTTGATAGGCAAGGTGACCGTATCTTTTAATGCTATTTCTGCTAAGAGGAAATAATCTAATTCTGTCGCATTTTCATTGATGTGATAGATATTTGTATTCCCCTTTTTTTCTTTTTTCAGAATAGTTTTTGAGAACTTCTCCAAAGCTTCATAGACATAATGATGGGACTTTTTTTTTGTTCGTAGTTTTATCTCTGTTAACGTGAAACCTTTCCAGGGCTCTTTTATGAAAGGGATGAGCAGGGCTATCTCCTTCTTTAATTGTCCATTATTATGGATAGTTTTATCCATTTTAGTGGATTAAAACATCTTGTCCTTTTTAATCTTTTTGGTGGCTGTTCCTGAACCATTTTCCTGACGCCGGCAAAATGGTCTTCTTCATTCTGATTGGAATTCTTACAAGCAACTTTTGCTTTTTCAATAACATGGGCAAAATTCTTCCATTTGTCATAATCCAAGAGTTTCTGAAGATCTCTCGCATACCAGAACTCTATACTATCTACGGTCTGAGAATACTCTTCAAAGGTTTTCCGTAAGGTGGCGATGAGGGTGGGGTTCATGGTGGGAAGCATTTCAGATGCTCTTTAAAACGAGGTTGATTAAATAATTTTCCCACATATTTTTTGATTAGATTTCTTAGAAAGATAGTTTTTAGGTCCAAATGAGCACCTGTCTTTTGGTTAGTCCGGTGCATAAATATTTTTCGCCCCCTCTGTTTAAACATATAATGAAAACATCGATCCAAATTGGAGTAAACAACAAAATCCCCCCGGCTAGCTTGTTTGAGTCCACATACCTCGATCTCGTATAATCCTCCGTGGGGGTTAAATTTCGCTAAAGAGATTATAACTTTTGTTTTCTTTCTCTTATTTTTATTTTCCAACATGATGGACACCAGTGCCCCCTCTTAATATCATGGGGGGTAGCTCCCCAAACATGCCTTTCTTTGCATTGCCATTCTAACTTGCATATAGCACTAGTATACTCTTCAGAGAGACACTTCCCGCCACGAGCTTTCGCTAGACTTTGCATCTCTTCTAAAGTTAGGCGTTTAGTCATAAGTAACGCTATTTCAAGGGAGAATTTATAAAATTACGTTGTAGAAATAAAAAACGTGGACAGCGCCATGACGTTAGTGAACACCCGCTGAGCCCGCAAGGCGATGATGAACGGTAGTAACTGACCAGCGCCCACAAAGCTGAACTTAAAACAGATGAGAATCATACGCCGACAGAAAAGCGTCATTCCGGCCTGTGATGTGCCTTTGCCGCTATTCAAGAAACTGCTCCGGGAAACGGCGGATATCGACGCCATCGGCGCCTATAAGATCGGCTTTCTGCTCGGACTAGGGTATGGCTTGCCCAGAGTCGTAGAAATTGCCCGGAAGTATACAGAGAAACCGCTTATCTACGACCACCAAAAAGCAGGAACCGACATCCCGGACACCGGAAAACTGTTCGCAAAAACAGTCAAACAGGCCGGCATCGATGCGATTATCCTGCTCCCCCAAGCCGGGCCGGAAACAGGAAGAGCCTGGATTGACGCAGCAATGGAAGAAGACTTGGGAGTGATTGTCGGCGGGTTGATGACCCACCAAAAATATCTCTGCAGCGAAGGTGGGTATATAGCAGACGAAGCCATCCTCGACATGTATCTCACGGCCTCAGAAGCAGGGGTTTGCAATTTTGTCGTTCCGGGAAACCGGCCGGAAGAAATTCAAAGAATAAGAAAAGCGTTAGAGGCTAATGGCTTTCCTCCCACATTCTATGCCCCCGGCTTCATAACGCAGGGTGGCTCCATTTCAGATGCAGCGAACGTAGCCGGAGACTGCTGGCATGCCATTGTAGGCAGAGCGTTATATGAAGCTGAAGATATCAGAAAAGCCGCACTGGAACTGAGCAAGCAGATCTATAAAGCGCGATGCTGCGGTGATTCCTCGACAAAAAAGAAACTCTTCTAAAGAAAAAGCCTACCCAAATAATCCTTCTTCCCCGTCCTCTTCCTCATCCAGCTGCACTTTCTCAATGGCGGTTAAGAAGTCCTGCTGCGTTACGTGCTCCCGATGTTCCCGAATGGCGCCATAGCCGGCTTCCGTGCATACTGCCTGGATTTCTGCGCCACTAAAGTTTTCCATCTGGGCAGCCACTTCTTTCAGCTTCACCCGCTTCAGGTTCATGCTTTTGGTGTGCACTTGTAAAATCTCCAGCCGCCCGTCAGCATCCGGCAAGCCCACTTCAATCAGCCGATCAAACCTTCCGGGGCGGAGTACGGCCGAATCCAGAATGTCTATCCGATTCGTTGCCCCAATGATCTTCACATTATCTAAATGCTTAAACCCGTCCATCTCCGCCAGCAATTGCACAAACGTCCGGTTCACTTCCCGCTCGCCGGACGTGCCAAGATCGATGCGCGTGGCAGCCAAGGCATCAATCTCGTCGATAAAGACAATGGTCGGCGCCTTCCGCCGCGCCAGAGCAAAAATTTCTTTCACTAATTTCGCACCCTCGCCGATAAACTTCTGCACCAGTTCTGAGCCGACCACTTGGATGAACGTCGCTTGGGTGCTATTGGCCACCGCTTTGGCTAATAAGGTTTTCCCCGTTCCCGGCGGGCCATATAATAAGACTCCTTTCGGCGGCTTTATCCCCACCTTCTCAAACAGCTCCGGCTGCAGCAGCGGCAGCTCAATGACTTCTTTGATCTCCTGCATCTCTACCTGCAGCCCGCCGATCAAGGACCAGCTTTCCTGCGGCTTTTCGATGATGACAAACTTCTCCACGTCAAACATATCGGTTAAGGCAATCTTCTCCACCACATTCAGGTTCTTCTGGTCAACAAGAACCGCATCGCCGCAGTGCAGTTCGGGAATTCCTTTTGCCACATAACAATAGAACTTATTGCCGTTCGGCAGCCGGATGATGGCTTTGCCCTGCTGCATCCCGGTAACGTCTGCCACCAGCAACGCCGGCTTTTTAAAGTTGGAAAGCTCCTGAGAGGTATTGCTATACATCTCCCGCAGCAAAGCTGCCTCTTCCTGCAGGCGGGCCATCGTCACCTGCAGCAGGCGGTTCTCTTCCTGCAAGAGTTCTAGCGTCGGAAGAAAGTGCTGCTCATTCGCCAAAAGCAGATTTTCTGATTCTTTAGCAATGGCGCCCTCAGCTCCTTTGCTAAGAACACCGGAAAGAATCTCTTTCTCAGCCCGAACGCCATCGCTTTTTTGCTCAGCAGTTGCCTCACTCATGGAGAGACAAAAAAGAAAGGAGATTTATAAAACTTTACGTATAGAAGATAGGACCCCATGAATGACGGCTGGCCGCGAGCTCGGTCGGTTCATGGCTTTTTGGTTTGTCCAAAACTAGTTTCTATCATCGAGAGAACCGACCAATGAATCCTCATAAACGATATAAGTTCCTCGCTCGCCATTTGGCCTAGCCGTCATTCATTGAGTTGATAACGCTCGTACCGATAGCCGTTTTTCTTTCAACGCTTGCTCCACGGCTTTTCCGACGGCCCCGCGCCGCTGGATTTTTATCAGGCCTTTCTTGCTCACCCGCGCCTGCACCAAAATATCGTCACCATGGCATAACGCAACCTCCCCATCCCGCAAGGCACGATCTACAAACAGGCGGATATAGCGGCCATCAAACTCCGCATCAAAAGAAGCCGTCTCCTTTGAAGAAGCCCGCAACGGCTGCACCTCGATGTGCAATCCCAGCTCTTCCTCAATCTTTTTAATCTCGCTGCCTCCCGTGCCGATGACGCGCGGGATGTCTTTCTCCGGCAGGAAAAGCTTCAGATGCCGGTCATCAATGAACTGAATATCACATTGCGCACTGTACTTGTGAAAATAATCTTTCAGCTGCTCCGCTGCAAAATGCCACACGGGCTTGCGCTCTTTCTTGCCGACGGGAACAACGACCGTATGCTCCCCATAGGAATACATTTCATACAGCAACGTGCCGCTGGTAAAATCACGGATTTCAACGATAGGCCGGGCTAAATCCGCTTCCACCATGCCGCTGGGCACTTTCACGACCATAGCCAGCTCCAGCACTTTGGCAATCTGCCCGCCCTGCACAAAAACGACCGTATCGACCACTTGCGGGATAATGCCCAAATCAATTCTCCCGATGAACCGCTGAATGGCATCGATGGGCGCCGTGGCATGCACAATGCCAATCATGCCGATGCCTGCTAAGCGCAGATCCGCATAGAGCAAGAAATCATCGGTATTCCGCATTTCATCAAAGAAAGTCTTATCCGGCCGGCTGAGCAGCAGGACATCATGAATCTCGCCGCGCTCTCCATGGCTCAGCGAATATTGCGTAATGTTGCTGCTCAGCAGCATATCCCGGGGGCTTTCCACCGTCTTGATGATCTTGCCCCGCGCCGCAAAGTATTCTGCCAACGCTCGGGCTAAAGTGGTTTTTCCTTCGCCGGGGCTTCCTGCCACCAATACGCCAGAAGCCTGATCCATTAAGCGCACTCGTAAGCGCTCGTCCAGCTGGTAATCATCTAAATCCAGCTTGGCAACGGGCCGGACTGCAGTAATTTCCCAGCCATCGCTGAACGGCGGCTGCGTAATGACGATACGATACGTACCAAGCTGCACTACGGCGCTGCCTTCCCGCTCAATTTCAATGAAACTATCGTCACGCGACGCCGCAATCTCCATGATCTGCTTGCTCATGCGCCGGAGCTGCTCTTTTTTCAGCGTCGCCTCGCTGAGCTGCGCCATTACCCACTTTCCAGGCTTGCCGCGCTTCGCTACGGGTAAAGCGCCATCCCGGAGATGCACGCTCATGGTTTCCGCATCAAAATACTGCTCCAGGAGGAGCTGCCCTTTTTCCGCCGTGATCTGGTACACCTGCAGCCCCTGGGCCCGAGCGCTGACGGCCTGCACGGCATTGCTTGTAATTAAGACCGCACTTTCTTCCCACGCCAAAGATCGCGTTTTCTCGACGGTAGTTTCGTCGTGCTTCAGCGGCTGGCCTACAAAAGAAAGGGTAAAGCCCCGTGTTTCAGCCAGCTGGCGCAACTGGCGCAGCTCTTCAAGGGCAATTTCGCCGCTCACTTTTCCTGCCGAAGCCTGCTGCTCAATCTCGATAATGGCAGACTGGGGGATGAGCAGAGTATGCATCGCACAGATTTTTTCGGCAATCTTCGTCGACAAAATGCCTTCCAGAAGGGCGGAGAGGTCCACAACTGCTTTCTCAAACGTTTCCATGCGCTCTTGAGCAGAACGCAGTTTAAAAAACTTCCTTTGTGTTTTTCTTTTTGCAAAGAGCATAAAAAAGAAAACGTTTAAAAAGGAAAACGTCTTTCTTCCGGGTAGAAAACCAAAAGAGGTGACTGATTCATGGCAAAGAAGAAGAAAGCAGCGCCGAAGCGAAAAGCTGCGAAGAAAAGGAAGAGATAAATTCTCTTTCTTTTTTTATTTTTCTCAATGATTTTTTTCTCCGCGAAAAATTGAGGGAAGCGTTCTAAAAAAAATATTTTTTGCTGTTTTCTGTCGATACCTTTATTAAAGTTGTTTTTCTTAGGGCTGCTCATGGCTTTTACCGTCTATAATACGCTAACGAAAAAGAGAGAGCTTTTCGCCCCCCGGAAGCCCGACGAAGTAACACTCTATACCTGCGGCCCTACGGTCTATAATTATGCGCACATCGGCAATCTGCGGGCTTATAGCTTTGAAGATGTTCTGAAACGCGTGCTGCTGCTCAATAACTACACGGTAAAGCACGTCATGAACATCACCGACGTGGGGCATTTGACCTCGGATGCGGATGAAGGAGAAGACAAGATGACCAAAGGGCTTCTCCGGGAAAAGCTGCCTTTAACATTGGAAGGGATGAAGATGCTGGCTGAGAAGTACACAAATGCTTTCAATGCCGACCTGAAAAAGCTGAACATTCTTCCTCCGGAACAGCAGCCCAAAGCCAGCGAGCATATTACAGAAGACATCGCTTTCATCAGCGCTTTGGAAAAGAAAGGCTTTACCTACCGGACTTCCGACGGCATCTACTTTGACACCAGCAAAGTAAAAGATTATGGAAAGCTGGCTCCTACCTATCAGGAAGCAGAAGAGCATGCCCGCATCACAAAAAGAGAAAAAAAGCATCCGCGCGATTTTGCGTTATGGAAGTTTAACGATGCTTTGGGCTGGGATGCACCATTTGGCAAAGGCTTCCCGGGCTGGCACATCGAATGCTCCGTCATGGCTTCAAAATATTTAGGGAAACAATTCGACA